>ERZ1370068.9428-contig-8208_pt1 | contig 57970 bp, 68 predicted proteins | sample MGYA00561227_ERZ1370068 | MGnify/ENA primary metagenome ERZ1370068 (study PRJEB38410, sample SAMEA6850437) | metagenome | study: Metagenomic assessment of the ecological functions of the soil: analysis of the soil microbiota associated with the... | reverse complement strand
TTGTACTTCGTTCGGTTACGTATTGCTCGGCGTCCGCTCAGGGCGCTCGCTGCGCGGGCGAGTGGTGAACCAGTCACCACGGCCAGGCACGATCAAGCGCCGGAACTTCCCGTCAAGCTCGCCGTCGGCCGGCGATAATCAGAGACGCAGCTCAGCGTTCCGGGGCCGGAGCACGGCGAACTGGTCCGTGACCTCGAGCTGCCGGCGTGCGGAACCGGAAGAGCGCGCGCCGGCCGGCCCGCCGGTCGCGGCCCGGCTCGCGGCGCTCGCCGGTCGGCTCGAGGAGCGTCCGCGCCGCAGCAGGACCCGCTGGCAGGTTCGTCGCCGAGACGTCGTGCCCGAGCGCCGCGGCGTAGATGTCGCGCAGCTCGGAGAGCGTGAACGTCGCCGGCGCGAGCGCGAAGCCGATGTTCGTGTACGAGAGCTTCGCGCGGAGGCGCTCGCGCGCGGCGAGCGCGATCTGCGCGGTGGTCGAAGCGCGAGCTTCGGCAGCCGGTCGACCGGGTGCCAGCTCGTGTCGTCCGGGAGAGCCGGGTCGACGCCGAGCGCGGACGAGGCCGAGGTATGCGGTCGCGAGCTGCCAGCTCACGCGGATGCCGTCCGGGCTCGCTGAGCGTCTCGAGCTGCTCGAGGTGCGAGAGCTCGCGGACGTCCACCTTGGCCGCGAGGTGCCGGCGGATCGACTCCTCGAGCGTCTCGTCGGGGTCGAGATAGCCGCCCGGGAGGGGACCAGGCGCCCGCATACGGATCCTTCGCCCGCTGCCAGAGCAGCACCTGCAGCTGGCCCGCGCGCACCTGAAGTACACGACCGCCAGCGTCGGTCGTGGGCCGGACGTTTTCGACTCGTGAGGCGGAAACTTTGGTAGACTCCGAGCCACAGGTTATCGACTCTGAGGCGAAAACTACCAGAGGCAGATGTCAAACGTGACGGCGACCACAGACGAGTGCGATCTGCTCGTCGTCGGCGGTGGCGTCGCCGGCTTCTACGCGGCGCTCTGCGCTGCCAACGGAGGCCGACGTCGTCGTGCTGACGAAGGGGCCCTGGTCGCGTCGACTGCGAGCTACTTCGCGCAGGGCGGAGTCGCCGCCGCGGTCGGCCCGGACGACGATCCGGCTCTGCACGCCGAGGACACGATCGCGCGCCGGGCCGTGGGCTCTGCCGCCCGAGCGCCGTCCGCCGTCTCGACCGAGCGAGGCGCCCGCGCGCGATCGCCGACCTCGTCGATCTCGGCGTCGAGTTCGACGACGACCTCGGGCCGCGAAGGCGGACACTCGCGCGCCGCGTCGTCGCACGCGGGCGGCGCCGGCGACCGGACAGGCAATCGCGCACGCGCTCGCCGAACGCGTCCTCGACCATCCGCGGATCTCGGTCGTCGAGGGCGAGGCGTCATCGAGCTCTGGTCGACGGTCGACTCACGCTGCGTCGGGCGTGACGACGGACCGGCGGTGCGATCGCCGGCGCGAGCGACGCTGCTCGCGACCGGCGGCGCGGCCGGCGCTCTGGGAGCGGACGACGAATCCGTCCGGGCGCGGTCGGCGACGGGCATCGCGCTGGCCTACCGCGCGGGCGCCGCGGTCGCCGACCTCGAGTTCATCCAGTTCCACCCGACCGCGCTCGCGCGGCTACGGCGTCCTCCTCAGCGAGGCTCTGCGCGGCGAGGGCGCGCTCCTGCTCGACGACGACGGCGCGATCGCTTCACCGACGAGCTCGCGCCGCGCGACGTCGTCGCGCGCGCGATCGCCGACGCGCGGCACGGCGCTGCTCGACCTGCGCCCGGTCGACCGGCGACCGCTTCCCCGGCCTGATGGCGACGCTCGAGGAGGCGGGGTTACGACCCCGCGCGTCGAGCCGATCCCGGTCGCGCCCGCGGCTCACTACACGATGGGCGGCGTCGTCACCGATCTCGACGGGCGCACCGAGTTGCCGGGCCTCTACGCCGCAGGCGAGTGCGCGTGCACCGGCGTCCACGGCGCGAACCGGCTCGCGTCGAACTCGCTGCTCGAGTGCCTCGTGTTCGGCCGCCGGGCGGCTCTCGCCTCGCTCGGCGAGCCCGATCTCGCTGCCCGACCGGTCAGCCGCCGACCCTCGAGCCGTGGAAGCCGGTCACGCCCGAGATTGCGCCGATCCTCGTGGCAGGACGCAGGCCTGATCCGCGACGCCGCCGGGCTCGAGCGGCTCCTGCGACGCGCCGCATCTCCTGACGCGGCTCGATCGCGCAGAGCGCGCTCGCCCGCACGGAGAGCCGCGGCGGCGCACTTCCGCGCCGACTGCCCGCACCGAGGATCCGGGTCTGGCAGCCACGTCGTCCTACCGATCCGGGCAGGAGCCCGTGCTGGAGCGATGGTCGTAGCCCCGGAGCTCGATCGTCGTGCGCATCGCGCGCCGCGCTCGCCGAGGACGTCGGCCGCGGCGACCTGACAACCGAGGCTACGCGTCGCCGCCGATGCGACCTGCACCGCCAGACTGCTGCTCAAGGAGCCGGGCGTCGTCTGCGGCGCTCCGGCCGTCGCAGCCGTCTTCCCGGCGCTCGAGCCCGGACGTCTCGAGTCGCGTCATCGCGGACGGACGGTGACCGCTCCGCAGCCGGACCGAGCTCGCGCGCATCTCGCGGCCGCCCGCGCGCGGTTCTCACCGGCGAGCGCACGGCGCTCAACCTGCTCGGCCGCCTGTCCGGGATCGCCACGCTGACACGCCGCTACGTCGACGCGGTCGAGGGCACCGGCGCGACGATCCTCGACACGCGCAAGACGACGCCGGGCCTGCGCGCGCTCGAGAAGCACGCCGTGCGCTGCGGCGGCGGCGCGCAACCACCGCTTCGGCCTCGACGACGCGATCCTCGATCAAGGACAACCACCTGCGCGTCGCCGGCGGCGATCGCGCGCCGCCGTCGACCGCGCGCGCCGCGGACGCGGCCTCCCGATCGAGGTCGAGGCCGAGACGCTCGACGACGTGCGCGAGGCGCTCGACGCCGGCGCCGAGCGCGATCCTGCTCGACAACATGACGCCGGCCGAGCTGCGCGAGGCCGTCGCAGCTCGTCGCCGGCCGCGCGCAGCTCGAGGCCTCGGGCGGCGTCACGCTCGACGACCGTCGCGCGCGATCGCCGAGACCGGGCGTCGACTTCATCTCGATCGGCGCGCTGACGCACTCGGCGCGCTCGCTCGACGTCTCGCTGGAGGTCGAATGACCGACAGCCGAGATCGTCGACGCTGCACGAGGAGGTGCGCGCGCTCGCGCGCGAGCGCGACGCCGTGATCCTCGCGCACAACTACCAGGTGCCCGAGGTGCAGGACGTGGCCGACTACGTCGGCGACTCGCTCGGCCTCTCGCGCCAGGCGGCGGCGCACCGACGCCGAGGCGATCGTCTTCTGCGGCGTCCACTTCATGGCCGAGACGGCCGTCGATCCTCGCGCCGGAGAAGACCGTGCTGATCCCCGACCTCGACGCCGGCTGCTCGCTCGCCGCGTCGATCACCGCCGACCAGCTGCGCGCACTGGAAGGCCGAGCATCCCGGCGCGCGTCGTCGTCTCGTACGTGAACACGACCGCCGAGGTGAAGGCCGAGAGCGACTACTGCTGCACGTCGGGCAACGCGAAGGCCGTGATCGAGGCGATCCCCGGCGACCAGCGAGATCCTCTTCCTGCCCGACCTCTTCCTCGGCCTCTGGCTCGAGCGCGTGACCGGGCCGCAAGCTGAACGATCTGGATGGGCGAGTGCCACGTGCACGCGGGCATCCGGCCGGCCGACATCGAGCGCTGGCAGGACGAGGCGCCCGACGCCGAGCTGCTCGTCCACCCCGAGTGCGGCTGCGCGAGCCAGTGCGATGGCGTTCGGCAACGAGCGCACGCACATCCTCTCGACCGAGGGGATGATCAACTTCGCGAAGCACGTCGCCGAAGAAGCGGTTCCTCGTCGCGACCGAGACCGGGATCCTCCACCGCCTGAACAAGGAGGCGCCCGGCGAAGCGCTTCGAGGCCGTGTCCGAGAAGGCGATCTGCAAGTACATGAAGATGATCACGCTCGAGAAGCTGCGCGACTCGCTCCGCGACTGGAAGTACGAGGTCACGGTCGAGCCGGAGATCGCCGGCGCGCGCGCGCGGCGCGATCGAGCGGATGGTCGCGATCGCCACAGCCGCCCGAGCGATCGCGGCGACGACCCTGATCGTCTCGTCGCCGCTCAGCGTGGTCTCGATCCCGTCCGCCGGAACGGATGTCCTCCTCGGTCGACGTAGACGTTCACGAGCGGCCGCAGCTCGCCGCGCTCTGTCGAAGAGCAGGTCCCGCACCGGCAGGGCCCTGGAGGCGCGCCGCGAACATCGGCCGCCTCGACGTCGAACTCCTTCCGACCGCCCGCCTGATCCGCGAGGCAGGCCGGGGACTCTCGAACGGTTACCACTCCGTGGCTTCGACCGAAAGCACTGCCGGCAGGTGGCGCGCGGCCTCCATCCACTGGTCGCCCTCGTCGGTCGAGACGAAGACACGAGCCGCTCTTCGTGCCGAAGTAGATCCCGACCGGATCGCGTCGATCGGACGCCATGCCTTCGCGCAGCACCTCGACCCACGCAGGGTCGGGCAGACCGTTCGAGGCAAGCTCCCAGCTCCGGCCGCCGTCCTCGGTGCGGTAGACGCCGAGCGGCCGCCGGTCGTCACCAGGTCCCCGCCTCCGACCTCGCCCCTCGGAGCCGCGGACCGAGTCCTCCGGGATCACGAACGCCATGTCCGGCTCGCAGGTGGTTGAGCGCGATCGGAAAGCCGAACGCCGCTCGGAAGTCCGTTGTCCGTCGAGGCGCTCCCCAGTTCGTCGCCCCGGTCGTCCGTGCGGTAGACGCCGCAGTGGTTCTGCTGCCAGAGGCGGCCCGGCCTGCGCCGGGATGGAGCGAGCACCTTGTGCACGCACTGGCCGACCTCGGGGAAGCGGTCGTCGGGGATGAAGTCCGCGGCCGCGCCGCTGTTCGTCGGCGTCCACGATCTCGCCGCCGTCGTCGCTGCGGAAGCACGCCCGCAGCGGAGATCCCGACGTACATCCGTCTCGCGTCGTCCGGGTCGAACTGGATCGAGTGGTGCACATCCCGCCGGCGCCGGGATTCCAGCGCTCGCGCGTCGGGTGCTCGAGTCAGGCTCGTCGACCGGCTCCCAGCTCTCGCCGCGGTCGGCCGAGCGGAAGAGCGACGCCCGGTCGCCGCCGAGCCAGCAGCGTCCCGGCTCGGATGCGTCCCGGCTCGACGTGCCACGTCTTCTCGCAGCGTCAGCTCGTGTCCTCGGGCAGGCCGAGGCCCCTCGCTGCGCTCCCAGGTCTTGCCTCCGTCGTCGGAGCGCTGGACGGTCGCGCCGTAGACGCCGTGGTTCGCGGCGGCGTACATCGACCCGTCGCGTGCTTCATCGCGTGGAACACGTCCCAGCCGGACAGGTGCGGCCCCTCGAGCTCCCGACGTGCGTCGGGTCTCGTCGCTCGTGCAGGACGAAGAGCCCCTTTCGAGTGCCGACCAGAATCGCCGGAGCCATCGCTCACTAGCCTACGATCGACGTCGTGGCGAGCGCTGACCGAGAAGCAGGCAGAGCTCTTGCTGTGGCCGAACTTCGGCGCCGTCGCGACGCATCCGGCCCGACGGGTCGCCGCACGTGACGCCGGTCTGGATCGACTACGACGGCGAGCATGTCGTCTTCAACACCGCGACCGGCCGCGCGAAGTGGCACCACATCGCGCCGCGATCCGCGAGTCACGATCGAGGTCTACTCGCAGGACGACCCGTACGACTACGTGACCGTGACGGGCACGGCCGAGCTCGAGGAGGCGAGGCGGCCGACCGGCACATCGACAAGATGTCCGAGAAGTACACGGGCAACCCGAGGTTCCAGAGCCACCGGCCGGGACAGCGCAGGGTGATCGTGCGCGGTCACGCCCGAGCGACGGTCGCTTGATCACGATCTGCGAGCGTCGGGCCCGCGCGACGGCCTGCAGAACGAGCGGGACATCCTGCCGCCGGCAGACGCGGGCCGAGCTCGTCAACCGGCTTCGCCGCCGCGCGGCTGCCCGTGGTCGAGGCGGTCAGCTTCGTCAGCGCCGAGCTGCGTGCCGCAGATGGCTGGCGCGGAGGAGGTCGTCGGCGGGATCGACCGGCGCGACGGCACCGTCTACGCGGGGCTCGTCCTGAACGAGCAAGGGCTACGACCGTCTGCGCGACGCGGGCTCGACGAGGTTCGCTTCGCGCTCGCCGCGACCGAAAGCGTTCAGCCGGCGCAACGCGAACGCGTCCGCTCGACGAGGCGTCTGCGACGCAGCGAGCGGGGTCGCTCGCGCGCGCGCGAGGACGAGCATCCGCTCGACGGCGCACGATCAGCGTCTCGTTCGGCTGCCCCTTCGAGGGCCGCGTCGACCCGGGCAAGGTGGTCGAGCTCGCCAAGCGGCTGTCCGCGGCCGACGACGTCGTCCTCGCGGACACGATCGGTGTCGCGACCCCGGGGCAGGTGCGACGCCTGGTCGAGGACCAGCGGCGCATCCGGCTTCCACGGGCCACAACACGCGCAACACGGGCTTCGCCAACGCGCTACGCCGCGCTCGAGGCCGGCGCGACGACCGCTCGACTCGTCGATCGGCGGCCTCGGCGGGCTGCCCGTTCGCGCCCAAGGCGACGCGGCAACGTCGCCACCGAGGATCTCGTCTACATGCTCGAGGGCGACGGCGTCGAGACCGGCGCCGACCCGGAAGGCGCTCATCGCGGATCTCCGCAGTGAGAACTGCGAGCAATGTCCTCGGCCGGCCGCTCGAGGAGCCAGCTCTACCGAGCCGGAGGACTTCCCCGGCTAGCCGTGCCGTCTCGATCGACCTGGCGCGGTCGCGCGCGGTCGAACATGCACTGCGGCGCCCCGCCCGGCGCCTGCCGTCCACGAGTCGTCGCGCGCCCGTCAAAGTACGAGTTCGACGAAGTCGCGGCCGGGGCCGCCGAAGAGCCGGTCGCGGTACTCCCGGATGCCCTCGAGCAACGGAACGTCTCCTGACGATGATGTCGTCGCCGCCGCGTCCGTGGACGGTGTCGTTTCCGCCCTGGCGAGGATGAGGTCGGCCTTCGGCGTCCCGACGAGATCGTCCGCATCTGCGTGCCGAGGATTGGCGCGAGGCCGAAGGTTCCTCACCGGAGGCGCCGCCGGCCTCCAGAAGCTGGGCTGACGGTTGGAAGCCCGCGGGGACCGTGGAACTCCGGTCACTTGTGCACGCCGTTCGCGTCGGCGATAGATGTGGTCCCCAGGGCCCTGGACGCGCATTGAGCCATGTCGAAGCTGTTGTAGGAGCTTCGCCCCATCAGGGACATGCGCGCCGCCTTCGAGGGCGTACTGCGTTCGCGTCACGAACCGGACATCCGAGCCGTCCGCGTTGGCGATCGCCAGATCGTCCCACGGGTGAACGCGATGTGCGCGCCGTCCGCCGACCAGGCGAAGCCGCTCATCGCTGAGGAGGTAAACCGCCGGACCCGTCTGGCCGGACGAGGTGGAGTCCGTCGTCAACGAGTAGCCGATCCAGGCGCCGTCGGGAGACATCCGGCGTATCGAGCTGGCGGTTGTCGGGGAAGGCGGTGTTGGGTATTGGTCGGAGGTCAGACCGTCCGGTCTGATCGACACCAGCCGGTCGCGATCCCGGTCGGCTTCGATGTAGACAGAGGCGGCTGCCGTCAGGCATCACGTCGGCCTCCAGTTGAAGCGAGCGCGTCCTCGGGACAGGTTGCGCCAGGTGGCTTCCATTCGCGTCCGTGACGACGACGTCGGCCGTCAGCGCGCCCGTCGTGCGCCAGAAGGCGACTCGCGCCCCGTTGGGCGACCAGGCCGTTCCTGCGTCGTCCTTCGGGTCGATGACGCGCGCTGACAAGGCAGATGCCGCCTCCCAGAGGCCCGATGAAGCCGTCGTAGTCCGGGGCCGCCCGCTGCCAGCTCGTACGAAAGCGTCGGTTTCATCGGCTCGAGGAGCCGGCCGAAGCCGCTTCCTCCTCCGGTCAAGACGACGAGTGCGGTCAGGCCGAGCGGGACCCTTTCATCGGTCAAAGCCTAGACCAGCGGCGTCAGCGATCGGTTAACGGGCGAGGTAGAGCCCGACCGTCCCCAGCTGAGCTGGACGTCGCGTTCGTACGACTCGCCGATCTTTTCGGCCACCCGGATCGAAGCGTGGTTGGCCGGCTCGATGAGCGAGATGATCCGCTCTCCCGAGCTCGGAGAACGCGTGGTCGCGACACGCGATCGCGGCCTCGGTCGCATACCCGTTGCCCCAGAAGGCGCTCAAGACCGTCCAGCCGATCTCGAGCTCGAGATCGCCCTCGAAGCTCCGCTGCGGACCGCGTTCTCCCAACGGTCGGTGTCCCACAGGAGATAGCCGATCCGCCCGACGAACCGCTCGTCCTCCTTCCGAAGAACGCTGAACAGACCGAGCCCCGTGCCGTTCCCGCTGGCCGAGATTGCAAGCTCCATTGCCTGCGGCACTCCGTCCGCGCGGCAGCGTCTGCCCGCCGAGGAACCGCATCACTTCGGGGTCGCCCCACACGCTCCACGTACCCGTCCAGGTCGTCGAGCTCAGGCTTGCGCAGGACGAGCCGCTCGGTCTCGAGCCGCATCCGCCTAGACGGCTGACCTGCACGCGCTGCGTGAAGTTGAAGATCGAGAAGAAGCGCTCGAGGATCCGCCGGCTTGCCGGTCTGCGATGGTCACGTCGCCGCCTGCGAGCGCAGCGCGAGGATCGAGCTCACCCGAGGCGAGGCCGAAGAACGTCTCTCCCGGTCGGTCGCGAAGTCGAGGTCCGCTCGTCTCACAGCTCCGACCTCGACGTGGACGGTGCTGTCCTCGAGGGCCGCACCGGTGTAGACGTCGTCGGCGACGCGCACGACGTACGTGGCCGGTGAGCCCCGGCGCCGCCGTGGGGGTCGAGCAGCGCAGCGAACGCGTTCAGGCCCCAGTCCGGGGTAGAAGTCCTCGTCCGTTGGCCGGGGGCGGCGAGCGAACGGGCGCCCCAGCGGGCGAGCGCGTACAGCGGCTCTTCGAGCTCGCGGCCGTACTCGGTCAGCTCGTAGACCGTCGAGGCCGCGGGCGGCGGGAGCTTGCGCTTCGCGACGATCGCCGCCGCCCTCGAGGTCGCGCAGGCGCGCGGCGAGGATGTTCGTGCCCGACTCCGGGCATGCCCTCGAGCAGGTCGGTGTAGCGCTTCGGGCCCGTGCAGTAGCTCGCGGACGATCAGCGAGCGACCAGCGCTCGCCGACCAGATCAGAGCGCATGACGCGACGGGGCAGTACTGGTCGTAGCGCGTGTCTTGCTCATCGCGAACGCAGTCGTAGCGCGTCACTTGCGGATTGAGAAGTGGATACTTGCAAAAAGAAAGTAGATCGTGCTAGGTTGCAAGCTAGTGATTGCTAACGGAGAAGAAGGAACTGGACCGTGACCGCATCGCTCGACGCAAGTGGTACGGGCTGGCGCTGCTCTTGCGTCGTGCAGTTCATGGTCGTGCTCGACATCGCGATCGTGAACGTGGCCCTGCCCTCGATCAAGGCTCGACCTGGGCTTCTCCCAGGAGAACCTGCAATGGGTGATCAGCGCGTACGCGCTCTTCTTCGGCGGCTTCCTGCTGCTCGGCGGGCGGGCCGCTGACCTCCTCGGACGGCGCCGGATGTTCCTCGTCGGAGTCGTCGTCTTCACGATCGCCTCGCTCGTCTCGCGGGCTTCGCCTGGGGCGAGGGCCTCGCTGATCGGCGCGCGCGCCATGCAGGGAGCTCGGCGCGGCGATCATCACGCCTGCGGCGCTCTCCATCCTCATGACGACCTTCGCGGAAGGGAAGGAACGCAACGCGGCGCTCGGCGCGTGGGGCGCGCGTCGGCGGCGTTCGGCGCCGTCGCCGGCGTGCTGCTCGGCGGCGTCCTCACCGACCTCCTGAGCTGGAACTGGATCTTCTTCGTCAACGTGCCCGTCGGCATCCTCGGGCTCGTGCTCGCCCCGTTCCTGCTCAACGAGAGCCGCGACGCGACCGCGCGAGAGCTACGACGTGCCCGGCGCCGTCCTCGTCACGAGCGGCCTCGTGACGCTGGTCTACGCCATCACGCAGGCCAACCACTTCGGCTGGGGCTCGGCCACGACGATCGGCCTCTTCGTCGCCGCCGGCGCACTGATCGCGGCGTTCCTGGGCTGGGAGGCCCGAGCCAGGACCCGCTGATGCCGTTCTCGATCTTCCGGCTGCAGCACGCTCGTCGGGCGCGAACATCGCCGGGTTCATCCTGGGGACGGCCTTGTTCTGGATGTTCCTGATGCTCACCCTCTACATGCAGCAGGTGCTCGGCTACTCGGCGATGAAGACCGGCGTCGCCTACCTGGCCGTGGCCGGTTCGGCGATCGTGACGTCCGGCATCGCGGCGCAACTGGTGAACCGGCTCGGCGTCAAGCCGGTGCTCATCGTCGGGATGACGGCGCTGACCGCGGGCCTCGTCTACTTCACGCAGGTCTCGGTCGGCGGCTCGTACTCGGACCGACCTGTTCCCGGGCTTGCTCCTGGTCGCGGTCGGCCTCGGCTTCTCGTTCGTGCCGATCTCGATCGCGGCGCTCGCCGGCGTGCAGCCGGCCGAGGCTGGGTCTCGCTTCGGGGCTGCTCAACACGCTCGCAGCAGATCGGCGGGGCGCTCGGGATCGCCGCGCTCTCGGCGATCGCGACGTCGACGACGACCAGCGACCTCTCGAGCGGGACGACTCCTGCGTTCGCGCTCACGAACGGGTTCCAGGACGCGTTCATCGCAGGCGCGATCATCGCGTTCGTCAGGGTCCTCGTCTCGGTCTTCGTGGTCAGCCGCCGCGACCTCACCGAGGAGGTCCCGGAGGTAGAGCCCGCCTTCGAGCAGGCCGCCTAGTCAGCTTCTAGTGGGCCGCCGGGCGTCCGGCTCGGCGGCCCACTCAAGCAGGATCGTCTTCACGAGCCAGATGATGATCACGAGCGTGAGGACGACGAGCACGGGCTCGATCAGGCCGATCACCGTGAACCGCAGCATGTTCACCTGACCCTTGGCCTTGCCTTTGCCCTTTCCGGTGCTGAGCGACGCCTCGACCATCTCCAGCACGTGACGCTCGATCCGGTCGCCGAGCTCGTCCGACGCGCTCTTCGGCGCGTGCGTCTTCAGCGGCGGGAAGTTCTCGTCGCCGTCGACCGCCGAGCTGGAAGATCCGCTCGTGCTGGACGTCCTTCAGGTTCTGCTGCCCGAGGTCGACGATCGCGACGCCCTCGGGGAGCTCGTTGCCAGAGCAGCGCGCGCGTCGTCTCCGAAAGCAGGATCTGGCCGCCGTGGCCCGCCGAGCAGATGCGCGCGCGCGCGGACGACGTCGAGCCCGAGGTAGCCCTCGTCGCCGACCGACGGCTCGCCGGTGTGCAGGCCCATCCGGCACGCGGACCTCGCTGCCCTCCGGCCACTCGTGCGCCTGCGAGCGCGCGCTGGGCCGCTACCGCGCCGGCGACTGCGTCGCGCGCGCGCGGGAACGAGTAGAAGAACGCGTCGCCCTGCGTGTCGACCTCGGTCCCGCCCTTGTCGCCCAGGTTCTCCGCTGAGCAGCCGCCGGTGGTCGCTCGACGACGTCTGCCGTAAGCGTCGCCGAGCTCCTGGAGCAGCCTCGTCGAGCCCTCGATGTCGGTGAAGAGAAATGTGACGGTGCCTCCGGGAAGCGTTGCCATGGTGCGTGAGTGTAGGGTCGAGGGGCGATGAACGCAGTCGCACCGGATCCTCGCCGCTGGAAGGCGCTCATCCTGATCTGCACCGCGATCTTCGTCGTGGTGCTCGACATCGCGATCGTCGAACGTCGCGCTGCCGACGATCCAGGACGACCTGAACTTCGCGGGCAGAACCTGCAGTGGGTGATCACCGCCTACGCGGCTCACGTACGGCGGCTTCCTCCTGCTCGGCGGGCGCGCGGCCGACCTCATCGGGCGCCGCATCGTCTTCATGACCGGGCTCGCGATCTTCGCGGGCTGCCTCGCTCGTCTGCGGGCTCGTCGACGTCCTCGGGGATGCTGATCGCAGCGCGGGCGCGTGCAGGGCCTCGGCGCGGCGATCGTCACGCCGGCGGCGCTCTCCATCATCTCTGATGACCTTCACCGAGGGCGCGGAGCGGAACAAGGCGCTCGGCGCCTGGGGCGCGGTCGGCGGCAGCGGCGCCGCGGCCGGCGTGCTGATGGGCGGCGTCCTCACGAAAGTATCTGGGCTGGGAGTGGATCTTCTGGGTCAACGTGCCCGGTCGCCGTGATCGTCTGATCCTCACGCCGATCTACGTGCGACGAGAGCCGCGCGCGAGGACGTCGTCCACGAGTACGACCTGCCCGGTGCGATCAGCGTGACCGCGGGCTCTGATCGTGCTCGTCTACGCGATCTCGGAGGCGCCGCAGGTCGGGCTGGGGGACGTTCCGCACGATCGGCTTGCTCGTGCGTGTCGGGTCTGCTCGCTCGCGTTCTTCCTGTAGTGGGAGGCGCGCGCGAAGGAACCGCTGATGCCGCTCTCGATCTTCCGGATCCGCCTCGTCGCCGCGGCCAACCTCGGCGGGTTCCTGCTCGCCGGCGCGGTTGTACGGCACGTTCCTCATGCTCACGCTCTACATGCAGCAGGTGCTGCGCATGTCGGTGCTCCAGACGGGAGTCGCGTTCCTGGCCACGGCCGGCACCGCCGTATCTGATGGTCGGCCCCGCGCAGGCGCTGACGACCCGTTTCGGCGCTGAAGCCGGTGCTCATCGTCGGCATGAGCCTGCTCGTCGCCGGGTGTCTCTGGTACACGCAGATCGACGCCAACGGCTCGTACCAGATGGATCTGCTTCCGGGATTCTTCGCGGTCGGCATCGGGATCCCGTTCTCGTTCATCCCGATCACGATCGCGGCGCTCGCCGGAGTTCAGCCACGAGAGGCGCGGGGCTCGCTTCCGGCCTGATCAACACGTCGCAGCAGGTGGGAGGCGCGATCGGGACGGCGGTGCTCTCAACCGTCTTCATCACGCATTCGAGGACGCTGCTCGAGGAGCGGACGCCGCCGGACGAAGCGTTGACCCAGGGCTTCGTGTGGGGCTTCTGGGTCGCGGTCGGGATCTGGACAGCGGGGCTGCTCGCTGCGATCTTTCTCGTGCGGCGCGAGGAGGTCGCTCAGCCAGAGCCGGTCGAGACTCCCCGCGTCGCAGACCTGAGCGGGCTCCCGGTCACCGGCCTCAACGAGCTCGTGCTCGAGGTCGCCGACCTCGACGCCGCCGCGCGGCTTCTACGGTGAGGTGCTCGGCCTGCCGCGACTGAGGCCGCTCCGACGAATCGGGCGTGGTTCCTCGTCGGCGAGCGCTCGCGGATCGGCCTCTGGACACCGCAGGTCAGGATCGCCGGCGGCCAGGGCGGCGCGCACGTCCACTACGCGATGCACATCGGCTGCGGACGACTACGAGCGCGGCGGTCGCACGCCTGCGCGAACACGGCCTCGACGTGCACGAGGAGGACTTCGAGGACACTCGCGCCGTCGCGTACGTCGACCGATCCCGGACGGCAACGTCGTCGAGCTCTGGACGTGGGGCACATGAACCGGCTCGCCCAGCGAGACGAGCCCGTACCTCCTCCAGCACGCGGACAACCCGGTCGACTGGTACCCGTGGGGCGACGAGGCCTTCGCAGCGCGCGCGCCGAGGACAAGCCGATCCTGCCTCTCGGTCGGCTACGCCGCCTGCCACTGGTGCCACGTCATGGAGCACGAGTCCTTCGAGGACGACGAGACGGCCGCGCTGCATGAACGAGCGCTTCGTCAGCGTCAAGGTCGACCGCGAGGAGCGGCCCGACGTCGACTCGCTCTACATGGACGCGGTCGTCGCGCATGACCGGCCACGGCGGCTGGCCGATGACCGTCTTCCTGACGCCCGACGGGCGAGCCGTTCTTCGGCGGCACCTACTACCCGCCCGAGCCGCGGCACGGGCTGCCGAGCTTCCAGCAGGTGCCTGACGGCGGTCGCGGACGCCTACCGCGAGCGGCGCGCGCGACGTCGCACGCGCAGGCCGCGGCGCTCGTCGACGCGGTCCGCCAGTCGGCCGAGCTCCGGCCGCTCGACCGAGCCGCTCACCGGAGCATGCTCGGCAGGCGCGCCCGCGCGCTCGCGCGCAGTTCGACCGCGAGTGGGGCGGCTGGGGCGGCGCGCCGAAGTTCCCGCCCGCCTCGACGCTCGAGTTCCTCGCTGCGCATGCACCTGCGCGGCGACGAGGCGGTCTGCCGATGGTCACGCACGACCCTCGACGCGATGGCCGCGGGCGGCATGTACGACCTCGTCGGCGGCGGCTTCCACCGCTACTCGGTCGACGCGCGAGCTGGCTCGTCCCGCACTTCGAGAAGATGCTCTACGACAACGCGCTGCTCGGCCGCGCGCGTACCTCCACGGCTGGGTCGTGACCGGCGACGGAGCGCTACCGGCCGCGTGACCGAGGAGACGCTCGACTACATGCTCCGCGAGCTGCGCTGCCCGAAGGCGGCTTCGCCTCGGCCGCAGGACGCGGACACCGACGGGCGTCGAGGGGCTGACCTTCACGTGGACGCCCGACGGAAGGCGTGCCGACGAGCTGCTGCAGCCGTTCGAGCACGGGCGATCGATGATCCGCGGCGAGCTGAGCGCGGACGAGCAGCGCACGGCTGTTCGAGATCCGGCGAGCAGCGGCCGAAGCCGCTGCCGTGACGACAAGGCGATCACGGCCTGGAACGGCGCTGGCCCTGGCCGCGCTGGCCGAAGCGGGCCGTCGTCTCGAGCGCGCCTGACTACCTCGACGCGGCGCGATGCGGCTCGGCGAGTTCCTGCTCGGCCCGCTCTCCGACCGGAGGTCGCCTGCACCGCACGTTCGCGCCGGCGAGGCCAAGGGCACGGGCTACCTCGAGGACTACGCCGACGTCGGCGCACGGCCTGCTCGAGCTGCACGTCGCGACCGGGCGAGCTCGCGCTGGCTCCAGGAGCGAACCGTCTTGCCCGCCTCGCGATCGAGCTCTTCGCCGACGACGAGCGCGGCGGCTTCTACCTCGCCGCGCCGACGGCGAGGAGCTCGTCGCCCGCAAGAAGGATCTCGAGGACCACCCGACGCCGTGCGGGCAACTCGATGCTCGCCGTTCCGTGCTGCTCCGCCTGGCGCGGATCTACTGGCGACGACGAGCTCGAGCGCCGCGCGGTCGGCGTCTTCCGGCTCGTCCACGGAGCCGTCACGCGTGCGCCGTCCGCGTTCGGCACGCATTGACGGCGCTCGACCTCCACTTCTCGCCGCCCCGCAGAGCTCGCGATCGTCGGCCCGGTGGACGCACCGGTCGCCCGCGCTGCGCTCGCGCCCTTCCAGCCGAACACGGTCGTCGCCGTCGGGCCCTCCGACGAGGTCCGCTGCTCGCCGGCAAGACCCGCGTCGACGACCAGCCGCGCGGTCTCACGTCCGCGAGCGATTCGCGTGCCAGGCGCCGGTCACCGACCCGGCCGCGCTCTAGTCGTACGAAACGTTCACAGGCTCTTTACAAAGACCTCACGCCACGGCGGGACACTCCCCGCGATGGCAGCCTCGACTCGTTGGATCGTCCTGGCTGCCCTGGCTGCAGGGCTCACTGCGCCGTGGCCGCGCTCAGCGGATCGGCCGAGGGCAGAGTCGAAGTCCTCGTCGGCCGTCCGCCCCAACGTCCTCGTCCTCGATGACCGACGACCAGACCGTCGAGTCGATGCGCGTCATGCCGAACGTCGAAGACGCTGATCGCCGATCAGGGCGTCACGCTTCGACAACAGCTTCGTCTCGTACTCGCTCTGCTGCCCGTCGCGCTCGACCTTCCTCACCGGCCAGTACGCGCACAACCACGGCGTCTGTGGGCAACACGGCGCCGAACGGCGGCTACTACAAGCTCGACTCGACTGAACACGCTGCCCGTCTGGCTCCAGCTGCGCCGGCTACCAGACGATCCACTTCGGCAAGTACCTGAACCAGTACGGGACGCGGAACCCGCGCGAGATCCCGCCGGGCTGGGGCCAGTGGTACGGCACGCCCGATCCGTCCACCTATCGCTACCTGAACTACCAGATCAACGAGAACGGGAACCTCGTCCAGTTCGGCAACGCCGCCGCCGACTACAAGACCGACGTCGAGTCGCGGCTCGCGGTCGACCTCATCTCGCGCCAGGCCGCCGATCCGCGCCCGTTCTTCATGTGGGTCGCCTTCCTCGCGCCCCATAGCGGCTAGCCCGCGTGACGCGGACGACCCGAGCGGCATCGCGACGCCCGTCACCGCGCTGCGCGCCACAAGAACCGCTTTGCGAATGAGCCGCTCCCGACACCGCCGTCGCTCAACGAGGCCGACATGTCCGACAAGCCGGCGGCAATGCGGAATCCGGCCGCTGCTGACTCCGGCCAGGCTGGCGGCGATTCGCGAGACTACCAGCAGCGGCTCGAGTCGCTGCTCGCGGTCGACGAGGCGGTCGCGCAGATCGTGAACGAGCTCACCCGGATCGGGAAGCTCGACAACACGTACATCATCTTCACCTCGGACAACGGGTTCTTCCACGGCGAGCACCGCGGCTGGCCGCGGAAGGTGCTCGCTCTACGAGCCGTCGATCCGCGTGCCGCTGCTCATCCGCGGGCCCGGGATCCCAACCGGCCAGCGCCGCTCGCAGTTCGTGGCCAACATCGACCTCGCGCCGACGATCGTCCAGGCGACGGGCGCTCAGCCCGGACGGGTCATGGACGGCCGCTCGCTGATCCCATTCGCGAAGGACAAGCTCGCTCAGTCGGGACGCGACATCCTGCTCGAGACGCCGACGTACGCGGCGCGTCCGCTCGCCGAACTGGGCTCTACGCCGAGCACGTGACCGGCGAGAAGGAGCTATACAACCTCGCGCGCGACCGCGTACGAGCTGAACAGCCTGCAGACGAACCCGGACTACTGACCGGATGGAGGCGAACCTCGCGATGCGCCTCGCCCGGCTGCGGCAGTGCAAGGGCGCTGTTTGCCGCCGCGGAGTCTCAGCCTCGCTGGGCACCCGGCTGCAGCGAAACGGGCGCGGCTGCCGCGCGTCCAGGGTCTTCGCCAGGGTCGGCGGCCCTTCGACGCGACGCATCGCGAACACGGCGTTCTACCTCGACGGGCACCTGCTGAAGCGGGATCGCCGCGCTCCGTTCACGGTCTTCGTCCCGAAGCGCTTCGCGAAGCCGGACGGCTCGCTGCTCGAGGCGCTGACGACGCTGAGCGACTCGCGCCGGCAGACGGTTACGCGCCACATCGCCGGCTGCTTCTAACAGCGGTCCTCGGCTAACAAGCGACAGGCTGTCCGCACGAGGGCGCGTGCCCTTGCGAAGGACGCACGGCTTCGCGCCGACATAGGAGAATCGCGCGGTGTGCGAGTCGCGACCTACCGCGCGCCGAACTTCGTCTTCACCGAGCACGAGTTCGAGCTGCCCGCTCGACCACGCGCAGCCGGGCGGACCGACGATCACCGTCTTCGCCCGCGAGGTCGTCACTCCGGCGCACGACGCGACGACCGGCCGTGGCTCGTCTACCTCCAGGGCGGGCCGGGCTTCGAGGCGCCGCGCCTCCTCAAGCTGATCGACGAGACGTGGTGGGAGCGTGCGCTCCAGGACTACCGGCTGCTGCTCCTCGACCAGCGCGGAACCGGCCGCTCGACTCCGGTCGGGTCGCTTCCGGACATGTCCGCGCAAGACCAGGCCGAGTATCTGACCCACTTCCGCGCCGACTCGATCGTCCGCGACGCCGAGGCGATCCGCACGCGAGCTCGGGATCGAGAAGTGGAGCGTGCTCGGCCAGAGCTTCGGCGGCTTCTGCGTCGTCAACTACCTGTCGCAGGCGCCGGAGGGCCTGGCTGAGGCGCTCGTCGCCGGCGGCCTACCTCCGCTGCGAGCGGCACCCTGACGACGTCTACCGCGCGACATACGAGCGGACGCGCGCCAGAACGACGCTTGCTACTACGAGCGCTATCCCGAGGATCGAGAGCGCTGCGAGCATCGTCGAGCGGCTCGAGACGGAAGACGTCCGGCTCCCGTCCGGCGACCGGCTATGACCGGCCGGCGCTTCCGCCAGGTCGGGACGTGCTCGGGATGAGCGACGGCGCCGAGACCGTCCACTACATCGTCGAGCTGCCGTTCGGGTCGCCCGCGTTCCTGCACGACGTGGAGGTGTTGCAGTCGTTTCCGCGGAACCCGCTCTACGCCGTCGATCCACGAGGCGTGTTACGCGACGGGCGCGGCGACGCGCTGGTCGGCCGATCGCGTCTTCCCCGAGGACGTGCGGGACGATCCGACCTTCCTCACCGGGCGAGCACATCTATCCGTGGATGATCGAGGAGTACGGCGCGCTCGAGCCGCTGGCAGAGGCGGCGCAGATCCTGGCCGAGCACGAGTGGCCGAAGCTGTACGACGTCGAACGCCTCGCCGAGCAACGAGGTTCCGGCCGCAGCCGCGATCTACGCCGAGGACATGTACGTCCCGCGCGAGTTCTCGGAGGAGACCGCCGGCGCCATCCGCGGCCTCCGCCCTGGGTGACGAACGAGTACGAGCACGACGGCCTGCGTGCGAACGGCAAAGCACGTCCTCGGGCGGCTGCTCGACCTCGTCAGGGCCGGGCCTAGCGCCTTGGCACTGCTCGAGCTCGACCACGTCACGCGGCGCTTCGGCGGCGTGGTCGCGCTCGACGACGTCTCGTTCTCGAGTCGAGCGAGGGCGAGATCGCGGGACTGATCGGGCCGAACGGCGCGGGCAAGACGACGGCGTTCAACGTGATCACGCGGCTGCTACAAGCCGGACGACGGCGAGGTCGACGTTCGACGGCGAGAGCCTCCTCGAAACGCCGCCGCACGGAGTCGATCCGGCGCGGGATCGCCCGCACCTTCCAGAACGTCGAGCTGTTCCAGATCGATGACCGTTCGCGAGAACGTCCTCGTCGGCGCGCACTCGCGGCGCGCCGCGAGGTCGGGAGCTGCGCGAGATCGCTCGAGTACCTCGAGCTCGAGCGACTCGCGGAACGGCCCGTCGCCGGGCTGCCGTACTCGACGCGCAAGCGCGTCGAGCTCGCCCGGGCGCTCGTCTCGGAACCGCGCCTCCTACTGCTCGACGAGCCTGCCGGCGGCCTCAGCCACGAGGAGGTCGAGGAGCTCGCCGGGCTTCATCTCGCGCACGCGCGAGCGCTACGACCTGACCGTGCTCCTCGTCGAGCACCACATGAACCTCGTGATGAGCGTCTCCGACTCGGTCACCGTCCTCGACTTCGGCAGGAAGATCGCGGCCGGCACGCCCGCCGAGGTGCAGAGCGACCCGGCCGTGATCGAGGCCTACCTCGGGGACGACTGACTGATGGCTCCGCTGCTCGAGCTCGACGACGTCCACGCGCGCTACGGGCCGGTGAGGCGCTCGCACGGCGTCTCGCTGAGCGTGCGGGAGGGCGAGGTCGTGGCCGTGCTCGGCGGCGAACGGCGCCGGCAAGACGACGACGCTCCGCGCCGGTCTCGGGCTCGTGTCGACCTCGGGCGAGATCCGGTTCGCGGGCGAGCGCATCGCGCGCGCCGCGCCGGAGCGCGTCGCGCGCGCGGGTATCGCGCACGTCCCCGAGGGCCGCGGCATCTTCACGGAGCTCGGTCTACGAGAACCTGCGGCTCGGCGCCTACTTCGCACCGCGACGGCTTGCGGCCGAGAGCTACGAGCGGGCGCGTGGCTCTTCCCGTGATCCTCGAGCCGCGCCGCCAGCAGGCCGGGACGCTCTCGGGCGGCGAGCAGCAGATGCTCGCGATCGCCCGCGCGCTGATGGCGCGGCCGCGGCTGCTCCTGCTCGACGAGCCGTCGCTCGGACTCGCGCCGATCGTCGTGCGGGAGATCTTCGGCATCCTCGGCGACCTGAACGAGAAGGAGGGCCTCGCCGTGCTCGTCGTCGAGCAGAACGCGAGGCTCGCGCTGCGCTCGTCGAGCCGTGCGTATGTGCTCGAGGTCGGGCGCGGTCGCGCTCGAGGGCCCGAGCGCCGAGCTCGGCCGAGGACGAGTCCGTCCGCAGCTGCTACCTCGGGTACTGATGTGACCGAGTTCCTGCAGCAGGTCGTCGCGGGGCTCGCGTCGGGATCGATCTACGCGCCTGCTCGCGCTCGCGATCGTGATCATCTACCGCGCGACCGGGGTCGTGAACTTCGCGCAGGGCGAGATGGCGACGTTCACGACGCTTCATCGCCTGGACGCTCGTCGAACCACGGCGTCGGGCTACTGGGGCGCCTTTGCGTCACGCTCTCTGATCGCGTTCGTGGCGGGCGGCGATCGCGCTCGAGCGGATCGTCGTGCGACCGGTCGAGGGGAAGCTCGGTGATCAACGGGGTCATCGCTCACGATCGGGCTCTTCATCCTGCTTCGGCGGCCTCTCGAACGTGGATCTGGAAGGCGGAGGTGCGCTCGTTCCCGCCCAGCCGGCCGTTCCCGACGAGCGCCTGGGACCTCGGCGGCGTCGCGGTCTCGACAGCAGGACGCGGGGATCCTCGCCGTCACGCTCGTCACTCATCGGCGCTGCTGACTGGCTCTGTTCCGGTACACGAAGCTCGGGCTCGCGCTCAGGGCCTCCGCGCTGAACCCGGTTGCAAGCCGGCTCGTCGGGATCCGGGTCGGCGTGGATGCTCGGGCTCGGCTGGGGGCTCGCGGCCGCGATCGGCGCGGTCGCCGGGGCTCTTCACCGCTGCGGCTGCATCCGCCGCTCGACCCGAACATGATGCGGCCGCTCCTCATCTACGCGTTCGCGCGCGGCGGTCGTCGGCGGTCTCGAGCGCCCGGTCGGCGCCGTCGTCGGCGGCCTCGTGATCGGCGTCGTCCTGAACCTGATCTCGACCTACGACACGCACTGCACCTCGACCTCGACCGCGTGCGGCTCCCGGTCGCCCTCGCGCGTGATCCTGATCGTGCTGCTCGTCACGCCCGACCGGTCTCTTCGGCAAGAGCGAGGTGGTGCGTGTCGTGAGGCTCGCCGTCGCCCGCGCGGTCGCGGCGGTCCTCGCCTTCGCCGCGAGCGTCGCGTTCATCCTGGTCGCCCCGCACTGGGACAAGGTCGGCGACATCAAGGGCGCGCAGATGGGCGCGTACTTCATCGCGATCGTCGGGCTCAACATCGTCACGGGCTACACGGGCCAGATCTCGCTCGCCCAGGGCGCGTTCATGGCGGTCGGCGGCTACACGACCGCGTTTCTCGTCACCCATGGCGTCCAGGACCTGTGGACGATCCCGGTCGCGGCGCTCGTCGCCGGGGTGTTCGGCTTCCTGCTCGGGATCCCGGCGCTGCAGGCTCTCGGGGCTCTACCTGGCGCTCGTCACGTTCGGCCTCGCGGTCGCGATGCCCGACCTGCTCGCCTGGGACAAGCTGAGCTCGCTCACGAGCGGCGGCCAGTCGATCCAGCTCTTCGGCAGCAAGCACCTGCTCGGCAGGGCTTCAACGACGTGACCGTCTTCTGGGCACACGACGTCGTTCAACCGAGCCGTCTACTACCTGACGTGGACGCTCGCGCTCGTCCTGTTCGCGCTCGCCTGGCTGCTGCTGCGAGGCGCGCCCGGCCGGGCCTTCCGCGCGGTCCGGGACAGTGAGGTCGCCGCCGCATCCTCGGGTGTGAACATCGCGGCCTACAAGACGGTTGCGTTCGCGATCGGCGCCGCGTACGCAGGAGTCGCCGGCTCCCTGCTCGTGATCGCGGTCGCCTTCGCCGACCCGCAGTCGTTCCCGGCGAAGCTGTCGCTCACGATCCTCGTCGGCGCCGTGATCGCGGGGCTCGGATCGATGTGGGGCGTGCTCTCGGCGCCGCGTTCGTGCAGTTCCTGCCTGTGGCCTCGGTGCACATCTCGAAGGCGCAGGGCGTGCCGATGCGATCTACGGAGCGGCCCTGATCCTGATCGTGCTCCTGCTCCCGACCGGTATCGCCGGAGCTGCTCAAGCGCGCAGCTTCTCCGCTAACAACTCGGCTATACACTCGGTCTTAGACCAGGTGGCCCGGCTCTTTCTCATCGCGACCGCGGCGCTCCTCGTGCTCGGCATCCCTGTCGCCTTCGGCGGCACGACCTCCGATCCGGGGATCACCGCGACGATCGATCCACATCGGCGGAACGGCGCCCCTGACCGGGGTCGCGCAGGGCTTCCGCTCGGTCGCCGGAGGGCGCGCAACGCCTACTTCAAGTACGTGAACGCCCGCGGCGGCGTGAACAAGCGCAGGATCAACTACGAGTACGTCGACGACCAGTACATCCCGTCCGAGACCGTCCGCGCGACGCGCGACCTCGTCGAGAACAAGGACGTCTTCGCGATCTTCAACTCGCTCGGCACCGAGCAGAACGAGGCGATCCGCCCGTACCTGAACCAGAAGCAGGTACCGCAGCTCTTCGCCGCGACCGGCGGCACGGAGTTCGGGCGCGACTACTGGCAGTACCCGTGGACGATCGCGTACCAGCCGACGTACATTCCGAGGGAGCCATGTACGGGACGTACATCCGGCGGACGATGCCGCGAGCGAAGATCGCGATCCTCTACCAGAACGACAGCTACGGCGCCGATCTGATCGCGGGCCTCCAGCGCGGGCTCGGCCCGAAGAAGGGCAACATCGTCTCGAAGGTCGGCTACTCGGCCAGCGACGACAACGTCCAGTCGCAGATCGCACAGCTGCGCGGGTCGAAGGCCGGGCATCCTGATGCTGTTCGCGACGCCGGAGTTCGTCATCCAGGCCTACCAGTACGTGAACGGCCTCGGCTGGAAGCCGAAGATCGTCGTCAACGCCGTCTCGAGCGCGTCGAACGTGATGGTGCTCTCTGTCGAGCCGCGGCCAGAACAAGCGCGTCGAGGGCTCGATCTCGATCGTCTTCCTCAAGGATCCGAACGACCCGAAGTGGAAGAAAGACCCCGGCGTCCTGCTCTACCGCAAGATCATGAAGCGCTACAACCGGAGCGGGAACGTGAAGGACGTCTACAACCTGTACGGCATGTCCGCCGCGTTCACGTTCGTCGACGCGCTCAAGCACGCGGGCAAGAGCCCGACCAGGGCAGTCGCTCATGCGCGCGGCCACGCACCTGAACGAGCGCAACAACCCGTTCGTCCTGCCGGGCGATGACCGTCCGCACGACGTCGACCGACCACTACCCGATGGATCAGGCGCGGCTCGAGCGCTGGCACAACGGCCGCTGGATCTCGTTCGGCGGCTCTGCTCGAAGGCGCGCCCTAGCCACGTCGACGCTCCCGGCTCCGCGTCATCTCGGAAGCGTCGGCTTCGTCTTCCTCGGCGGGCCGATGATCGTGGCGGGGATCGTCCCGCGGCTCCTGACGCGCTGGGACGCGGACCCGCAGCCGGCTCGCGCTGCGCATCCTCGGGTCGTCCTCCTGCTCGTCCGGTGGTGCGCTCGTGGTCAGAGACGACTGCGCGCTTCGCGCTCCAGGGCAGAGGGACTCCCGCGCCGTGGGCACCGCCGGAGCGGTTCGTCGAGCGCGGTTCCTACCGCTTCGTGCGCAGCCCGATGTACCTCGGCGTGATCCTGCTCATCCTCGGTCAGGCGCTGCTGCTCGGGCCGCGAGATCCTCTTCGCGTGGGCCGTCGTGGCGTGGCTGATCTTCGAGGTGTCGCTCGTGACCTGGGAGGAGCCGCAGCTGCGCCGCCGCTTCGGCGAGTCGTACGACGACTACCGGCGGCGCGTCCGCCGCTGGCTCCTACTCGTCCCAGAAGCCCTCGATATTGACCGCGTCGCCCGGCCCGCCGGGTGCTGCCGATCGCGATCATCTCCACGCCTTCGGGGCCGGCCCTGAACCCGCGTGGCGTGTCGTTCGCGACCCGGATCGCGTCCCACGGCCCGAGCTCGTGGATCCCGTCCGGCACCTTGACCTCGACGGTTCCTTCTCAGGACGAGGAAGCACCTCCTCCTGGGTCTTGTGCGTGTGCCCCCAGGGCACGGTCAGGTTCGGCGCCAGCCGCTGGTAGGTCAGCCCGACCAGCTCGGCCTCGAGCGCGACGCGTGCGAAGCGAGCCTCGAAGTCCGGTGCGAGGCCGAAGTTGGGCGCCTGGTCCTCGACCTCTTTCAGGTTCACGATCGTGTATCCGCTCATGGCGTCGATTCTGTCAGCTTGGTACAGTCAGAGTGCAATGCAGCAGGAGCTCCTTCCTAGCGCAGGAAGCCAACGCGGCGAGAGCCGCGCGGAAGCTTCCACGGGCCTCTCAGAGTTGAGAGGCTTTTGTATCCGGAGGCAGACGTGGACACAGTACGAGCCCAACACAATCGAGCAGAAGTGGCAGGAGGTCTGGGAGGCCGAGCGGGCCTTCTACACCCCGAACCCCGAGCCCGGAGCCGAGCGCCGGAGCGGAAGTTCTACATGCTCGAGATGCTCCCGTACCCGTCCGGGACGCTGCACATGGGGCACGTCCTCAACTACACGCTGGGCGACGTCGATCACGCATTACCGGCGGCGCACCGGCTGGAGCGTGCATGCGCCCGATGGGCTGCGACTCGTTCGGCCTGCCCGCCGGAGAACGCCGCGATCCGCGAGGGCGGGCATCCCGCGCGAGATCGTCGAGCGGAACATCGCGACATCCGCGACCGAGATGCGGCGCGCTGGGCTGGGTGATCGACTGGGACCGCGAGGCGTCCGCGCACGAGGTCGAGTACTACCGCTGGACGCAGTGGCTGTTCCTGAAGTTCTTCGAGGCCGGGCTTGCCTACCGCAAGGAGGCGCCGGTCAACTGGTGCCCGAGCTGACCAGACGGTCGTCGCCAACGAGTACGTGATCGACGGCAGATGCGAGCGCTGCGGCACGCCAGTCGTCGGCTGCGGAACATGGTGCAGTGGTTCTTCCGGATCACCGCGTACGCCGACCAGCTGCTGGACGACCTGCGCTCTGATCGACTGGCCCGAGAAGACGAAGACGATCCAGCGCAACTGGATCGGGCGCTCCGAGGGCGCGGAGGTGCTGTTCCGCGACGAGGAGCTGGACATCGACATTCCCGGTCTTCACGACGCGGCCGGACACGCTGTTCGGCGCGACCTTCTTCGTGCTCGCGCCGGAGCACCCGCTGGTCGAGAAGCTGGCGAACGACGAGGTGCGCGCGTACGTGGAGAAGGCCGGCACGCGCTCGGTCGAGGAGCGGCAGACGAAGGACAAGGACGGCGTCTTCACCGGCCACTACGTGGTCAATCCGGTCAACGACGAGCGGATCCCGGTCTGGGTCGCCGACTACGTGCTGATGGACTACGGCACCGGCGCGATCATGGCCGTGCCCGCGCACGACGAGCGCGACCGCGAGTTCGCCGAGACCTACGGCCTCGCCCATACGGCCGGTGATCGAGGAGGAACCGAAGTCCTGATCGACTCCGGCGAGTTCACCGGGCTGCCGGCGAGCGAAGGGATCGCGAAGATCGTCGAGCGGCTGCGCGAGAAGGGCCGCGGCGCTCCCGCGATCTCGTACCGGCTGCGCGACTGGTCGATGTCGCGCCAGCGCTACTGGGGCTGCCCGATCCCGATCGTCTACTGCGAGGACTGACGGCCCGGTCGCCGTGCCCGAGGCGGAGCTGCCGGTCGATCCTGCCCGAGATCGAGGACTACCGGCCGAAGGGCATGGCCGCCGCTCGCCGCCAACGAGGAGTGGATGAACGTCCCGTGCCCGAAGTGCGGCAAGCCGCGCGAGGCGCGGAGCCGGACACGATGGACACGTTCGTCGACTCGTCCTGGTACTTCCTGCGCTACTGTCGACCCGCACAACGACCAGGCGCCGTGGGACCGCCGCGATCGTCGACTACTGGATGCCGGTCGACCAGTACATCGGCGGGATCGACCACGCGACCGGCCACCTGCTGTACTCGCGCTTCTTCGTCAAGGCGCTGAACGACTTCGGCCTGCTCGGCGTGCGCGAGCCGTTCGCAGCGGCTGTTCCACCAGGGCTGGGTGCGACAGGGCGGCACGAAGATGTCGAAGTCGAAGGGCAACGTCACGAGCCCGGACGACGCTGGCCGACCGCGTACGGCGCCGACGCGGTGCGCGCTGTACATCCTGTTCATGGGCCCCGCCGACCAGGACATGGAGTGGACCGAGAGGGGGTCGAGGGCATCTCGCGCTTCCTGCGGCGGCTGTGGCGGATCGTGAACGAGGTCGGCCGAGCGCGACGCTCGGCGCCGAGGCAAGTCACGGACCTGACGCGCGCCGCACATCGCACGATCGCCCGCGTGACCGACGACATCGGCCGCCGCTTCCAGTTCAACACGCCGATCGCGGCCGTGATGGAGCTCGTCAACGAGCTCGGCCGGTCACCCGAGGATCCAGGAGCGCGGTTCGCCGCGGAGACGGCCGTCTCGCTGCTCCAGCCGTACACGCCGCACATCACCGAGGAGCTGTGGTCGCGGCTCGGCCACGAGCGGCTCTGGGAGGAGCCGTGGCCCGAGGCCGATCCTGCGCTGCTCGAGCGCGAGACGTTCGAGCTGGTGATCCAGGTCAACGGCCGCGTGTCGGGACCGCGTCGAGGTGGCGTCCGATCTGTCCGGAGGACGAGCTGGTCGCGCAGGCGCGCGCGTCGACGCGGGTTCAGGAGTTCCTGGACGGCAAGGAGATCCGCAAGGAGATCGTCGTTCCCGGAAGCTCGTGAACCTGGTCGTCGGCTAGCGGATGCCGGTGTCGATCAGGAAATCGCGCCGTTTCATCACGTCGCTTTGCGCAGTGACCGTGCGCGGGCCGAACGCAGTCGCCTTCGCGTTGATGCCCACCGTGTAGCGACCGGCGCGAAGGACGACGCGGTACCAGCCGCGGTCGTTCGTCGTTGCGGTGGCGACGACCTTGCCCGCGCGCGAGAACCTGAGCTTGACCCCTTTCGCGGGCGCGGTGCAGGGCACGCCGACGCGGCAGACGGGCATCGTCGGGCCGCGCTTCACGTAGCCGCGGAAGCCCGTCGCAGTCCCGCCGCCGGCCGAGCCGCAACCGATGGCCAGAGCGGCGAGTGCACCAAGCGCGACGAACTTCGTCATCCGGTCTCCTCGAGCAGCCGGTGGTCGGAGCGCCTGCGCCGCGTAGCGCTCCGCGAGGAACAGGAGCGCGGCGATGAGCACGAACGGCCCGGCCACGACGAGAGCGTAGAGCACTGCAATCGCTTCTTTACCCAGAATGTCGCCCGACGTATCCAGGAAGCGGTCGAACCGGCCGGGCACCACGTGTTTTCGCCGCAGGCTTGGCGGTCGTCAGCTGGAGCGACACATGTGCGTAGGTGCCTTCGCGGATGAGCGCGTCGCGCCTGCGCTCGAGGCGCGCGACGGTTCGCGCATGGCCGGCGTGCCGGGCCTTGGCGATCCGTGCGTCGAGCGCGGTCGAGCCCGCCCTGGAGGTCGGCGACCGAGATGTGCTGCGAGAGGATCGTCCCGAGCTCGGTGAAGCTGGCGATCGCCTTCTGGAGGTTCGCGACGGGCACGCGGAGCGCGAGCCGGGAGTTGCCCTCCTCCGAGTCGGTCGCGTAGTCGGCGCCTGCGACGAAGCCGCCGAGGCGCCGGCGTCGTGCGCACGGCGCTCTGGGTCGCGCCGGAGAGGTCCTCGACGCGGAGGCTCATCGCGACGTCCTGCTGCTGCAGCCGCGACTTCGCGGTGAGCTGGGGCCCGAGCGCTCTGCTCGAACGAGTCGGCTTCGGCGCCGGATTGCGGTCCGTCGTGGCCTTCGACCTCGCTGATGGGCCGGCGCGCTGAAGTAGTTGCGCGCGGTTCACCGGTGTCTGGCTGGATCCCTGCGCAGGCCGGCGTGATCGAGGGCCGATGCCGACGACGAGCATCGGTCACGATCGCCGCCGAGATCGCGGGCCGAATGCGCAGCGAGAGACGCGGCGTCGCGGCTGGCAGCGAGCCGGACGAGCCCGCGCAGCCGCTCCGGAGCCGCGAGGCGCCGCCTCGCGCAGCTCGTTCAGGACCGTCTCGAAACTAGCCTCGGACATCGCTCACCATCCTCTCCTCGAGCTTCTGCAACGCCCGGCTGAGCCGGGTCGAAACGGCGGTCGGCCTGATCCCGAGCACGTCGCGCGGCGGTCTCTCCGTCCAGCTCCAGCACGACGCGCAGCACGACGACCTCGCGCTCGGCCGCCGACAGGCTGCGAACGGCGCGGTCGAGCGCGGGCGAGAGCCCTTCGCCGAAGACCGGCTCGTCGAGCTCGGGCACGTCCGACGCGTACGACGCCTTCGCGCTTTCGCCGGCGGCGATCGGCGCGGAAGTGATCCAGAGCGGCGCCTGCGCGCGAGCTGGCAGAGCCACGTGCGTGCCGGCCGCGCGCGCGGATCGAAGCGGCGCCAGCGTCGTAGCGCCCGCTCGAACGTCTCCGCGGCGAGGTCTTCGGCGAGGTGCGGGTTTCCGGTCATGTACAGCAGGTAGCGGTAGACGTCGTCGAGGTGCTCCTCGGCCACGCTCGGCGAAGCCCGCTGTTCACGGAGCGCTCGCTTGCCGGTGGGCCATGAGGTCGGCACCGCGCTCACATCTCCCTATACGCCGCTGCGGATCGTTTCGTCACATCGCTCGTTGACACAGTTTCGACGCAATTCCGCCACCCACGCGTCACAACATTCGTTGTCACAGTTGACGACGTGCTGGACACCCTCCCCCGACGCGCCGGCGACTCGTCGCCGGCGCGCGTCCTTCTGGCCGTCGTCCTCGTGCTCGGAGCGAGACACCTGCTCGGTGCGGGGACGGCGAGCCAGGCGGCTCCGGTGCCCGTCGCGCCTCTACGAGCCGACGCGGGTCCGCGCTCGTCGTCCACGTCGTCGGCGCGGTTCATCGGCCCGGGCTGTACCGGTTCTCGGGGGCGTTCACGGGTCGCGGACGCGGTGGCCCGGCGCGGGCGGCGTCGACCCGTCACGCCGATCTGGCTCTGATCAACCTGGCGGCTCCACTCCGCCGACGGAACCCAGGTCGTCGTCCCGGTCAAGGCTCCGGCCGGCTCCGCACGGCAGTAGCGGTAGCGGCGCGACCGCTACTGCGGGCCCGGTGCACCTGAACGTCGCGACGCTCGAACAGCTCGACTCGCTGCCCGGAGTCGGGCCGGTGACCGCGCAGAAGATCCTCGACTATCGCCAGAAGCACGGAGCCTTCAGCTCGCTCGAGGAGCTGGACGCGATCCCGGGCATCGGCCCGGCTCGGATCGAGCAGCTGCGCGACGCGGCGGCGCCGTGAAGCGTCTGCTGCGCGCGCGGCCGCACCTGCTCGCCGGCTGTCTGTGTCTTCGGGCTGGCCGGTGCCAACCTGGCGCGAGGCGCCTCGCTCACGGTTGTCCTGTCGGGGCTCGGCCTGGTCGCGCTCTCTGCTGCTCTTCCGTCGGCGTGGAGGCTGCCCGTGCTCGGTATCGCGCTCGCCGCTCGTCGGCTGGTGGTGGGGCAGCGCCCGGCTCGACGCGCTCGATCGGAGCGCTCTGCTCCCTCGGGTCGGGACTGCCGAGCGCGCACTCGTCGCCGTGACAGGTCCGGCGCGGCGCTCGCCGTTCGACGTTCGCGTGCCGGCGCAGATGCGGCGCTTCGGCCAGGACGAGATTCGCGAGCCGGTGCTGCTTCGACTTCCACCGGGCCGCTCGCCTCCCCAGGGAGCAATCCTCGACTTGATCGGCGAGATCCGGTTGCCTCGCGGGCCGAAGGACGGCTTCGACGAGCGAACGTGGCTGCGCCGTCACGGCGTGCACGTCGTCGTGCGCGCGGACCGGTGGCGAATCGTCGGTCGACGAGGCGGCCTGTCGGGCTTCGCGGACCGGCTGCGCGCACATCTGTCCGCGGGATGGCTCCAGGACTGCACGGCGAGCGGCGCGCAGTGATCGCCGGAATCGTGCTCGGGAGGACGAGGGACTCTCGGACGAGTTACGCGCGAACTTCCGCGCGTCGGGGCTCTACCACCTACTCGCGGTCTCCGGTCAAAACGTCGGCCCTGATCGCGGGCGGCGCGATCCTGCTCGTCTATCTGATCGGACTGTCGCGCTTCGTCGGACAGATCGTGGCGCTCGCGGCGATCGGTGCGGCTACGTGCTCGCAGTCGGCTGGCAGCCGTCCGTCGTCCGGGCCGGAGTCGCGGGCGCGCTCGCCTCGCTGGCCTGGCTTGCGTCGAGGCCGAGCGATCGCTGGTACTTCCTGCTCCTCGGCGCGGCCCTCCTTGCTGGCCTGGAGCCCGTACTCGCTCCTGGACGCCGGCTTCCAGCTCTCGTTCGCGGCCGTCGGGGCGATCTTCGTCGTCGTCCCGCGCCTCCAGCAAACGCTGGCGGGGTACCCGGTGCCTCACTCGCTCGCCGAGGTCGTCGCGGTCTCCGGGGCGTGCGGGCTCGCAACGGCGCCGATCCTGCTCACGCAGTTCGGAGTCGTTCCGCTCTACTCGATCCCGGCGAACGCGCTCGCTGCTCCAGTCGTCGCCCCGCTCCTCGGGATCGCGCTCGTCACGGCGATCGTGGCTCCGGTCGCGCCGCCGCTGGCCGCCTTGCTCGCGTGGGTCAACGGGTGGCTGGCCGCATACCTCTCGCTGTGCGCGCGGATGGTCGGCGGGCTGCCGCATGCGGCCGTTTCCGCTCGTGCTGCGGTCGCGATCGCCGCGGTCATCCTCTGCGCCGCCTATCTCGTCGCTCGGCTCGGTCGCCCCGAGAGGGCGGGCGTACGCGACGATCGCCCCGGCTGCAGCTCTCATCGCGGGAGGCTGGCGTCTCCACGGATCGTCGGTGCTGCCGCCTCCGACCGGCCTGCGCATCACGTTCCTGGACGTCGGCCAGGGCGACGGAGCGCTGATCCAGGTCCCAGGCGGCGCGGTCCTGGTCGACGAGGGGCCACCTGAAGCGAAGACGGCGTCCCAGCTGCGGCGACTCGGTGTAACGACCCTGTCGCTCATCGTCATGACGCACCCGCAGCGCGATCACGTCGGCGGCGCCGCGGAGGTCCTGAAGAAGCTGCGTGTCGGTGCGGTGCTCGATCCGGCGATTCCCAGCGAGAGCCCGGACGAGCGTTCGGCCCGCGCAGCTGCGAGGCAACGCGGCGTCAGGATGATCGTCGCGCGCGCGGGGAGGCGTTCAGGATCGGCGCGCTGAGGCTCCGCGTCGTGTGGCCGGACGGGCCCGGCACGCCGGGCGATGACCCGAACAACCACGCCGTCGTGCTCGTCGCGTCGTTCGGACAGACCGACGCGCTGTTCACCGCCGACGCGGAGTCGGACGTCACCGGTCGTCTCGCAGCTCCCTCCGGTCGAGATCCTGCAGGTCGCGCATCACGGATCCGCCGACGACGGGCTCGGCGACGAGCTGAAGGAGCTGCGGCCGCGGATCGCGGTCATCTCGGTCGGCGCCGCAACGACTACGGGCACCCGACGCCGTCCACACTGTCGACGCTCGGCGCCGTCCCCGGCCTCGCGGTCTATCGCACCGACGTGAACGGCCGAGTCGTGGTCGAGTCCGGACGGGCGGCGCATCTCGGTGCGGACGAGCCGCTGACTATGCTTGGCTGCGATGTCCGCCGAGCCGCTGCTGCCGGTCTATCTCCTCACCGGCAGCGACCGGCCGAAGCATCTGCGCGCGCTCCGCCGTCTTCGTGCGCGCTTCGGCCCGGAGGCCGTCGAGCAGCTCTCGGCGGAGTCGACGACCGGCGCCGACGCCGTGGCTGCATGCAACGCGCTCGGGCTGTTCGGCGGGCACGAGGGCGGACGGCTCGTCATCGTCGAAGGGGTCGAACGCTGGCGAAAGAGCCGACCTCGAGGCGGTCGAGACGTACCTCAGCAATCCCGTCGAAGGAGCGGTCCTCGCGCTCGTACGCGGAGGGCTCGCTGCGCGGCGCGACGCTCGCCGGTGCTCGTCGGGAAACACGGCCAGGTGCTCGACTACAACGTGCCGAAGCCGAGCAACCTCCACCGCTGGGTCGCGGGCGAGTTCAAGCGCCTCGACATCAAGGCCGACGCCGACGCCTCCCGCGCGCTCGTCGAGATCGTCGGCGACGACATGACTGGCGCTCTCGAACGAGATCCTGAAAGCTCGGCTCATGGGCGGGCGGAGAGGCGATCGGCCGCGCCGACGTCGAGCAGCTCGCCGCGCCCGCGCGAGAGTCCGCAGCGTGGGCGCTGACCGACGCGTGGGGGCGCGCGATCTGCCCATTCTGCTCGAGGCGTGCGAGCTCGCCTTCGAGAACAATGACGAGCCGTTTCTGCTCGCAGTCAGACTCGCGTCGCACGTCGGTCGAGTGCGCACGGCCCAGGCGCTGGCAGAAGAAGGCTCTGGCGCGCGTGACGTCGCGGCCCGCCTGAAGATCAAGGAGTTCCCCGGCCCGCAAGGCGCTCCAGCACGCCGACCGCTACTCACGCGCCGAGCTCGACGCCGCGCTCGTCCGCCTCGCCGACCTGACGCCGCGATCAAAGGCGCGTCGAGGCTGTCGGCCGAGCTCGAGCTGCTTCGCGCGCTGATCGACGTCACCCGGCCGGCCGAACAGCCGGTCGCGGTGGGCCTAGCTTCTTCGCGACGAGCCGCGCGGCCTGGGCCTTCTTCCGCGCCGCGGTGTTCCGGTGGATCGCGCCTCGAGCAGCCGCCCGGTCGATCCAGCGCTGAAGCGCACGTGTGCTCGGCCGCGGCCTTGTCCTTGTCGCCGGTCTCGACCGCAGCCTCGAGCCGACGCGTGATCGTCTTGACGGTCGACCGGTAGCGCAGGTTCTCGCCGCGATCCACGGCGGACGTCGCGCACGCGCTTCTTCTGCTGCTTGATGTTCGGCATCCGTAGAAAGGCCCGCAACGATGGCGGGCTCGGGCGATGGTACCAGAGGTTTCGGCACACAATCGCCACGCTCCCGTCACCCACGCGTGCGCTTTTCGAAACCAGACTCGCAGCGGAGGAGCGTCTTGGGTACCAGGGCTGACCCGCCCCGAGAGACGTGTCCTCTACCAGTCGGTACCCCGAGTCGCTGGTGGAACCTCTGTCCCAGACCCTCCACTCGGGTCCGCTTCGCGGACAGGCGCTCGCGCCGCCATCGACAGACGGCGTTCCTATACTCGCCGCGTGGATGAGCTGGCCTTGGGCCGCGTGAGAGCAGCGGGCCTCGGGCGGCCGGCGGCTCGCGTGGAAGACCGCGGTCTTCTCGGTCGCCACCGGGCCTCTCCCGCATCCTCGGCCTCGTCCGCGAGATCGTCGCCGCCTACTACTTCGGCGCCACCGGCAAGATCAACGCGCTTCACGGTCGCCTTCCAGGTGCCGAACCTCATCCGCTCGCTCGTCGCGGACGCCGCGCTCTCGTCCGCATTCGTCCCGGTCTTCAGCGAGCTGCTCGAGAAGGGCGAGCGCAAGCGCGCGCTGGCGCGTCGCCTCGACCCTCTTCTGGCTCCTGCTGCTCGGTCCTCGGCGCGACTCACCGCGCTCCTGCATCGTCATCGCGCCGCTCTGATCATCGCGCCGTTCGGCGACCCCGGGTGGCGACCAGCAGCTCGCGATCACGCCTGCGCGGATCCTGTTCCCGATCGTCGTCCTGCTCGGGGTCTCCGGGATCATCGTCGGGATCCTCAACAGCTACGACGCAGTTCACGGTGCCGGCGCTCGACGCCCGTCGTTCTGGAACCTCGCGATCATCGCCGGCCTCGTGCTCGGCGTCCCGCGCGCCGAGACAGCTCGACACGAAGCTCTACGTCTACGCCGGTCTCGATCGTCGTCGGGACCGTGATCCAGGTGCTGCTGCCCGCTGCCGTGGCTGCGCGGGCTGCGACGACCGCCTGCGGCTCGTCGATCGACTGGCGCGACCCGGCGGTGCGCCGCGTGTCTTCGTCCTGATGCTGCCGGTGACGATCGGCCTCGGGCTGATCAACTTCAACCTCGTCGTCAACACGCTCTTCGCCTCGCGGTTCATCGACCCGGACCTCGCGCCGCGCGCGATCGACGCCGCCTTCCGGATCTACATGCTCCCCGCAGGGGATGTTCTCGGTCGCGGTCGCGACGGTGCTCTTCCCGCGACTGTCACGCGCCTGTCGGCACGCGCGGCGACGCTCGACGGCTTCCGGCACACCGTCGCGCTCGGCGTCCGCCAGATCGCGTTCACGCTCGTTCCGGCGAGCGTCTTCAGCGCGTCGCTGGCGCACGCCGATCACGCGCGCATCGTCTACCAGCGCGGCGCGTTGACCGTCGAGGACACGACAGGTCACGGCCAGCGCGCTCGCCGCGTTCTCGCTCGGGCTGACGTTCAACGGCGTGATGCTGATGCTGAACCGCGCCTTCTTCAGCCTCCAGACGCCGTGGACGCCGACGGCGATCGCGCTCGGCAACCTGCCGTCGAACACGGTGCTCGCGGCGCGCGCTCTACCACGTCGGCACCTGGGGCATCCCGCTCGCCACCTCGCTCGCCAACATCTTCGGCGCGGCGGCGCTGCTGATCGTGTTCCGTGCGCCGCGCTCGGACGGATCGAGTTCGGCGACACAGCGCGCGCGTTCTTGCGCGTCACCGTCGCCTCGGCCGCGCTCGCGGCGGTCGCCTTCCCGGTCTGGTACGTGCTCGACCAGGCGCTCGGCCGCTCGGTCCTCGCCCAGGCCGTCTCGCTCGGCTCGGCGTTCGTCGCCGGCTTCGGCGTCTACCTGATTTCCTGCCGTTTGCTGGGAGTTCGTGAACTGAACGCGTTGCTATCGTTGCGGAGCCGCTTCCAGCGCGGCTGATCGCCTATGGACCAAGAACGAATCCGCAACTTCTCGATCATCGCGCACATCGACCACGGCAAGTCGACGCTCGCCGATCGCATCCTCGAGCTGACCGACACGGTCACGGGCGCGACATGCGCGCGCAGGTGCTCGACTCGATGGAGCTCGAGCGCGAGCGCGGGATCACGATCAAGGCGCAGGCCGTGCGCGTGACGTGGAAGGGGCACGAGCTGAACCTGATCGACACGCCCGGGCACGTCGACTTCACGTACGAGGTGTCGCGCTCGCTGCAGGCGTGCGAGGGCGCGTGCTCGTCGTCGACGCGCGCCCAGGGGATCGAGGCGCAGACGGTCGCGAACGCGTACCTCGCGATCGAGAACGACCTCGAGATCGTGCCCGTCGTCGAACAAGATCGACCTGCCCCAGGCGGACGCCGACGGCGCCGCGCGCGAGCTCGCCGAGCTCGTCGGCGACACGCCCGATCACGTGCTCCGCGTCTCGGCGAAGACCGGGGCTGGGCGTCGAGGACGTGCTCGACGCGATCGTCGAGCGCATCCCGCCGCCGATCGGCGACCCGCAGGCGCCCGCCGCGCGCGCTCGTCTTCGACTCGTCGTACGACCAGTACCGCGGCGTCGTCGCGTTCGTCCGCGTCGTCGACGGCCAGCTTCCGCGCGCGCGAGAACGTGCTCGCGCGATGGCGCACGGCACGCGCTTCGAGGCCGAGGAGCTCGGCTTCTTCTCGCCGACGATGACGGCGGCCGACGACGCTCGGCGCCGGCGAGGTCGGCTACGTCGTCACCGGCCTGAAGGACGTCTCGCAAGCTGCGCGTCGGCGACACGCTGACGACCCAGGCGCCGCCCGCGAGCGAGCCGCTGCCCGGCTACAAGGACGTGAAGCCGATGGTCTTCGCGGCGCTCTTCCCGACGGACTCCGACGAGTACCCGCGAGCTCCGCGACGCGCTCGAGCGGCTGAAGCTGAACGACGCGTCGCTCGTCTACGAGCCCGAGACCTCGCAGGCGCTCGGCTTCGGCTTCCGCTGCGGCTTCCTCGGCCTGCTGCACATGGAGATCGTCCGCGAGCGGCTCGAGCGCGAGTTCGACCTCGACCTGCTCGTGACCGCGCCGAACGGTCGCCTACCAGCGTCACGACTCACGCGGGCGAAGTCGTCGAGGTGCACAACCCCGTCCGAGATGCCGCCGGAGCTGCGAGCGCGTCGACGAGCCGTACGTGCAAGCGCGTCGATCGTCGTCCCGAAGGACGGCGTCGGCCGGTGATGGAGCTCTGCAACGACCGGCGCGGCCGCTTCGACCACATGGAGTACCCGTCGCCCGAGCGCGTGCATGCTCATCTACGAGCTGCCGCTCGCGGAGATCGTCCTCGACTTCTACGACCAGCTGAAGTCGCGAACGAGCGGCTACGCGAGCTTCGACTACGACTTCGCCGGCTTTCGCGAGGGCGAGCTCGTCCGGCTCGACGTCCTCGTCGGCGGCGAGCCGGTGGACGCGCTGTCGCTCGTCGTCCACCGCGACGAGCGCGTACTCGCGCGGGCGCGCGCTCGTCGACCGGCTGCGCGAGGAGATTCCGCGCCAGATGTTCGACGTCGCCATCCAGGCCGCGATCGGCTCGCGGATCGATCGCGCGCGAGACGATCAAGGCGAAGCGCAAGGACGTGCTCGCGAAGTGCTACGGCGGCGACATCACGCGCAAGCGCAAGCTCCTCGAGCAGCCAGAAGGCGGGCAAGCGGCGGATGAAGCAGGTCGGCGCCGTCGAGGTGCCGCAGGAGGCGTTCCTCGCCGGTGCTCAACCTGGACGACACGAAGCGATGAGCGCGGGCGTTCGACACCTCTACGTCCACCTCCCGTTCTGCGCGCACCGCTGCGGCTACTGCGACTTCGTGACCGTGGTCGGACGCGAGGGCTGGCACGGCCGGTACGTCGACGCGCTTCTGGCGGAGCTCGAGCTCGAACGCGGCTGGCTCTCGGATCGGGTCGAGACCGTGTTTCTCGGCGGCGGCACGCCGACGCTGACCGACGTCTCGGAGCTGCGGCGGCTCCTCGCTGCGCTGCCCGCTGCCGTCAGAGGTGACGGTCGAGGCGAACCCCGGAGACCGTCACGCCCGCGCTCGCGCGATTGCTTCGCGGACGCGGGGTGACGCGCGTTTCGCTCGGCGCGCAGAGCTTCCAGCCGGAGCTCTTGCACGTGCTCGAGCGCCGCGCGTCGCCGGACGCCGTCCGAGCTGCCTTCTACCATCTTCGTGATGCCAAGTTTGACAACATCTCGCTCGACCTCCTGCACGGGATTCCCGGCCAGAGCACCGCCGCGCTCGAGGCTGACATCGACGAAGCGCTCACGCTCGCACCGGAGCACGTCTCGTACTACGAGCTCGAGGCCAAGCCGGGCACGAGGTTCGCCCACGCGCACGGGCGGAGCTCGCGCGCCAGGCCGAGGCGATGGAGGGCTACTTCGAGCTCGTCGTCGAGCGACTGAACGCGGCCGGCTATCGCTGGTACGAGACGGCGAACTTCTGCCTCGCGGCCGATGCAGACGCGACCTCCGCGCGCAGCACAACCTCGCGTACTGGCTCGGGCGGGACTATCTCGGCCTCGGGATCGGCGCCGTGTCGACGCTCGGCAGCGAGCGTCGACGGAACACGCCGCGGCTCAACGCCGTACGTGAGCTCGCTCGCGCGGGGCGAGCGCGCCGCGCCCGAGGTCGAGACGCTCGACGAGCTCACGCGCGACCAGGAGCGGCTGATGCTCGGCCTGCGGCTCGACACGGGACTGCCGCTGGCCGAGGCTGGCGCGCTCGGTCGACCCGGCTGCGCTCGGCCGCGTCGAGCGGCTCGGTCTCGCGACCCTCCGTGCCGACGGCGGACGGTCAGCGACCCTGGTCCTGACTCCGCGCGGCACGGCGGCTCGGCGGCGCCGTGACGGTACGAGCTGCTCGCCTAAAATTCTAGAGATGTTTGAAGCGGGCACAACGCTGACGGAGCGCCAGGCGAGATCCTGCGACGCGTCGTCGAGGAGCACGTCGAGAGCGGTGAGCCGGTGGGCTCGAAGAACTCGTCACGCGGGCGGGCATGACCGTGTCGCCGTCGACCGTGCGGGGCAGAGCTCGCCGAGCTCGAGCGATTCGGCCTGCTCACCCATCCGCACACATCGGCGGGCCGGATCCCGACCGAAGCGGGCTATCGCTTCTACGCGGGCATCCTGCTCGAGCGGCTCGAGCCGCGCCCGAGCCGTTCCCGCTCGCTCTCGCGGCGGCGCGCGCAGCGAGCTCGAGGCCGCGCTCCAGGAGACGACCGGAGACCTCTCGCAGGCCACGCGCCTCCTTGCGCTCGTCTCCGCGCCGCCGGCTCCAGACGGCGACCGTGCGGCACATCGAGGTGCTTCGTGCTCCAGCCGCAGGTGCTGATGGTCGTGATGATCACGTCCACCGGTGGAGTGTCGAAGCGGCTCTTCGCGCTGGCCGACCCTGTCGACACGGGCCTCGCGCTCTGGGCGGGCGAGTACCTGAACGAGCAGCTTGCGGGGCTCGAGCTCGGAGCGCCGCGCTGCGCCGCCGCTTCGACGATCCGGCGCTGTCCGCTCGCGAGCGCGCCTTCCTCGAGCTGCTGCGTCCCGCGTTCACCGAGCTGACGGGCGAGGACGAGCAACGGCTCTATCGTCGGCGGCGCCGCAAGCCTGCTCGGCGAGGTGAGAGCGGACGAGCTCGAGGCCTGCCAGCGCCTCCTCGAGGCGCTCGAGAAGCGGGCCGCGATCCTCGAGCTGCTCGGCGAGACGCTCGGCTCGCGGCGGCCGTTCGTCCGCGTCGGCGTCGAGCTCGAGAACCCGGCGCTGCGCGACGTCGCGCTCGTCGGCGCGTCGTACGGGCTCTCGACGCGCACGCTCGGCGCGGTCAGCCTGATCGGCCCGCTCCGCATGGACTACGACAAGGCGATCAGCTCGGTCCGGGCGGCTGCGCACGAGCTCTCGCGCTTCGTCGAAGCGGTGTACGAAGAGAACTGATGGCGATCACGGGTCGCGACTACTACGAGGTGCTCGGCGTCGCGCGTTCGGCCACCGAAGCCGACATCAAGCGTGCGTTCAGGCGGCTCGCGCGCGAGCTGCACCCGGACGTCTCCGATGCGCCTGACGCGGACGAGCGCTTCAAGGAGGTCGTCGAGGCGTACGAGGTGCTCTCGAAGTCCGAGACCCGCGAGCTGTACGACCGCTTCGGTCATGCCGGGCTCCGCAGCGGCGGGTTCCAGCCGACGGCCTTCGACTTCGGAAGCCTCGCCGACATCTTCTCGGCCTTCTTCGGCGACGACGCTCTTCGGCGTGGCGACCGGGCCGCGGCGCGCTCGTGGCGCCGACATCGCGGCGCGAGATCGAGATCGACCTCGAAGACGCGGCGACCGGCGTCACGCGCGAAGTGCCCGTTCAGGTCGCGATGCGCTGCGCTGAGTGCGGAGGCGACGGCGTCCAGCCGGGCACGCCGGTCTCGACGTGCGACGACTGCGGCGGAGCCGGTCGCATCCAGCAGGTGACGCGGACCGCGCTCGGGCGAGTTCATCCGCGCACAGCCGTGCGCGCGCTGCGGCGGACCAGGGCGGATCGTCGAGCATCCGTGCGAGGCCTGTTCCGGCGCGGGGCGGACGCTCGAGGAGCGCGCGTCTCGACGTGGAGATCCCGCCGGGCATCCACGACGGGCAGCGCATCCGGCTCTCGGGCGAGGGCCATGCCGGCGCGCTCGGCGGGCAGGCGGGCGACGTCTACGTGCTCAGTTCAGATCCGCCCACACGAGCGGCTCGTGCGCGAGGGCGACGACGTCTACTCGACCGTCGACCTGACCGATGACCGAGGCCGCGCTCGGCACGCGCGCGCGACGATCTCGACGCTGGAGGGCGAGGAGGAGCTCGAGTTCGAGGCCGGGACGCAGCCCGGCGCGGTCCGCGTCCTCCGCGGCCGCGGCATGCCCGTGCTCCAGGGCTTCGGCCGCGGTGACCACCGCGTGCTCGTCAACGTCGTCGTCCCGCGGCAGCTCACGGAGGAGCAGCGGCGGCTGCTCGGCGAGTTCGAGCAGACCGCGAGCGAGGAGACGTACCAGCCCGACGAGGGCTTCTTCGAGAAGCTGAAGAGCGCCTTCCGCTGAGCCTCCTGCGCGCTTCGATCGTCGTTCCCGGCGCGCGCGTCGAGGAGGCGACCGCGCGCGATGCTCGAGCTCTTTCCGGAGGGTTCGCGGAGCTAGATGGGCCGCAGAGGCGACGGAGCTCGTCGCGTTCACCGACGAGGCGGGAGCCGAGCGGCTGCGTGCGCGCGTTCGATGACGTTCGCGTCGAGGCCGGTGCCCGACGGATGGGAGAGCGAGTGGATGCGCTTTCACCGCCCGGTCGAGGTCGGCTCGCTCTGGATCGGGCCGCCCTGGGAGGAGCCGACGCCCGGTCTCGTCCCGGTCGTGATCGACCCCGGCCTCGCATTCGGGACCGGCGCGCACCCGACGACCCAGCTCTGCCTCGAGCTGATCCAGTCTCTCGAGCGCTCGAGCCTCCTCGACATCGGCTCTGGCTCGGGAGTGCTCGCGATCGCGCGCGTGCAAGCTCGGCTACGAGCCCGTCGTGGCGATCTGACGTCGACGAGGCTGCGGTCGCGGCCACGAGGCGACAACGCGGAGGCGAACGGCGTCCCCGTGGAAGCGGCGCTGCTCGATGCCGCCGGCGCGCGAACGCTGCCCGACGCCCAGATCGCGGTCGCGAACATCGACTTGAGCACGGTTTCGGAGCTGGTGCTGCCGGAGCCGTGCCACGCTCGCGACCTCGGGGTACTACGAGACCGACCGGCCGGTCGATCGCCGGGTTCGCGCATCGTCGATCGCCTCGTGAAGGAGCGGTGGGCGGCCGACTTGTTCACGCGCGAGTAGCATCCGCGTCCCGTGGCGACGTTCTCCGTTCGCTTCCTCGGCTGCAAGGTCTCGCACTCCGGACGCGCACGCGATCCGCGAGGCGCTGCTCCGAGACGGCCACGAGGAGCGCGGCGGAGCCGAGATCGCCGTCGTCAACACCTGCTGCGTGACGAACGAGGCCGTGCGCAAGTCGCGTCAGGCCGCATCTCGGGCGGCGCGCACCCATCGGCGCGTGTACGTGACCGGGTGTGCGGCCAACCTCGAAGCGCGCGTTCGCCGGTCTGCCCGAGAACGTGGCCGTCGTCTCGCGGCGAGCCGAGGACACTGCGGCGTTCGTCGCGGGCGACGTCGGCGCGATCGGATGCGTTCAGGCCGATGCGCGGCTCGACCGTGTCCGCGCTTTCGTCCGGCGTCCAGGACGGGTGCAGCTTCTCGTGCAAGTTCTGCGTGATCCCGCTCGTGCGCGGGCGCTCGCGTAGCCGCGGCGCCGACGCGGTCCTGCGGGAGGTCGTCAAGCGGGTCGAGCAGGGCCATCGCGAGGTCGTGCTCACGGGCATCAACCTCGGCTGCTTCCGCGATCGTGAGCGCGGCTACACGCTGGCGCGGCTCGTGCGCGAGGCCGGCGCGACGCCTGGCCTGCAGCGTCTGCGCCTGTCGTCGATCGAGGTCAACCACGTGAGCGAAGAGCTCGTGCGGGCGCTGCGGGAGACACCGACCGTCTCCAGGCACCTGCACGTTCCTCTGCAGTCGGGCGACGACCGGGTGCTGAGCGCGATGGGTCGGCGCTACACGGCCGCGACCTACCTGCGGCGACTCGAGCCGCTCGCGGACTTCAACCTGACGGCCGACGTGATCGTCGGCTTTCCGACCGAGGACGAGCAGGCGTTCGAGCAGACGCGCCGTGTGCTCGCTGCTGGCAGGTGTGACGAAGGTGCATGTCTTCCCGCTATTCGCCGCGGCCCGGGACCGCGACCGCCGCCGAGGATCCAGTGCCGGCAGCGGTGAAGAAGCGCCGCGGCGCCCAGTTGCGCGCCGACTCGCACGAGGCTTGCCTCGAGCGCTGGCGCTCCAAGCTCGGCGCGACCGACGAGGTGCTCGTCGATCGTCCCGGGCGCGGGTACGGGGACGACTACTCGCCGTGGCTCGTCGGCGGCTCGGCTCCGGTCGGCGAGCTCGTGCCCGTGCGCGCGGTGGACGTCACCGAGGAGGGATCGTCGGTGCCGTCTGACTGCCTCTTCTGCAAGCTCTACGCGGAGGGCGACCACGTCCGGAAGGCCGACGGCTTCGTCGCGATCGCCGACATCAACCCGCGCGCCGAGACGCATCTGCTCGTCATCCCGGAGCGCCACGTCGAGACGTTCCGCGACATCGGCGAGTTTCCGGCGGAGGAGACGCAGCGGATGCTCGAGTTCGTCGCGGACACGGCTCGCGCGAGGTCGGGCTCGAGGACTATCGCGTCGTCGTCGAACGTCGGGCCCGGTGGGGGACAGACGATCTTCCACCTGCACTGGCACCTGCTCGGTGGGCGAGATGATGGGCGATTCCGGGATGAGCCTGATCGCGCGAGATCGAGGAGGAGCTCGCCGTTGCGATGCGGGAGCGCGACGCTCCGCGCCGCGACACGCTTCGGCTGATCCTGTCGAACCTCCGCTCGGCCGAGAAGGAGCTGCAGCGCGACGCTGAACGACCAGGAGGAGCTCCAGGTGCTCCAGCGCGAGCGGAAGAAGCGCATCGAGGCGGCGGAGGCCTATCGCGCGGCCGGCAACGAGGAGCGGGCCGAGGCCGAGGAAGACGAGCTCGACGTGATCGAGGAGTTCATGCCGGAGCCGCTGTCCGAGGAGGAGCTCGAGTCGATCGTCGACGACGCGATCGCCGAGTGCGGCGCGACGAGCATGCGCGATCTGGGGCGCGTGATGGCCGACGTGATGCCGCAGGTCGCGGGTCGTGCCGACGGGTCGGCGGTGAGCCAGCTCGTCCGCGAGAAGCTCGCCTGAGCGCCCCGGCGCGAGGGCCACCTCGTACTCCGGTACTCCCAACCTCCTCCCGAGGCGATCGTATCGGAGAAAGGCGCACGTGTCTGTGCCGGATTCGGGTCGAAAGCGTCGCGGCCCGGGCTCTGTGGCGCGCCTACACTTCGGTCCATGCAGCAGGTGCTCGATGTCTCGAACGACGTTGCCGCGGAGCTCGCGGCGATCGGCGACGGCGTGCTCGACGCGCTGCGCGACCGGCTTCAGGTCACGATTCGCCTGCGCGGGAACCGGCTGACGATCGAGGGCGACGACGACGCGGTCGCCGAGGCCCGCGCGGTCGTCGACGAGCTCGTCGAGCTGGCCGAGGGCGGGCACGAGATCGGCCCGTCGACGGTCGACGCCGTGCTCGGCGCGCTCGACCAGGTCGAGGACGTCCGCGAGGTGTTCGAGGACGTCGTCTGGCGCCACCGCGGCAAGAAGATCGCGCCGAAGACGCGTCACCCAGAAGCGCTACGTGGACGCGATCCGCGACCGCGCCGTCACCTTCGGAATCGGCCCGGCCGGAACCGGCAAGACGTACCTCGCGATGGCGCTCGCGGTCGCGGCGCTCGCCGACCGCGAGGTGGCGCGGATCATCCTCACGCGCCCGGCGGTCGAGGCCGGCGAGCGGCTCGGCTTCCTCCCGGGCGACATGCTCGCGAAGGTCGACCCGTACCTGCGCCCGCTCTTCGACGCGCTCTACGACATGCTCGACGCCGACCGGCTGACCGCGTACATGGAGAAGCGGCATCGATCGAGGTCGCGCCGCTCGCGTTCATGCGCGGCCGCACGCTGAACGACTCGTTCATCATCCTCGACGAGGCGCAGAACACGAGCCCCGAGCAGATGCAGATGTTCCTGACGCGGCTCGGCTTCGGCTCGAAGATCGTCGTCACCGGGCGACGTGACCCAGGTCGACCTCCCGCGCGAGCAGGCGTCGGGCCTGATCCAGGTGCAGGACATCCTCGGCTCGCTCGACGGCGTCGCGTTCGTCCGCTTCGGCCACGAGGACGTCGTCCGGCACAAGCTCGTTCAGCGCATCGTCGAGGCGTACACGCAAGCACGCGGAGGAGACCGGCACGCAGCGTCAGCAGTGACGCGATGGTGACGGTCGAGATCGAGAACCGGAGCGGAGCGGAGGTCGACGAGCAGCGGCGCCGAGGAGCTGGCGCGCCGCGTGCTCTCGCGCCGAGGGCATCGACGACGGCGAGCTCGGGCTCGCGTTTCGTCGGCCCGGACGAGATGCGCGACGCTGAAGCGCGAGCACCTCGGCATCGACGAGGCGACCGACGTCCTCTCGTTTCCGATCGACGGCCGCGACGAGCTGCCCGACGGGCGTCCCGCGCCAGCTCGGCGACGCCGTCCTCTGTCCGCAGGTCGTCGGCGAGAGTGGCGGACGCCGCTCGTCCACGGGCTCCTGCACCTGCTCGGGCTACGACCACGGCGCCGAGATGGAGCGCCGCGAGGCGGAGCTCGCGTGATGGCTGCCCCGACCCGCCAGGCCCGTCGCTGCTCGAGAGTCTTCAACTTCGCGCTTCGAGGGCGATGATCCACGTCCTGCGCACGCAGCGGAACATGCGCATCCACTTCGCGATCGCGGCGGCGGTGCTGATCGCGGCGCTCGTGGCTCGGCGTGGAGCAGGATCGAGCTCGATCGCCCTGCTGCTCGCGATCGCGTTCGTCCTGATCGCGGAGATGATCAACACCGGCGCTCGAGGCGCGGATCGACGTCGCGACGACCTCGTTCGACCCGCATCGCGAAGCTCGCCGAAGGACATCGCCGCCGGCGCGGTCCTGATCGCGACCGTCGAACGCCGTCGCCGTCGGCTACCTCGTCTTCCCGACGCCTTCGCCGAACCGGAGCTCGCGGCTGATCGAGCGGCTCCGCGACGCGCCGGCCGAGTTGACGCGTGATCGCGCTCGTGCTCACCGATCATCCTCGTGATCGGCACGAAGGCGTACACCGGTCGCGGGACGCCGCTGCGCGGCGGCCTTCCGTCCGGCACACGCCGCCGTCGCGTTCGGCGGCTGGATGGCCGTCACGCAGGTCGTCGGCGACTCGGCAGCACTGGTTCCTGATCTCGCGTCGCTGACCTTCATCATGGCGGTGCTCGTGGCCCAGACGCGGATCGAGTCCGGCGTGCACTCGTTCCTCGAGGTCGTCCTACGGCGGCGTTCTGGGCGCGCTCGTCACGTCTCGTCATCTTCCAGGTGTTCGGCATGACGCGATCGAGCTCCTACGACGCAGGCCGTCGCCGCCTCCGATCGGCGCGTACGCGCCGTACTCGAAGTTCCACGTCGGAGCCGTGCGGTCCTGGCGCGCGACGGACGGCTGTTCGAGGGGGTGAACGTCGAGAACGCCGCCGTATCCGCTCGGGATCTGCGCCGGAGCGGACCGCGCGATCGCGTGCGCGGTCGTCGAGGGCTGCGGCGTCCGGGCGAGCCTCGAGGAGATCGCGATCACCGCGTCGCCCCGCGGCGGGTGCCGGCAGTGGCTCTACGAGTTCCGCCTCGACCGCGTCGACGTTCCAGAACGCGGACGGGGAGCGTCGGTCACGCGCACGCCGGCGGAGCTGCTTGCCCGAGACGTTCGACGCTGTGAAGTCCGGCTTCGTCGCCGTCGCCGGGCCGGCCGAACGTGGGCAAGTCGACGCTCGTCAACGCGCTCGTCGGCGGCAAGGTCGCGATCGTCTCCGACAAGCCGCAGACGACCCGGCGCCGGATCTGCGGCGTCGCGAACGGCGACGGACTCACCAGCTCGTGCTCGTCGACCTGCCGGGCTTCCAGCGCCCGCTCGACCCGCTGACCGAGCGGATGCAGCGCACGCGTCGACCGGGCGTTCGAGGACGTCGACGCCGTCCTGTTCGTCCTGTCCGCGCGGGAGCGGATCGGCGCGGGCGACCGCTTCATCGCGCAGCGGGTCTTCGCGCTCGGCGTGCCGGTCGTGATCGCGCTGAACAAGGTCGACCGCCTCGAAGCCGGGCCACATCGCGACGCAGATGGAAACCGCGCTCGAAGCTCGGCGACTTCCACGCGCTCCATCCGGTGAGCGCGAAGACGGGACGACGGCATCGCACGAGCTGCGCGGACGAGCTCGTCGAGCTGCTGCCCGAGGGCCAGCCGCTACTTCCACGCTCGAGCAGCGGACCGACTCGCTCGCATGCGAGGATCGAGGTCGCCGAGCTGATCCGCGAGAAGGCGCTTGCAGCTCACGCGCGAGGAGGTGCCGCACGCGATCTCGGTCGAGGTCGAGGAGCTCGGACGAGAAGGTCGCGCGCGCGAGCCTCTCGTCGAGACCGAGTCGCAGAAGCAGATCCTGGTCGGCAAGGGCGGGTCGCGTGGTGAAGGAGATCGGTGCGCGCGCGCGCCCGAGATCGAGCACCTCGTCGGGCACCCCGTCTTCCTGAGCTCAAGTCGTCAAGGTCGCCGAAGTGGCGCCGCTGACGAGCGGCTGCCTGAGCGCCTGGGGCTCCTGATGTCGATCGAGCTTGTCCACGGCACCCGCATTCCGACCACGATCGACAGCCAGACGGACGCACCGCCACGCCGGCTGGCCCTCGAGGGTCGGTTGTCGGAGGTTGGTCGCGCCTGCAGGCGAAGGGCTCGGCGAGCGCGTCGCGACGACGGTCTCGTGCAGCCGTCTTCACGTTTGGACCTCGGTCGCGCGATCGAGACGGCGGCAGGTCTGCGTTCGCGGGCCTGACATTCCGGTTCACCACGACTGGAGGCTCCGCGAGTGCAACTACGGCGAGCTCAACGGGCGCCGGTCGCCGAGATCGACGCCGCTCGGGCCGTCGCGCATCGAGATCGCCGTTCCTGGCGGGCGAGAGCTACCGCCAGGTCGCTCGAGCGCACCTCAAAGCCTTCTGAACGACCTCTTCTCGACTGCGACGTGCTTCGCGCGCCTGTCGCTGATCGCGCATTCCGCGCAACCGCTGGGCGCTCCGAGCATCTGCTGCTCGGAGTCTCGGCCTCGAGGAGCATCGTCGGCGGCGCCGTTCGCGTGGCAGGAAGGCTGGCGAGTACGCGTCTCGGTCGAGCTGAGCCGGTGCAGGGCCAGACTCCTCGGATGGCCAAGTGCGCCCGTGCTGCGCAACGGATTCGAGCTTTCCGCTCGAGCCGCGGCTAGCCGCGGATCGGATCGGTCGACGCGGTCGCGCTCGAGGAGTGCGCCAGCGACGCTCGCGAAGCGGCTCGATCAAGCGCGAGGCGAAGCTGTTCGCGCTCGAGCTCGCCGATCCGGATGATGGACCTGACGACGCTCGAGGGCGCGGACACGCCCGGCAAGGTCGCGGCGCTCTGCTCGAAGGCGATCCGGCCCGACCCGACCGACCCGACGCATCCCGTCGGTCGCGGCGGTCTGCGTCTATCCGAATCTCGTCCCGATCGCCGTCGAGCGGCTGCGCGGGCACGCGGCGTCAAGGTCGCGTCGGTCGCGACCGCGTTCCCGTCCGGCCAGGCGCCGCTCGGACGTGAAGCTCGCGCGAGGTGCGCGAGGTCGGTCGAGCTGGGCGCGGACGAGGTCGACATGGTGATCGACCGCGGCGCCTTCCTCTCCGGCCGCTACGCGAAGGTCTACGACGAGATCGTGCAAGCGTGAAGGAGGCGTGCGGCGACGCGCACCTGAAGGTGATCCTCGAGACCGGCGAGCTCGGCACGTACGACAACGTCCGCCGCGCGTCGCCTGCTCGCGATGGCGGCCGGCGCCGACTTCATCAAGACGTCGACCGGCAAGCTGCCGGGCGCCGCGACGCTGCCGGTGCACGCTCGTCATGCTCGAGGCGATCCGCGACGTCTACGAGGAGACCGGCCGGCGCGTCGGCATGAAGCCCGCCGGCGGCATCCGCACCGCGAAGCAGGCGATCCAGTACCTCGTCCAGGTGCACGAGACGCTCGGCGCCGACTGGCTGACGCCCGACCTCTACCGCCTCGGCGCGTCGTCGCTTGCTGAACGACATGCCTGATGCAGATCCGCAAGGAGACGCACCGGCGTCTACCAGTCAGCCGGACTACTTCACCGATTGACTGACGATCGAAGCGCGGCAAGAGCGCGCGCGCTCCGATGCCGGCACGGCTGGGACTACGCGCCCGCGCCCGAGTCGCGCGACGTCGTCGCGCTCGCGCGAGCGCTACGGCGCTCTTCGTCGGCGGCGAGTGGCTCGAGCCGACAGCGAGACGCTACACGACGATCGTCGCCGTCGAGCGAGGAGCCGCTCGCCGAGGTCGGCGCAGGCGACGCGCGGAGGAGGTCGAGCACGGCGGTCGGCGGCCGCGCGCGAGGCGTTCGACGAACGGCTGGTCGGCGATCCGCCGGCCCGAGCGCGCCAAGTACCTTCTTCCGGCATCGCGCGCATCCTGCAGGAGCGCTCGCGCGAGTTCGCGGTGCTCGAGTCGCTGAACGGCGGCAAGCCGATCAAGGAGTCGCGCGACGTCGACCTGCCGCTCGCGGCGGCGCACTTCTTCTACTACGCGGGCTGGGCCGACAAGCTCGAGTACGCGTTCCCGAACCGCACAGCCGCAGCCGCTCGGCGTCGCCGGGCCAGATCATCCCGTGGAACTTCCCGCTGCTGATGCTCGCGTGGAAGATCGCGCCTGCGCTCGCGGCCGGGAACACGGTCGTGCTGAAGCCGGCCGAGACGACGCCGCTCACCGCGCTCCTCTTCTGCGACGTGCGTGCGCCAGGCCGAGCTGCCGCCGGGCGTCGTCAACATCGTCACCGGCGACGGCCGCACCGGCGCCGCGCTCGTCGAGCGCCGAGCGTCGACAAGATCGCGTTCACCGGGCTCGACCGAGGTCGGCAAGGCGATCCAGCGCGCAGCTCGCGGGCACCGGCAAGAAGCTGACGCTCGAGCTCGGCGGCAAGGCCGCGAACATCATCTTCGACGACGCGGCGCTCGACCAGGCGGTCGAGGGGATCGTCAACGGCATCTACTTCAACCAGGGCCACGTCTGCTGCGCCGGCTCGCGGCTGCTCGTGCAGGAGTCGATCTACGAGCCGCTGATCGACGAAGCTCGAAGCGCCGCCTGGCGACGCTGCGCGTCGGCGACCCGCTCGACAAGAACACCGACGTCGGCGCGATCAACTCGCAGGCGCAGCTCGAGCAAGATCGAGGAGCTCGTCGCGGCGGGCGAGGAGGAGGGCGCCGAGATCTACCAGCCGCCGTGCCGCCTGCCCGAGAAGGGCTACTGGTTCGCGCCGACCGTGTTCACGAACGTCGCGCAGAGCTACCGGATCGCGCAGGAGGAGATCTTCGGCCCGGTGCTCTCGCGTGCTCGACGTTCCGCACGCCGGACGAGGCGGTCGAGAAGGCGAACAACACGCCGTACGGCCTGTCCGCCGGCGTCTGGACGGAGAAGGGCTCGCGCATCCTCTGGATGGCGCAGCGGCTGCGCGCCGGGCGTCGTCTGGGCGAACACGTACAACCGCTTCGACCCGGCGTCGCCGTTCGGCGGCTACAAGGAGTCGGGCTTCGGCCGCGAGGGCGGACGGCACGGGCTCGAGCCGTACCTGAGGTTCGACGACGTGAGCAGCGCGTGCCCGGTCGACGGAAGACGTACAAGCTGTACATCGGCGGCGCGTTCCCGCGCTCCGAGTCGGGGCCGCACGTACGAGGCGGAGGGGCAGAACGTCGCCGCGCGGCCTCCGCGCGAAGGACGTGCGCGACGCCGTGCTCGCGCGGCCCGCGGCGCGTTCGCCGAAGCTGGGCGGGTGCTGACCGCGCGTACAACCGCGGCCAGGTGCTCTACCGGATCGCCGAGATGCTCGAGTCGCGGCGCGCCGAGTTCGCGGAGCTCTGCTCCGGGCGCCGAGGAGGTCGAGCGCTCGATCGACCGGCTCGTCTGGTACGCGGGCTGGGCGGACAAGCTCGCGCAGGTGCTCGGCTCCGTCGAATCCCGGTCGCGGGCCCGTACTTCAACTTCACGGTGCCCGGAGCCGACCGGCGTCGTCGGCGATCCTCGCGCCGACGAGCCGCCGCTGCTCGGCACTCGTCTCGCGCGTCGCGCCCGCGATCGTCGGCGGCAACGCGGCAGTCGTCGTCGCGTCCGAGACGCACCCGCTCGCCGCGGTCGAGCTGGCCGAGGCGCTCGCGACGCTCGGACGTTCCCGGCGGCGTCGTCAACCTGCCTGACCGGCTATCGCGAGGAGCTCGCGCCGTGGCTCGCCGCGCACATGGACGTGAACGCGCTCGACCTCGCCGGCGCGGACGGCGCAGGTCGCCGGAGCTCGAGCGGCTCGCGGCCGACAACGTCAAGCGCGTCGTCCGCGGCGCGGCGGACGATCAGAGCCCGTGGGAGATCGCCGCCTTCCTCGAGCTGAAGACCGTCTGGCACCCGATCGGCGTCCAGTTAACAGTGCCCATCCGATGACCGGCCAGCGCCGCTTTGGCCAGGCGATCTCCGAGAGGCGACGGCATCTCGCTGATCGTCCACGCCGCCGATGCTGACGCCGCCTCGGCGGCCGAGCGCGCCGGGGCCGAGGGCGTCGTCCTCGACGCGAACGTCGGCCTGAAGTCCGGGACGCGACGGGGCTGCCGATCCTCTGGCGCCTCGACGCTCGCCGAGCCGAGGCGCTCGCGGCAGGAGCGGACGCCGTGCTGCTCGCTCGCCGTCTCGCTCGAGGATGACGCCGAGCACGTCGAGCGCCGCTGGCAGGAGTCCCGCGACATCGGCCTCGAATGCGTCGTCGAGGTGCGCGACGCGGACGAGCTCGAGCTCGCCCTCGAAGCGGCATCGACCCGGAGATCTTCCTGCTCGCGCCGCAGGAGGCAGGGCGACGCTGACGACCCGCTCGAGAGCGTGCTCGACCTGCTGCCCTGACGTCCCGTGCCGGCAAGCTCGCGATCGCCGATCGTCGAGGTCACGACCCCCGACGAGGTCGCCGAGCCTGGAGCGCGCCGGAGTGGACGCCGTGATCGTCGCCTCGCAGAACCTCGCAGGCCTGAGCTCATCAGTGCGGCCCCGCCCGAGGTCTGACGCGCTCGTCAAGGCTGGGGCGGCCCGTCGGTCGCACTCGCGGCGCTGCTCGTGCTGGCCGCTGCGCTTCGGCTCGTCGGCATCCGGTACGGCCTTCCCGTTCTCCGCTCCTCGAACCCCGACGAGCGGAACATCGTCCCGCGCGCCTGGAGCGATGGTGCACGGCGGCGGGCTCGACCCGCACTGGTTCGACTACCCGACGCTCGTCATGTACCTGCGCAGGCGCCGTTCCAGGCGTGGCAGCGACGAGCCGTCGTACCTGACCGCACAGGCATCGTCGCTGGTCGGCGATTGCGCTCGGCGGCGTCGCGGCCGCGTGGTGGCTCGGCGTCCGCGGCGTACGGGACCGGTCGCGGGCGTCGGTCGCGCGGCGGCGGTCGCCGCGGTAGACGACGTACGTCGCCTACTTCGCATGGCCGTCACCGACGTGCCGCTGACAGTCGGCGTCACGGTCGCGCTCGCGCTCATGGTCTCGGCCGGATCGAGCTCGCCGGGCTCGCCGTCGGCGCTGGCGGCGAGCGCGAAGTACCCGGGCGATCATCCTGCTCGCGCCGCTCGTCGTCGGCCGCGCTGGGGGCGGTGGAGACGCCTGGCGGTCGGCGTCGTTCGGCGGTCGTCGCGTTCGCGGCGACGAGCCCGTATGTGCAGACTCGACTTCCGGCCAGGCCGCCGGGCGACGCGCTGGCGCGTCGAGCGCTGGCGCGCACGCGCGGCTGGCTCGGCTTCGAGAACGACCAGCTGCGTCCGGATCGCGTTCGTCGGCACGCGCTCTGGGACGGCTTCGGCCCCGCGCTCCTGATCGCCGTCGCGGGCCTCGTCGTCGCGCTCGTCGCACCGAACCGGCGCCGACCTCGTGCTCGGCGCCTTCGTTCCTCGTCTACTTCGTCGAACCTGCTCGCCGCTGCACTCGCACTTCGACCGCTACGTGCTGCCGCTCGTGCCCGCGCTCGGCGCGCTCGCGGGCCGCCTCCGCGCGCTCGCGCCCGTGACGCTGCTGCATGCCTCGTCGTCCCGCTCACCGTGAGTCGGTCGCGCGACGCACGCGACGCTCACGAAGACCGACTGCGCGCGTCGTCGCCGCAGCGCTGGGTCGCGGGCACGCACGTGCCGCGTGGCGCGTACGCTCGCCGCTGACTCGCTGCGACGCCGGACTTCCCGAGGCTACCGAGTCCTCCCGCTGCGCTTGCCGCAGGCCGGGCAAGCCGTACGACTCGAACACGCGACGTGGCGCGGCTCCGCGAGCGCGAGCGTCAGCTACGTCGCTCGTCACCGGCGCCGTCGCGCGACCGCGTGCTGCGCCGCGGCGAGCGACTATCCGGCGCGAGACGCGCTTCTACGACCGACTTGACGGCGCGCAGGCGCAGCGTCTACTCGATGCGCGCCCGCACGAGACGTCTGGCGGGCCCCTGGGTGAGATCTACCGGCTATAACGTGCTCCTGATGCTGCGACTGGCTGGAGCAGTGGTCTTGCGCCGCGTCGGCTCTGCGCCTCGGGCTGCTCGCAGGAACGAGCAGCGAGCCTGCCGCTCAGGCGGCGCAGACGAAGCTCGCGACGCTGCCCGCAGAGCTGGAAGGCAGGCTGGCAGCAGCTCGCGAACCGGATCCACGCGACCGTCTACTGCCCGACGCTGGATGCCGAGCCCGCTCGACGCCGAAGATCGGCGGCCGCTGGGACAACGGCGACCTCGGTCGACAAGGACCGCAGCTACCTCGTCAGCTTCCTCGGCACGAGCCGCCGACGCGCAGGACGATGCACGTCAACCTCCGCGGCTACCCGGGCCGCACGACGATCCCGCGCTGCGAGGACGTCGAGGTCGTCGGCGGCAAGATGCGCAGTGACGACGATGCCGTGCTTCAGCGACCCGCACGGGCAGCGCCGATCGTCGGCGGCGATCACGGCGACGATGTACACGGTCAACCGCGGCGCCGACCAGTGGCACGTCCTCCTACGCGTGGCACGACGCACGGGCACGCTCTACGCGGTCAGCGAGCACGTGCATCAAGCCGCTCACCTACCGCAAGGTCGTGCAGAACCTCGACCGCATGGTGCGCGTGCGCTCGTCGCTCGTCGCGCCCGAGCTGACCGATGAGGCTCACCCGGAGGCAGCGCGCTCGTCGGCGGAGCCGCGGGCGCCGCGCTCGGCGCGGCCGGGATCTACGAGCTCGTCGACACAGCTCGCCGACTCGCCGCCGAGCGTGCCGCCGGCCGCGCGCTGCCGCCTGAGCAGCACCTGCTCGACGGCATGCAGCGATCGAGGAGCGAGGGCGTCGAGGTCGTCGTGCCGCCGCGGCATCACGAGGTCGTCACCGCCAGGGTCGTCGCGCCGACGACCGCTCGCCGACGCGCAGCGTCGTCTGGCCGGCCGTGCTCGCCAGGCCTCGATCGCGCGACGTACGCATCGACGCCCGACGGGCTCGGCGTCACCGATCGCCTGGGGCCTGCCGTACTTCCGACGCTACGTCCCGGACGCCGCGCGGCAGTCACCTGCCCGTCGACCGCCGCGCGCGGCAAGCCGGCGCTGCTGCTCGACGCGATCCGCTTCCCGAGCGATCCGCACGACACGCTGCTCGAGGACGAACGACGTCGCGTTCCTCCTCCGCAGCGACAGCGCGCGAGCACATCGACGGCGCCGCGAGCAGATCGCCGACCGATGGAAGGCGTCTTCGCGGTGACGAGCATCCGCAGGGGCTTCGCCGGCGGCGGCTTCGACGGCGGCAGGGCCTGCCGAAGCGAGATGGCGCTCGCCGCGCGGCGTGCCCGGCGCCGACCTGATCCCGGACGGCTCCGAGCTCTTCCTCGGCTTCACGCTCGACGCAGAAGGCGGGCCTCGGGCCGCCGCGGATCGCCAACTTCGAGACGCTCGGCTACGTCGACCTCGGGCCGCGCCGGTACTTCCGCGGCGGCACGCACATGCACGTCTCGCACATCTCCGAGGACCTCGAGGCCTGGTACCTCAACTTCGACTCCGACGAGCGCGTCGACACGGCCTTCCGGCCCCGGCCTGCCGGTGCGAGCCGGAGACGCAGACGGTGCCGCAGCGCGCCGACGACGTCGTCGACGTCGCGGCGACGTGCGCCGCGACTACGACCGCTTCGGACGCGATCGGCCACAGCGCGTCGCTCCAGACGGCCTCGCGCCTGCCAGCGACGACGTCGCGGCGCGGACGGGACGGTCTACCCGAGAGGGCACGGCGATCCCGCAGCGGGCCGACTTCAACACGCTCGACAACCCGTTCTTCTGGAGCGCGACCCGGAGCGCGACCGCATGGAGCGACGGGCCGGCGGCGGGCGTCCACTTCGTCGTCTTCAACCCGACGAGCGACGACTTCCACCGCAACCGGCTCGCGATGGATGGCATATGCCTGACGGCGAGAAGCCTCGGAGTCCGTTCCTCCGTGCACCTGGGCGGGCTTCAACTCGATCCTTCGCACGACACACCGGCAGAACTTCCTCGTCCCCCGAGGCGCCACCGCTCGTTCCCGCTCGTCGAGCCTGGTGGCACAGAGGGGGGCCCCCTTCGCTTAGGGGCCTGGCCGAAGAAGGCCTTGCGCCACTGCGTACCAGTCCTCCGGGACCGGTCTTCAGCTCGGCGGTCGCCTCCGCGAGCGAGACGTCGACGATCGTCGTCGCCGTGCAGCGCGGCCATCCGCCCGAAGCTGCCCTCGTCGACGAGGTCGGCCGCCTTCAGCCCGTAGCGCGTCGCGAGCACGCGGTCGCGCGGCGGTCGGCGTGCCGCCGCGCTGGACGTGCCCGAGCACGGTCACCCGGGTCTCGTAGCCGGTCCGCTCCTCGATCTCGCGCGCGCGAGCTGCGTCGCCGACGCCGCCGAGGCGGACGTGGCCGAACTGGTCGGGTCGCGGCCTCCTGCGTGACCAGTCGCGCTGCTCGCCGGACTCGTACGTGAGCTCGTAGCCCTCGCTGACGACGACGATCGAGAAGTCCTTGCCGCGCTCGTGGCGCTGCTGGATCTCGCGCGCACGCCTCCTCGACCGTGATCGGCTGCTCGGGGATCAGGATCACGTCCGCGCCGCCGGCGATCCCGCTCATCGACCGCGATCCAGCCGGTGTGGCGGCCCATCACCTCGACGACCATGACGCGGTTGTGCGACTCCGCGGTCGTGTGCAGCCGGTCGATCGCCTCGGTCGCAGATCGAGACGGCCGTGTCGAAGCCGAAGGTGTAGTCGGTCGCCGGACGAGGTCGTTGTCGATCGTCTTCGGGACGCCGACGACCGGGAAGCTCGTGCTCGCGCGTGGAGCCGCGCGGCGACGCCGAGCGTGTCCTCGCCGCCGATCGCGACGAGCGCGTCGAGCCCTGCCTGCTCGAAGTTCTCGAGCACGCGCTCGACGCCGCCCTCGACCTTGTACGGGTTCGTGCGCGACGTGCCGAGGATCGTCCCGCCGCGCGGCAGGAGCCCCGAGATCTCGCGCGGGCCCGAGCGGCGTGAACCAGCCGTCGACGAGCCCGCGCCAGCCGGCGCCGGATCCCGACGACCTCGTCCCCGCGTACCGAGCGAGCGCCGAGCCACGGCCCGGATGACCGCGTTCAGGCCCGGGCAATCGCCTCCACCGGTGAGGATTCCGACTCGCATTCCGTTGTGATAGCCGCGAAGGTGGGAGTCGAACCCACACGGAGCTTCCGCGCCCGACTGGATTTTGAGTCCGGCGCGTCTACCAGTTCCGCCACTTCGGCGCGAGCGCCCATCGTATCCGTGTCATTGAAGAGCTTGATAACGCGGAGATTCCTCAATACTTGGCCCCCTCGCGGGCCGACCTTTAGTTGCGGCTGTCGATCCGCCGAGGAGCAACCGTGACGGAGGAGGAGGACAGCACGTGAAGAGACTTGGATTGCTAGTAGCAGCGCTACTGGTCGCAATCCCGCTTGCCTTGCTCGCGGCAGGCTGTGGAGGCGGCGGTGGCGGCGGAGGCGGCGGGCGAGGCTACGGCGCTGCCTTCCGCATCATGCCGAGCCGATTCAGTACGAGGGCAGCGGCAAGCCGGACGCGATCATCGCCTCGGACCTGCCGCTCCAGGGCTCGAACCGAGCGCTGACGACCGAGATGGCGCAGGCCGTCGAGTTCATTCTCGAGCAGCACGACTGGAAGGCCGGCGGCAAGAACGATCGGCTTCCAGTCCTGTGACGACTCGACCGCCCAGGCGGGCAGCTGGGACTCGGCGAAGTGCACGGCGAACGCGAGCGCCTACGCGAACAACAGCGCCGTCATCGGCGTCATCGGGACGTTCAACTCGGGCTGCGCGAAGCTCGAGATCCCGATCGCCGACCGCGCGCCGGACGGTCCGCATCGCGCATGATCAGCCCGGCGAACACGTATCCGGGCCTGACGATCAGCGGGCCGGGCACCGAGTCCGGGTGAGCCGGACGTCTACTACCCGACCGGCAAGCGCGAACTACGCCGCGTGTCGTCTGGAACGACCAGTTCCAGGGCGCGGCCGACGCGCCAGTTCGCGAGACGACCAGGGCTTCAAGAAGCGTCTACGTCCTGACGGACAAGGAGACGCTACGGCAACGGCATCGCGACGCTGTTCATCAACTACGCCAAGAAGCTCGGCATCGCGACCGTTCCGGGCTCGCCAGCGGCGTGGGACAAGAACGCCTCGAGCTGCGACGCGTTCGCGACCAAGATCGACGCAGTCCGGCGCGGACGCGGTCTTCCTCGGCGGCATCATCTGCAACAACGGCGGCAAGCTGATCACGACCTGCGTGCGGCCTCGGCGCGAACGTGACGCTCTTCGCCCCCGACGGCTTCACGCCGATCGACGCGGCGACGATCAAGACGCGGCGGCACCGGCGACCGAGGGCATGTTCATCACGCCAGCCGGGCATCCCGTCCGACCAGCTGCACGGGCGCCGGCAAGAGCTTCGTGGCGGACTTCACGAAGGCGAACGGCAAGGAGCCGGATCCGTACACGAACTACGCCGCGCAGGCTACGGACGTCCTGCTCACGGCGATCGACGAGGCGAAGGGCGAGCGTGCCAACGTCGCCGAGCACCTGTTCGGCCAGGACGTGAAGGACGGCATCCTCGGCAACTTCAAGATCGACGAGAACGGCGACACGACGCTCGGAACGGTGAGCGTCTGGCAGGTGAAGGGTCAGAAGGGCGTGTTCGCTGAAGACGATCACGCCGGAGCTGAGCTTCGTTAAGGGGTAATCGAGAGGACAGTCCGGTCTAGGCTGGGGGAGGACACGTTCCTCCCCAGCGCGTTTCAGGAGGCACAATGGCGACGCGAGCAGGCGAGGATCCGTCGTGGCGCGACCTGGCGTACCGGCCCGACGTGCTCACCGATCATCGGCGTGCTCTTCCTGATCGCCGTCGGCGCCTGGCTGCTGGTCAACTTCATCAAGGCGCCGGCGGACTTCTACAACCTCTTCCTGATCGGGCTCACGAACGGCGTGCGTCTACGGGCTCGTCGCGCTCGGCTACTCGCTCGTCTACGGCATCCTCGAGCTGATCAACTTCGCGCACGGCGACGTCTTCATGCTCGGCGGGATGCTCGTCGCGACGATGGTCACGTCGGGCGCTCGTCGGCAAGTCGGGCATGGTGCTGTGGCTCTTCATCCTGCTCATGCTCCTGATCGCGATGGCGTTCTGCGCGACCATCAACACGACGATCGAGATCGTCGCCTACCGGCCGATTACGCAACGCCCCAGGCTGGCGCCGCTGATCACCGCGATCGGCATGTCGTTCATCCTCCAGAACATCGGCCTCGTCTGGAAGGGCGCGCCGACTCGTCTCGGTCGCCGGACATCCTCCCGCACGGGACGGTCGTTCACGATCGGCGGCGTTCACGTACACGTGGAACAAGTTCATCGTCCTCCTGTTCACGATCCCCGTGCTCATCGCCCTCATGTATCTCGTGCAGCGGACACGGCACGGGAAGGCGATGCGCGCGACCGCGCAGGACCGCGACGCCGCCGCGATGATGGGGATCAGCGTCAACCGCACGATCTCGTTCACGTTCTTCCTCGCCGGCTCCCTGGCCGGCTCGGCGGCCTCCTCTACGCGCTCTACTTCACGAACATCCGCTACACGGAGGGCTTCCGCGTCGGGCCTGATCGCGCTTCACCGCCGCGGTTCTCGGCGGGATCGGAAACCTGCCGGGCGCGGTGCTCGGCGCGCTCGTGATCGGGTTCGTCGAGTCGTTCAACAACGGCCTCGGCTGGCACGCGCCGGGGAGCGACTGGAGCCAGTCGATCATCTTCGCGATCCTGATCCTGATCCTCGTCTTCCGGCCCGAGGGGCTGCTCGGCGAGCGCACTCCGGAGGGCGCGTAGTGGCGCCCGGAATGCAGGCGATCCGCGACAGCACGCCTCGAGCTGAAACGGCGGGAGCAGGCCGCGGGCGAAGCGCGCGGCGATCGTCGGGATCCCGGCGTTCTTCGTCCTCGCGATCACAGGCTCGGCGTCGCTCGGCCTGATCGTCGCCGCCCTCATCTTCGTGGCGCTCTACGTGCCGGCCTGACGCGTCCCCTGGCAAATAGCAATACGTAACTGAAACGCAGGCGTTACC
>ERZ1370068.7984-contig-687_pt1 | contig 57991 bp, 74 predicted proteins | sample MGYA00561227_ERZ1370068 | MGnify/ENA primary metagenome ERZ1370068 (study PRJEB38410, sample SAMEA6850437) | metagenome | study: Metagenomic assessment of the ecological functions of the soil: analysis of the soil microbiota associated with the... | reverse complement strand
GTAATACTTCGTTCAGTTACGTATTGCTCAATGAATCGGCGTGAGTGGAATCCCGATTCCATTCAGCGCGATCTCCGCGGTGTCGAGCGCCCGGCATCGGGCTCACGTACGCGGCCGCCACGCGATATCCGCTGCGCAGCGCGCTGCCGAGCGCCTGCGGCCTGCGTGCGGCCGAGATCCGACGGACCGACGTCGTTGGCGCCCTGGAACTTTCGCACCTGGTTCCACAGCGACTGGCCGTGCCGCGCGAGCAGAAGCCTCACGCCGCGCGCCCGCGACCTCGCGCGCCCGGCGCAGGCGCGTCAGCGTCTCGTCGCGGCCGATCAGCGCCAGCACGTCGAAGATCGGCGGCGATGCCGTCGCCGCCCGTGACCGCCAGACGGGCGAGCTGCGCGAGATCGACGAGCTTCAGAGCCGAGCTCGCTCGGTGAGCGCGCGCGACCGATCGCTCGATCGCCGCCGCCGTGAAGCTCGGTGCTCGGCCTCGAGGCGCTCGATCATCACGGCCCAGGCGTCGCACGCCCTCGGCCGCGTCAGGAGCTTCTGCGCCGCCTTCGGCGTCGTAGCGTCGAGGGCGCTCGAAGTAGAACCGTCCCTGCTCGACCAGCTCGACGAGGGTCTTCGCGCGCTCCGCGGGCGTGTCCAGCATCCCGATGAACCGGGCCGGATCCTCGGCGGCGGCGCGAGTCCGGCGGCGCGGATGAACGGCGTCGGCGAGCTCGGCCAGCCGTGCGCCCGTCCATCGTCTTCAGGTAATTGCTGCGAGAGCCACTCGAGCTTGGTCACGTCGAAGACGGCGGCCGGAGGTGGCGACGTTCTTGATGTCGAAGAGCTCGACGAGCTCGGCGCGCGAGAAGACTTCCTGGTCGCCGTGCGACCAGCCGAGCCGCGCCAGGTAGTTCACCATCGCGTCGGCCAGGAACGCCGGCGTCGCGGAAGGCCTGGACCGAGGTGGCGCCGTGGCGCTTCGAGAGGCGGCTGCGGTCCTTGCCGAGGATCAGCGACACGTGCGCGAACTCGGGGACGGCATAGTCGAGCGCCTCGTAGCAGAGGATCTGCTTGGGCGTGTTCGACAGGTGGTCGTCGCCGCGGATGACGTGGGTGATCCGCATCGTGACGTCGTCGACGACGACGCAGAAGTTGTAGGTCGGCGTGCCGTCGGTGCGGACGAGGATCCAGTCGTCGAGCTGGCGTGTGCTCGAAGGTCACCGGCCCGTGGATGAGGTCGTTGACCACCGTCGCGCCGGTCGGTCGGAATCCGCAGGCGCAGCGCGCCGGCCGGCGAGCCGCGGTCGCGGCAGCGCCCGGAGTAGCGGAACGTCTCGTTCCGCTGCTGGGCCGCCTCGCGCTCGCGGTCGAGCAGCTCCGGCGGGCAGTCGCAGTAGTAGGCGCGCCCGGCCGCGAGCATGCCGCTCGGCGTGCTCGCGGTAGATCGCGAAGCGCTCGGTCTGGCGATAGCCCGGCGTCGGCGGGCCCTCGTCCCAGTCGAGGCCGAGCCAGCGTGAGCGCGTCGACGATCGCGACGATGTTCTCGTCGGTCGACCGCGAGCGGTCCGTGTCCTCGATGCGCAGGATGAACGTGCCGCGATGATGGCGCGCGAAGAGCCAGTTGAAGAGCGCGGTGCGGGCGCCGCCGACGTGGAGGTGGCCCGTCGGGCTCGGCGCGAACCGGACGCGGACCGGCGCCGCCACGTCAGTACGTCTCGAACAGCCGGCCCCACGGCGTGCCGGCGAATGCCCGGATGCGCGAGCGGCCGATCGGTCGGATACCAGAGCAGGTCGTGATAGACGTTCGAGGCGAACGGCGCCCAGACCACGAGCGGCGAGTGCAGGAGCAGCCGCTTGAGCGGCCGCAGCGGGCCGCGCCGGATCAGCTGGTCGCCCCAGATCACGAGGCTCCGGCTGGTCTTGAAGCCCATCGAGACGGCCGCGGCGTCCGGTGTCGCCCACGATCTCGATCTCGCTGCGGGTCGGCCACGCCGAGCCCGCGCTCCTGGCACATGCCTGAGATACGGGATCGACGAGCGGATCGAAGCCCATGATGCGTCGCCGCGATCGCGTCGATGCGCCACCTGATCGGCGGACGCCAGGATGAGGTTGCCCGACGCGCGGCACCATCGTGCGCGGCCCGGCGCCGTCGCCCATCGACGGTGCCGTCCATCACCGCGAACACCGCCGGGTGCAGCTCGCGCTGCATGTACATGAGGTCGACCATGCACCTCGTGGATGTACTCGTGCGCGTAGTGCCGGACTTCCTTCAGCAGGCCGCCGAAGGCGTTCTTGATCGCGCCGGTGGTCGTCGCTGTGCCCGTGGACTTTCACGGTCGGCAGATGGCAGACGTTCTTCCCGACGTACATCTTCGGGATCTCGATGCCCTCGGGAAGATCGCGTTCAGCTTGAGCAGCGGCGACTGGAACTTGTAGACCGGTCCACTCGACGTCGGGCAGCGGGATGAACGGCACGCCGTGGCCGCTCGAGCACCGGCCGCCACTTGTTGTTCCGGCAGCCGGCGACCGGATTGGTGACGACCGTCTTGTTCTCGACCGGGAAAATTCGCCGCCGGTCGTAGCCGTCGTCGAGCAACGTCGTCAGCACGCCGTCGACCTGCCAGGGCTGGCTCGAGCACGCCGGGAAGTACTTGGTCCACGAGAGGTTGAGCTTGAGGATCAGGTCCTGATCGCGACGGCAGCACCTGGTCGTACTTCACCAGCGCGCATCAGGCGCCCGTAGTCCTCGACGATGGACTCGGGGCGCGTGCGGAGGAGCGCGACTGCGCTGGGCATCGCTACTGATATCTTACTCCAGCCGCGTGCCGTAAATGATCAGCAGAACCGCGCAGATCCAGCCGACCGCGTTGATCAGCAGCGCGCGGTCGCTGAGCAGAAGCTCCGACGGGTTGCCGCCGAGGCTGGCGGCGGTAGAGCAGGTACGAGATAGCGAAAGATCCCGTAGAGCACGAAGGGCAGCGTCGCCGGCAGGCAGATGCGTGTGGAACTTCGCCACGGTCTCCGGCGACATCGTGTAGAGCGCATAGGCCGTCACCGTCGACGCGGTGACGACGGCGATCATCTGGTCGAGCAGCTCCGGGCTGTACTCGGCGAGAATCGGGCGGTGGCGCGCGGCGTCCCGGTCGAGCGTCAGGTACTCGTAGCGGCGCTTGCCGAGGGCCAGGAAGAGGCGCGAGCAGGATCGTGCAGATCAAGAGCCAGCCCGACATCTCCACGGCGATGACGACCGCGCCCGCCGACGGCGCGGAGCACGAAGCCGCTGGCGACCACGAGCACGTCGACGATGACGACGTGCTTCAGCCACGCCGAGTAGGCGACGAGGAGGACGACGTACGCGAGCGCCGTGACCAGGAACGGCCTCGCGACAGCAGGGCGCTGAGCCCGAGGCCTGCCGAGGATGAGCGCGACCGCCGCCGCGACGGCGACGCCGACGGAGAGCCGACCGGCGGCAACCGGGCGCGTCACGCTTGCGCGGATCGAGCCGATCGCGCTCGCGGTCGGCGACGTCGTTCAGCAGGTAGATCGCGCCCGACAGCCGCGCAGAAGATCGCGAACGCCTCCAGCGCGGTCCACGCCGCGCTCGTAAAGAGCCGCTGCGCGAAAGACCAGCCCCGCGAGAACGAACAGATTCTTCACCCACTGCCGCGGGCGCATCGACACGACGATCGCGGTCAGCATCGCCATCACCGTACGGCCCGTGGGATCGCTGGGCGGCGGGAGCACCGGGGCGGGCGAGGAGGTCGAGACGACCACGCGGCACGCGTGCGCTGCTCCTGCGGCGGCTGGGCTCCATCCGGGCGCATGCGTTCCGGCGCCGCTCCATGGGAACGGGTCCCTTCGACCCCTCTCGCCCGCCCCGGTGCCCCCGGCTCCCGCTTCCGGCGCAGATCGGGAGTCGCGGCAACGGATCGCGACGAGCCGGCGCGGCGCCAGGGAGCGACCTCGTGACTTCTATTTCGCGTCGCACCTCAGAGGCGGATGACGTGGGCAGCGGGGGCGAAGCGTGCCGGTCGCGTTGCGCGTGTCGATCACGAGCGGGAGCGTCGCGGACGACCGCCGGCCAGTCGTAGCCGGCGTGCGCCGTGAGGATGAGCACGACGTCGCGCGACGCGAGCGCGGCGGCGGTCCACAGGATCGACTTCGAGCGTCGCGGCGCCAACCGTCACCGCCGGCACGTACGGGATCGTGGTAGGCGACCAGTCGCGCCCCGGCCGAGCAGGCCCTCGATGATCTCGAGCGCCGGCGAGTCGCGCACGTCGGCGACACCTGCCTTGTAGGCGACGCCCAGCACGAGGACGCGGGCGCCTCGAACGGCGCGGCTTCGATCGTTGAGCGCATCCGCGACCATCTGCACGACGTACTCCGGCATCCGGCGGTTGATCTCGTCCGCGAACGTGATGAAGCCGCGGCTCGTAGCCTTCCAGCCGCACCTTCCAGGAGAAGGTAGTGCGGGTCCGACGGCGAAGCAGTGGCCACCGAGACCGGGACCCGGGTAGAAGGGCATGAAGCCGAACGGCTTCGTCGACGCCGCGGCGATCACCTCCCAGACCGATAGGCCCAGGCGGCGGCACATGATCGCGAACTCGTTGACCAGCGCGATGTTGACCGAGCCGGAACGTATTCTCGAAGAGCTTCACCATCTCGGCCGTCTCCGGTCCGGAGACGGGCACGACCTGGCGGGTCACCCGCGCGTACAGCGTCGCGGCCAGATCGCGGCACGCGTCGGTGATGCCGCCGACGACCTTGGGGATGTCCCGGGCGTCCAGCGCCGATTGCCCGGATCGATCCGCTCGGGCGAGAAGGCGATGAACACGTCGCGCCCGCGACGAGCCCCTGGCCTGCAAGCGCGGCAGCCAGCATTTCCTGGGTCGTCCGGGATAGGTCGTCGACTCGAGCACGACGAGCTGGCCGCGGCGGATCACCTGCGGCCACGGCGTCGGCGCGCCCCGACGATGAAGGAGATGTCGGGCTCCTTCGACTTTCCGAGGGGCGTCGGGACGCAGATGACGATCGCGTCCGCGTCCTTCCAGCGCCCGATATCGACGGAGGCGCTGAGGCGTCCAGCCCGCACGCGGCCCGGCGAGCTGCTCCGTGGGCACGTCCTCGATGAAGCTCGTCGCCCGCGCCGCACCGCCGCGACGCGGCGCGCGTCGAGATCGACGCCGATCACGGTCGCGCCCGACTCGGCGAACGCGACCGCGAGCGGCAGTCCGACGTAGCCGAGACCGATGAGCCCCACGATCGGCTCGCCGGCCAGTCGCTGCTTGAGCGCTTCCGCCGTCGTGGTCACAGGGCGCTCGCACGCCTTGCGCACGGCGGCGGCCGTCTGCTCGACCTCGTCGTCGGAGAGTTCCGCGAAGCACGGCAGCGATAGCACCTCACGGAGCCGCCTGCGCCGCCTCCGGCCAGCGCCGATCGTCGAGGCCGAACACCGGCTGCGCCGGCACGGGACGCGGGTGGTACACGCCGGTCCCGATCCCCGGTCGGTCAGCGCTTGGCGAGGCATCGCGCTGCAGGTGGCGCACGGTGAAGAGATGGAAGACGTGCCGCGCCTGCGCCGGCCTCCGTCGGGAGCGTGAGCGACGCGCCCGCGAGGAGCGCGCGGTACCGCTCGGCGATCCGCCGGCGGGCCTGCGTCCGCGCGGCAGGCGGGCGAGCTTGACGCGCAGGACCGCCGCCTGCATCTCGTCCAGCCGGCTACAGAAGCCGAGCCTCGTGCTGGTAGCGGCCGGCGTCGCCGTGATGCCTGAGCTTCGCGAGGCGCTCGGCGACGTCCTGCCGCGTCGGTCAGGACCATGCCGCCGTCGCCGCACGCGCCGAGATTCTTGGTCGGATAGAACGACAGGCACGCCGCGTCACCCCAGGCGCCGATCGGGCGCTCGGCCCGGGCGCCGCCAACCGCCTGCGCGCGCGTCCTCGACGACGGCGAGCCGGTGGGCGCGCGCCAGCTCGACGACGATCGGTCCATCGGCGCCGGGTGACCGTAGAGATGAACGGGCATGATCGCGCGCGTGCGCTGGCGTGATCGCGCGGGCGGCGGCCGCCACGTCGAGCGCGTAGGTCTCCGGGTCGATGTCGACGAAGACCGGCGTCGCGCCCACCATGGTGATGGTGGTCGCCGACGGCGACGAACGAGAACGCCGGCGTGATGACCTCGTCGCCGGGGCCCACGCCGACGAGCCATGAGCGCCAGGCGCAGCGCGTCGGTGCCCGACGCGACACCGAGCGCCCAGCGCACCCCGCATAGCGTCGCCAGCTCGCGCTCGAGCGCCCGGCCCTCCGCGCCGAGGACGAAGTGGCTCGAGTCGAGCACGCGCAGGAGGGCGGCACCCAGCTCCCCGCGGAGGGCCGCGTGTTGCCGCGTCAGATCGATGAACGGGATCATCGGGAACCTCGGTCCGCTGTCGATCATGCTTGCCCCCATCTTGGGACTCACAACGTTCCCAAGCCCGAGCAGGTGGAGCGAGAAGCGAAACTCATCGTCCGCGTTCTGACCGGTGGCGATGTCCTTGCTGCGCTTGACGTACTCGGCGCTGACCGCCCAGCAGTCGAACTTGAAATCGAGCCCGAACCGGCTCTCGACGAACGTGTCGGTCCGGATGTCCCAGTTCGTCTGCACCCTCACTACGAGATTACGCCAGATATCGACGGAGACCGAGCCCTGCAGGAAGTGAATCGCCGACGACTCGGGCACGTTGGTGCCGGGGTTGAACGTTCCGGGGACCTGGATAAAGTACGGAACCTGGACCGCCGGAGCGCGGGTTGTAGCGCAGTCCGACGACGCCGGTGACGCGGGGAAGGTTGGCCGTCACGTCGGCGGTGTACGCCTGGAGCCCTTGGCCGTTGACGTTGTAGCTCGCGGTCGGCGTGAAGGCTCAGCATGGTGCTCGGCTGAAGCGTGAGGTCGCCGGCCACGTTGCCGAAGCGGCCCGCCTGGTAGTCGTAGGCGTTGGCCACGACGACCCGGATCAGATCGAGCCGCGTAGCCTCGGCATCGTCCGAGCTCACCGTCCGCGCGCGGAGCCGGTTGGTCAGCGAGTACTCGAACCAGTTCGCCTCGGGGATCAGATCGATGTTGGTCCACTGCGGCAGACTGGAGAAGTTGTGGCCGACGATCCGGATGTAGTGCGCCCGCGGCTCGATCGAGTGGAGCAGCGCGCTGAACCCGCCCAGCCCGCCCAGGGGATAGACACGGGACGCCCGGCTCTCGGCGTCGCTTCCGTACTCGAGCAGCTCGCGCACCCGCCACTCGCCATTCGTGTCCTCGATGGACGGCCCTCCTCCCAGCGGGACATGGCTCCCTATCACTGTCGTACTGTAGGCGGTGGCCCGGCCGCCAACGAACGGTGTCACCGTCAGGTAGCCGGCGAGCGGGATGGGTCGCGAGACCACCGGGTGCACGTCGAAGCGCGCCCCTTCCGAGCCGATGTCGCGAAGGAAATAGACCGCGCTCGAGTCCACCTGGTAGAAAGCCAGGCAATCCCGGCAGGTTCTGGCGCAAACCCTGGAGCGTGATCTCGGGCACCCGCTGGAGCGAGACCGGGCGGGGGGTCGTGAGGTCCTGGTACCAGTAGACGCGGCTCGACCAGGTTCCAGTTCGTCCACGTCTTCGTGACGAAGAAGTTGGACTCGGCGCGCTGCGCGGCGCGCCGCTGCAGCTCGTACGCGTAGTCGCGCAGGACGTTGTCGTCGGACACCCCGTTCAGATCGGCGATGAGCGACAGGCCGGGCGTGATCTGCCACTCGTGCTTGACGCTCCCGTAGCCCCGGAGGGCGCCATTCTTGAAGCTCTCGTAGACGAAGGCGCCGCTCATGGCGCCTTTTTCGCTCTTGCGAGAGGATGTACCGGTACTCGGCGGAGCCGCCGAAGCCCCGCTTCGAGTACACTCCGGGCGCCACTGGTCATGTCCTGGCTGTCGGAGATCGCCCAGTAGAACGGGATCTCGGCAAAGAAGCCCTTCTCGCGAGGAGGTGCCGAACACCGGGGTGAGAAACCTGGACTGGCGCTCGCGACGGATGGGCGCCGCGAAGATGGGGAAGAACGGGATGAGCGGGATGGCCTTCACCCAGAAGGACGCGTTCGTCCCCCACACAAAGTCTTCCAGGTCAGCGTTCGCCGTTCCCAGATGGAACGACCACGGCGGCGAGTCGTCCTCGCAGGTCGTGAACACGCCCTTCCGGACGCGGTACACGCTGTCGCCGATCCGCTCCATGCGCTCGCCGGCGATCCGGTAGTACGGCGGCGGCGTGGGCCTCGCCCTCGTAGACGACGCCGGTGCCGGTCTTGATGTTGAAGTCCATCCGCTTGCCGGTGAGCCGCTCGTCGCCGTCGTAGAAAGTGACGCGGCCGGAGGCGACGGCGTCGCCGGTCGCGCGGTTGAGCTCGACCCGGTCGGCGAGAAGGCGCGCCTGCGCCCCGAGTGACCTCGACGTTCCCGGTGGCCACGACGAGATTGTCGGCGCCGACGGTGCTCGATGCGATCGGCCATGATCGAGACCTCTCCGCCCTCCGTCTGGATGCGTCATCGGAGCCTGCGCGCGCTCGAGCGGAGGAAGGCAAGCAACGACGCGCACGCGAGGAGCAGGATCGAGGCCCGCGATCAGACAAGCGAGATCCATGTAGCGGCCCCCTTTTCCAGCGAGCAAGGCTTATCGCGACCGCCGAGGTGCGCCGAGGACGTCCCCGATGAGCGACAGCGAGCCGGCGACGCAGATGACCGGGGTGGTCGCGGTTCGAACGGCCAGCGCCAGCGCGTCGATCGGCGAGCCGGCGACGTCCACGCGCGCGACGGAGGCGGGCACCATCGCCCGCAGCGCGTCCGGCGCGGTGGCGCGCGGGCTCGACGACGCGGCCAGGACGAACCGCTCGGCCAGAGGAGCGAGGGCGGCGACGATGCCGGCCGCATCCTTGTCGCGGAGGATGCCCAGCACGAACGTGACCCGCGAGTCCGGAAAGACCTCGCGGAGAGAGGCCGCCAGCGCCCGGGCGCCGGCCGGATTGTGGGCGCCGTCGAGCACGAGGAACCCGCGCTTGTGCCGGAGCACTTGAAAGCGTCCCGGCCACCACGCGCGCGAGCCCGCGCGGATCGCGGCTTCGGGCGCGCCGAGCTCACGCCCGGCGCCGACCGCGAGGAGCGCGTTCGACGCCTGGAAGGCTCCGGGCATGCCGAGCTCGAGACCGGCCAGGGACCAGCCCGGGCCCGTGCAGGTGAGCCGCTGACCGTCGGGTCCGCGCCGCTCCACCGTCACCGTCAGATCGCGGCCCTCGACGAGCAGCGGCACGCCGACCGCGCGCCGCGCGATCGGCGATGACGCGCGCGGCCTCCGGAGCCTGGGCGGCGGAGAACGCCACGCCGCCGCGGATGATCGCCGCCTTCTCGGCGGCGATCTCGCCGAGCGTCGAGCCCAGCACGGCCTGATGGTCGAGATCGACGCGCGCAATGACGGCGACCTCCGGCGTGCCCACGGTCGTCGCGTCGAGGCGGCCGCCGAGACCGACCTCGAGCACCGCCACGTCGACGGCCTCGCGCGCGAAGTGGTCGAGGGCGAGCGCGGTCGTCGCCTCGAACATCGTCGCGTCGAGCCGCGCCACCAGCGTGCCGAGGGCGTCCACGCCATCGACCACACTGTCCTCGGGAATCGCCCGCGCCGTCGACGCGGATGCGCTCGCGGAACGAGACCAGGTGCGGCGAGGTGTAGAGGCCCACCCGGTGGCCGGCCGATCCGAGGATGGCGGCGAGCATCGCCGCCACCGAGCCCTTGCCGTTGGTGCCGCCCACCTGCACCAGCCGGTATCGCTGCTCGGGACGGCCCAGCGCGTCGAGCAAGGCCTCGATGCGCTCGAGTCCGGGGCGCATGCCCGCGTGCTCGCCGCCCCGCAGGGCGAGGAGCCGGGCCACCGCCTCGGCGTACGTCACGGGAACCTACCCCGATCGGGGCGGCTGATCGGCGAAGAACGCGAGAATGCGGCGGAGCGTGTCCTTGAGGTCGCGCCGCTCGACGATCAGGTCGAGCTGGCCGTGCGAGAGCAAGAATTCCGACCGCTGGAAGCCCTCGGGAAGCGGCTGGCGGATCGTCTCGGCGATGACCCGCGGTCCGGCGAACCCGATCAGCGCGCGCGGCTCGGCGAGGATGACGTCGCCGAGCATCGCGAAGCTCGCCGTGACGCCGCCGGTGGTGGGATCGGTGAGGATGCGAGATGTACGGCAGCCGCGCTGGCGCCGAGCCGCTCGAGGGCGGCCGAGGTCTTGGCCATCTGCATCAGCGAGAGGATGCCCTCCTGCATCCTGGCGCCGCCCGACGCCGAGACGATGACCACCGGCAGGTGCTTGTCGATCGCGAGCTCGATCGCCCGCGTGAGCTTTTCACCGACCACCGAGCCCATGCTGCCGCCGAGGAAAGCCGAACTCGAAGACGGCCAGGACCGCCGACTGCCCGCCGATCGACGCGACGCCGCAGATGACCGCCTCGTCGCTCGCGGTCTTCTGGGCGGCGGCCCGAACGCGCTCGCGGTACTTCTTGGTGTCCTTGAAGCCGAGCGGGTCGGCCGTCGCGCAGGCTCGTCTCGCGCTCCTCGAACGAGCCGGGATCGGCCAGCTGGCCGAGTGCGCTCGCGGGCGGAGATCCGGAACGGGATAGTGGCACTTCGGGCACACGCGCCCGGCGCGCTCGACCTCGGCGCGGTACATGATCTCCTTGCACGAGTCGCACTTGATCCAGAGGCCCTCGGCGATGACGACCTTGCTCGCCTTGGCGGCTTGCTCTTCGGCCTTGCGTCTGAACCAGGCCATAAGCCTTACGCCCCCTTTCGCCCCGGCCAGGTCCAACCCGGCTCGGAGCGGCGCCTTGAGCTCAGCGATGAACGCTCCCACGTCGTTGACGAGCGACGGCGAGCCCGCGCGCTCCTCGACCAGACGCACGATCGCCGAGCCGACGGCGGCCCGTCGGCCAGACGGCCGACCGCGGCGACCTGCTCGGGTGTGCTGACCCCGAAGCCGACGCAGACCGGCTTGCTCGTCACGCGGCGGAGCGCGCGGATCTGGGCGGCGAGGTCGGGCGGCAGCTCCTGGCGCTCGCCGGTCACGCCCCGCAGCGAGACCAGGTAGATGAACCCGCGGCTCCGGCGCGCGATGAGGCGCACGCGCTCGGGCGTCGAGGTCGGCGCCACCATGTGGATCAGGTCGAGGCCGGCGGCCTCGGCCTCGCGCGCGAGCGGATCGGCCTCCTCGGGGGCAGATCGGCCACGATCACGCCGTCGACGCCCGCGCGCGACCGCCGCCCGCGCGAACGCCTCGAGGCCGAACGCGAGCACCGGGTTGTAGTACGTGAGCAGCACGAGCGGCACGCTCACCTCGGCGCGCAGCGCCGCGACCGTCTCGAGCAGGCGCGGGAGCGTGGTGCCGGCGGCCAGCGCGCGCATGGCGGCGCGCTGGATCACCGGGCCGTCGGCGAGCGGATCCGAGAACGGCACGCCCAGCTCGATGACGTCGGCGCCCCGGCGCGCCGCCTCGGCCACGAGGCGGCGCGTGTCGGCGAGCGAGGGGTCGCCGGCGGTGAAGTAGGGCAGCAGCGCGCGCTCACCGCGCTCGCGGAGCCGGGCGAAGGTCGCGTCCAGCCGCGAGGTCATCCGATCGCCTTCCCCAGGGCCTTGGCCACCACGTGGACGTCCTTGTCGCCGCGGCCCGAGAGGCCGACGACGATCGCCTTCGACCGCGGCAGCGTCTTGGCCAGGCGCATCGCGTACGCCACCGCGTGCGCCGACTCGAGCGCCGGCATGATGCCCTCCAGGCGCGTCAGCGCCTCGAAGCCCTCGAGCGCCTCCGCGTCGGTGATCGAGACGAACTCGAAACGGCCTGCGTCGCGGTAGTACGCGTGCTCGGGCCCGACACCCGGATAGTCGAGGCCGGCCGAGATCGAGTGCGCCGTGGCGATCTGGCCGTCGTCGTTCTGGAGGAGATAGCTCATGCACCCGTGGAGCACCCCGACCGCGCCGGCGCTCATCGAGGCGCCGTGGCGGCCGGTCGCGATCCCCTCGCCGCCCGGCTCGACGCCGATGATCCGCACGCGGCGGTCGCCGATGAACGGATGGAAGAGCCCGATCGCGTTCGATCCGCCGCCGACACAGGCCACCAGGACGTCGGGAAGCCGGCGCAGCACGCGGCGGGTCTGGCGGCGCGCCTCCTGCCCGATCACGGCGTGGAGGTCGCGCACCATCACGGGATAGGGGTGCGGGCCGAGCGCCGAGCCGAGGAGGTAGTAGGTCGTCTGCACGTTGGTCACCCAGTCGCGCAGCGCCTCGTTGATCGCGTCCTTCAGCGTCCGGCTGCCGGACTCGACGGAGATGACGCGCGCGCCGAGCAGGCGCATACGGAAGACGTTGAGCGCCTGGCGCTCGACGTCCTCGGCGCCCATGTACACGTCGCACTCGAGACCGAGGAGGGCCGCCGCGGTGGCGGTCGCCACGCCGTGCTGGCCCGCGCCCGTCTCGGCGATCACGCGCCGCTTCTTCATCCGCGCCGCCAGGAGGGCCTGGCCGAGCACGTTGTTGATCTTGTGCGCGCCGGTGTGGCAGAGATCCTCGCGCTTGAGGTAGATCCGCGCGCCGCCGCACTGCTCGCTGAGCCGCGCCGCGTGGTAGAGCGGCGTCGGGCGGCCGGCGTAGTCGCGGAGCAGGTCCGCGAGGCGCTGCTGGAACTGCCGGTCACGCTTCGCCGCGCTCCACGCCCGCTCGAGCTCGATCAGCGGCGCCATGAGCGTCTCCGGCACGAAGCGGCCGCCGAAGCGACCGAAGTGGCCCCGCGCGTCCGGAAGCTTCGGCGTCACCGGACGCCCTTCGCCTCGGCGACGAACCGCCAGACTTTGTCCGGGTCCTTGCGGCCCGGCTGCGCCTCCACGCCCGAGTTCACGTCGACGCCGTACGGGCGCGCGGTCGCCACGGCGCGCGCCACGTTCTCCGGGGTGAGGCCGGCCGAGAGGATGATGCGCCAGCGCTGGCTGGCCAGGTCGCGCGCGATCGTCCATTCGATCGGCTGGCGCGGCTCACCCTCGCTCCAGCGCGCCGCGCTGTCGAGCAGCAGAGCCGCCGCATGCTTGCGGTAAGCCAGGTGCTTGACGGACGAAGTCCACGGTGGCCGTCCGCCGAGCTCCTCGGACGGCGGCGCGAGCTTGATCGTCTTGATGATCGGCACCGCGTAGCCGTCGAGGTCCTCCGGCTTCTCGTCCCCGTGGAACTGCAGCGCGCGCAGGCCGCACGCCTCGGCGACCGCCTTGACGTGACCGGCCGGGTGGTCCCAGAAGATCTCCGACCGGGGTGACGAACGGCGGCAGGGCCCGCACGATCGGCGCCACCTGCTCGGGGTCACGAAGCGCGGCGTGTCCTCGACGAAGATGAATCCGAGCGCGTCGGCGCCGGCGTCGACGGCCAGCAGGGCGTCGTCCAGGTTGGTGATGCCGCAGATCTTTGACGCGGAGATCACGGCCGAATGGCGGGCAGTGTGACTAACCCGCCATCGCGGGGCGCCACCCGGCTCGCGCGCACTGCGCGCCGTGGTGCGCGCCTCGCCGGCGCGGTGCCCCGCTCCGCCCGTGCGGCCCAGAGCGGGGCGCAGGTCAGGAGCCGTCGAGGTCAGCTCGCGGAGCTTGGCCGCCGACGTCGCCGGAGCGGACGAGCGCCTCGCCGATCAGCACGGCGTGGGCGCCGGCGGCGACGACCCGGCGGACGTCGGCGCCGGTGAAGAATCCGCTCTCGCTGACGACGATTGGACCGGGCGGAATCGACGGCACGAGCTCGAGCGTCGTTTCGAGCCGCGTCTCGAACGTGGCCAGGTCGCGATTGTTGATCCCGACGATGCGGCTGCCGGCGGCGAGCGCCTGATCCAGCTCGGCGGCGGTGTGACACTCGACCAGCGCCGCGAGCCCCAGCCCCTTGGCCGCCGCGAGCAGGTCGCTCAGCTGCGCCGGCTCGAGGATCGAGACGATCAGCAACACCGGCGTCGGCGCCCGCGGCCCGCGATTCCCAGAGCTGGTACTCGTCGATCGTGAAGTCCTTGCGGAGCAGCGGGACGTCCACCGCGCCGCGGACCGCCCGCAGATCGTCGAGGCTCCCCTGAAGTACTTCTCGTCGGTGAGGACCGAGACCGCGTGGGCGCCGTGGGTCGCGTAGGCGGTGGCCACCTCGACCGGGTTCAGATCGCCGGCGAGCACGCCGCGGGAGGGTGACGCCTTCTTCACCTCGGCGATCAGTCGGACCGTCCCCGGCCGACCGCGGAGGCGCCCTCGAAGTCCGCGGGCGGAGAGCGCCTGCCGGCACAGCCGCTCGAGGCCCGCCCGGGGAACGGCGACCCGGCGCCGCGCGACCTCAGTCGCGCGTGTTGCCGACGATCTCGACGAGAACAGACATAGGCCGGCGACTAGAAGTCGCGCCGGAGTCCCTGCCTCGCAATGTGTCGAGCGGCACCGATCGGAGCTGGTCCAGGACGAAGTCACGGAGGGTCCGCGGAGGCGGCAGGTCGCGCACGATCCGCCCCGCCTTGACCAGCGGCTTCAGAAGAGGCTCCCAGCCGCCGTCGGGCGGGCGCCGCCCGCGTCGGCAGCACGACCGTCTCGCGCGTGCCGCGACGCCGGTAGACCTCCTTGGCGCCCGACCACTTGCCGCGCTTGGCCATGGGCTGCCCCTCGATCTCCATGATGTCGAGCGCAAAGTTGAGCACCGGCGCGTTGGCGATGGAGGTTCCGACGCCGTAGCCGTCGGCCACCGGGTTGAGCGCCAGGATCTCGTACTCGTCGACGCCGCCGGAGGCGAGGATCTTGACGTGGTTGTAGCCGCGCAGGTCGAGCTCCCAGCGGACTTCTTCGAGAATGCGGTAGAAGTCGCCGCGGCGCGACGAGGGCGTGTCAGGCGGACGGCGTAGAAGGTCTTTCCCGAGCGCCTCCGCGACGCGGATCGCCTCGAACTTCTCGTCCTGCAGGGTGTCGATGAGCGCGACCCGGCGCACCTTCGAATCGACGACCGCGTCGAAGGCCCGGAGCGCCTCCACGGTGTCGCCGATCATGAGCACGAGCGAGTGCGGAATCGTCCCCATCGGATCGGCGTCGATCAGCTCGGCCGATTTGGTGACCGCGACGCCGTCACAGCCGCCGATGAAGGCGTTGCGCTCGATCATCGGCGCGAGCGTAGGATGCATGCGCCGCGCGCCGAACGAGATGACCTGCCGCTCGCCCGCCGCCTTCTTGCAGCGCGCCGCCTTGGTGGCAATGCCCGAGGCCTGGCAGAGAGGCCGAGCAGCGCCGTCTCGTACTGCGCCCACTCGACGTAGGTGCCTTCGATGCGGACCACCGGCTGGTACGGCTCGAAGAGCACGCCCTCGTCCATCGCCCACACGTCCACCGGCTGGCCCTCGAGCAGGGCCGCCGCTTCCTCGACGCCGGCGAGAATCCCCCACTGCCAGTCCTCGGGAAGCGACTTCAGATAGATCTCGGCCTTGACCCGCTTGCGGTCACCGCGATGGGTGAGGATCTGCACCGTGCGCGCAGAAGTAGACATCGGAGACCTCGCCGCGCTTGATGTCGGCATCGGCGGCGGTGTGGAACGGGCGCTTCGGGGCGTTCGGCATAGTTTCTTGTGACCCTCGGATCACTCCGAAGGTGGCGAAAAGTGTGTCAGAAGCGCGTGGTCAAGTCAAACTTGCCCTCTCTCGGTCGGGCGAGGGTGGCGGGGTGGGGCAGGGGTCGAGACGACCACGCGGCGTGCGTGCGCCGACCCACTCGCCTGGGCTCCACCCGGCCCGCAACGCCCGCCGCAGCGCCTGCCGGGAACGGGTCCCTTCGACCCCTGCCCCACCCCGCCACCCTCGCCCGACCGAGCCTGGGCGGTCTTTTCTGTCGCTTGGAGCGGCCGATCGAAGAGCGATCGGCTCGGGCGGCGCCGCGGTCCGGCAACTGCCGGGCTTCAGCGGGGACCCGGCTTCGGGGAGGCGGGAGTTGAGCGAGGGGATTTGAGGTAGGCGCGGAACTCGTCGGCGAGGTCGGGACGGGCCAGGGCGAACTCGACGGTCGCCTTGAGGAAGCCGAGCTTGTCGCCCGTGTCGTAGCGGCGGCCCTCGAACTCGAGGGCGTACATGGGACGGCGGGTCCGGAGGGCGCGAAGGGCGTCGGTCAGCTGGATCTCGCCCCGCGAATCGGCCCGCGTTCCGGCCAGGATCTCGAAGACCTCGGCGCGGCAGGACGTACCGGCCGATGATGGCCAGGTCGGACGGCGCGTCCTGCGGCCGGGGCTTCTCGACCAGGTCGAGGATCTCGTGCACCCGGCCGCCGCCGATCGGCTTCGTGGCCGACCACGCCGTACTGTGAGATCCGCTCGCGGGGCACGCGCTGCACCGCGAGCACCGGGCCCTCGTACCGCTCGGCGACGTCGAGAGCTGCGCGCATGCACGGCGACGGCGCGCGCCGATGATGTCGTCGCCGAGGAACACGGCGAAGGGCTCGTCGCCGACCAGCGGGCGGGCGCAGAGGATGGCGTGGCCGAGGCCGAGCGGCTCCTTCTGGCGAACGTAGGAGACGGACGCCATCTCGGAGATGGTCTTGATCTGCGCAAGCTCTTCCGTCTTGCCCCGGTCGTTCAGGTAGTACTCCAGCTCGAACGACGCGTCGAAGTGATCCTCGATGGCGCGCTTGCCTCGCCCGGTCACGATGATGATCTCGGACAGGCCCGAGGCGACCGCCTCCTCGACGACGTACTGGATCATCGGCTTGTCGACGAGGGGAGCATTTCCTTCGGCTGCGCCTTCGTGGCCGGAAGGAACCGCGTTCCGAGGCCTGCGGCGGAAAGACGGCCTTGCGAACCTTCACGGGATCATCATACCGCTCAGGGGCGCGGTCGCCAACGCCCGACGCCCTCCAGCACCGCCACGATGGCCAGGACGCACGCGGCCTGGATCGAGGATGAGCACCGCCTCGCGCGGCGTCGCGTCCTTCAGAGAGGAGAGCCGAGAGGCCGAGCGTCGAGGCGAGGAAGAGGATCAGCAGCACGCTCTGCCGCTTGGTGAGGCCGAGCTGCTCGAAGCGATGGTGGATGTGGTCGCGGCCGGTGTAGGCGAGCCACTCGGGCAGCGAGTGCACCTTACCGGTCACGATGCGCGCGATCCCGACGAAGGCGATATCGAAGAGCGGCACGCCGAGAATGAGCGCCGGCGTGAGCAGCGCGATGATCGGCGCCTCCTCGGCCCACTCTCCCATCACCGCCAGGCCAGCGAGGGTGAACCCGATGAACGTTGGCGCCGCCGTCCCCGAGAAAGATCCCGGCGCGACCCGGGCGGAAGTTGTACGGCAGAAAGCCCAGGCACGCACCGACCAGCGCGGCCGACAGGTACATGAGATAGCGCTGTTCCGTCTGCAGCGCGGCGATGCTGAAGAAGACGCCGGCGATGACGCCGAGGCCGCCGGCCAGTCCGTCCATGCCGTCGAGGAACTGGATGGCATTGGTGACCGTGACGAACCAGAGGATCGTCAGGCGCGACGTTCAGCCACGCGAAGCCCGGCACCCAGTGGGGCACGATGTTGAGAACCACGCCGTAGGCGACCGCCACCAGGGCCGCGCCGATATGCCCCAGGAGCTTGAGGGAGGCGCGCAGATCGACGAAATCGTCCAGGATTCCGATCGCGACCACGAGCGTCGCGCCGACCGCAACGCCCTTGAGCGGTCGTGAGAAGTCGAAGCTCGTCAGCACGGTCACGGCGAACGCGCAGTAGACGGCCGCTCCGCCGAGGAGCGGCGTCGCGACATCGTGCACCTTGCGGGCGCTGGGCATGTCGAGCACGGCCCACCGGAGGGCGAGCGGCTCGCATCGAGCGGGGTGAGGAAGAGCGCGACCGCGAAGGCGAGCGCGACCAGGTAGAGCCACGGCAGCCGCGCGGCGTGGTCGCGGCCCCAGATCGGCGTGAGGACGAGCAGCCCCAGGACCGCGAGACGGGCCAGGTGCGGCGTCGACGATCGCAGGGATCAGCGAGGCCGGCGCGAACCGCCGGCGGTCTCAGCTGGACCGGGACCCGGCTGGGTCACGCGAGGGCCTCCCAGGAGCGCCGTCGCCACCGTGTCCACCTCGCTCGTCGGTGAGCAAGGGATAGCACGGCAGCGGAGGCTCTCCGCCCACAGCCGCTCGGCGTTCGGGTAGCCGGAGAGGCCGAGCGCCCGGTGGATCGGGCGGAAGACCGGGCGCCGCGCCGTCACGCCCCTTCGCTCGAGATGGGTCAGCACCGGAGCCAGCGGCGCCTCGATGGCGACCACGAAGCGGTGGTAGACGTGACGCTCGCCCGCCTCGGACGGAACGCGGCAGCGCGGGCGCGCGCGAGCGCCGCCCGGTAGCGCGCCGCCACGCGCGCGGCGTCGCGCGATGAACGCGTCGAGCCGGACGAGCTGGCTCCGGCCGAGCGCCGCCTGCATGTCGGTCATCTTGTAATTGAAGCGCGGCGTGAGATCGTCTCGCTCGTCGTAGTCGCGGGCGTCGCGCGCGCGCGCGACGAGGTCGGCGCGCCGGTGACCGCGCCGCCCTCGCCGGTCGTGAGGAGCTTCGTGGCGTAGAACGAGCACACTGCGAGACCCCGCGCGCCCCTACCGGGCGGCCGCCGAGCACGGCGCCCAGCGTCTGGGCGCAGTCCTCCACGAGCGCCACCCCGAGCCGCTCGAAGTCGCCGAGATCGACGCCGAGCCCGAAGGGATGGACGACCACGACGGCCGCGTGCGCGCCGTTCGCCGGCGCGCCGCGTCGGCGGCCGACAGCCCGAGCGTCTCGGGATCGGCGTCGGCGAGGACGGCGGTGGCCCCGCAGCGCGCGACGGCGTGGTAGAGCGCGTCGCACGCGTACGTTGGAATGATCACCTCGTGCCCGGGCCCACGTCGAGCGCGCGCAGCGCCAGCTCGAGCGCGGCGCTGCCGGAGCTGACGGCGGCGGCGGCGGCGACGCCCATGCGCTCGGCCAGCCCGCGCTCGAAGCGCCGCCACCTCGGGCCCCTGCGCCAGGTGGCCTCCGCGCACGACGCGCGCAACGCGCTCGCCGTCGTCGTCGCCGATGGTCGGCCGGGAGTGGGGATCATCGAAGCGGGAGCGTCAGAGGTTCAAGAGCAGTCGGACCGACTGAAACGCCTCCGCGTACTTGACCCGCGCCTGGATGCCCCGGAAGTTGGCGCACGATTGCGCCAGCTCGAGGATCGACAGGTCCTCGATGTTGGTCTTCGTCACCTGCGACCGGTGCGCCTCCAGACCGGCCAGCTTCGTGGCCAGCACGTCGGCGATGTCCGTGTAGCAGTTCGGCGCGAAGTTCACCGTCGAGGGCACCTCGTAGAAGAGGAAGTTCGGGATGTAGCGCGTCGCCGACATCGCGCTCTGCGCCAGGTGGCGATGGTCCTGGTGGGTGTCATCGGGCGGAGTTGACGAAGATCATGCGCGGCTCGACCTGGCGGATCACCGACTCGAGCGCGACGATCGTCTCGCGCGTCAGCGGCACCTCGGTATCCTGGTAGTCGCCCCAGAAGACCTTGCGCACGCCGAGGATACGCGCCGCCTCTTCCTGCTCGCGCCTCCGCACCGCGGGATCGCCGCCGAGCGCGCCGTCCGAGGCGACGAACATGTACACCGAATGCCCGCGCTGCGCGTACTTGGCGAGCATGCCGCCGCAGCCGTACTCGATGTCGTCGGGGTGGGCGCCGAAAGCGAGGATGTTCACCTATCTCGGCTCGGGCGACAGAGGTGACCACGTGTTTCCCTCACAGAGAATGCCGAGGGCCTCATCGCCGTGCATCAATAGTAAGTCAAGGGCCGAGAGAAACGGGTGAATTCCCCGGTCCCTGGTCGTACACGGGATGCTCGTAGCGCTGCGTCGCGACCGCGATCCCGGCGGCCGCGAACTGGTCGGCGTCGAGGTAGAGCGCGCCGTCCCGGCCCGCGAGGTACGGTGTCGGCCCCGACGGCTCGACAGATCGCCACCAGCCGCGCCGTCGCGTCCCGGCGCGGTCCGTCGGCGACGGCGAGATCCGACGCCAGACGCGTCGGCGTCGACACGCCGAGCGCGCCGGCCAGCCACCGGGCGCTGTCGACGGCAAGCGGCGCCAGGCGCCCCCACTCGCGGGCGTAGAAGCGCTGGAGCTCGTCGCGATACCGCGGCCACCTGGGCGCCTTCGCGTACGCGTTCTCGATCGCGCGCAGGTGTCGTGCGCGCCAGGGCTGGGTCGTGTCGATGGGCACGACGCCCACGGCCATGCCCAGATGGGCCCTGACCGGCACCGTGAGCCAGCGCGGTCCGGCGGGCGTCTTGATCCGGTTCCGGTTCTGCCAGCCGTTCTTCTCGTACTGCACCGTGTCCAGGAACACGAACAGGTCGGCGCTCGCCCACTTCGCGAAATAGCCGAGCCAGGGCAGATAGTGCGGCTGGTGAATGGCGACTTTCACAGACTCGCCTCGCCTGCGGCTGCGGCTCGCCCTGCCATCACCGACTCGCCTCGCCTGCGGCTGCGGCTCGCCCTGCCATCACCGACTCGCCTCGCGCTTCACGAAGATCGGGTTGCTCAGCAGGCGTCCGGGGCCGCGGACGTCGAGCCGGTAGAACGTGGGAGCGCCGTCGAAGACGTCGCGATGCACTGCTCGGATGGGCGCCGGGCCGGTCCACACGGAGACGACCGCGCCGTTCTTCACGAGCGTCACGCGGACGTCGCGCGCGGGAGCGCCCGTCGTCTCCACGTCGACCGAGACCTCGACGGGCGTCGCGCGCCGCGACGCGAAGGGTCTCGCCGCTCGTCGCCGAGGCAGCGCCCGCGCGCGCCGCGAACCCGGCGAGGACCAGCTCGGTCTCGCGCGCGCGTTGCACCGCGTACATGCGGCCGCTCTTCAGCGCGTCCAGCACCGCGCGCTCCGATCGATCCTCGACCAGCAACACGGTGCGCACGCCTCCCAGGTCCTTGCCGGCGCTGAAGCCGTGGAAGCCGGATTCCCCGACGCCCCACGCTGGACGACCCAGGTCCCCGACGCGAACTGACCGAGCAGGCGGTCCCAGCCGCCGCCGGGTCGCTCGACGTGCGTCGTGTCCTCGTACACCGCGCCGAAGGCTGTGTAGTGCGACGTTCTCAAGAGATCGTCGGGATACGGCGGCGTCCGCCACGCGACGCGCACCGGCCCGATCCACCGCTGGCCCTCGTCGCGCGCCTCGGGAAACGACCAGACCGTCACGCCGCCGGCCCGTTCCACGTAGTCGATCAGGTCCTGGTGCGGCGTGAGACCGAGGTCGCGGTACGGAGGATAGGGATCGAGCGTGAACGGCCACGCGCGCACGAGCGCCACCACGCCGACGCCACACAGGAACGCGCCCGCCAGCCAGCGCCGGCGCGTGACGACGACCACCACACGGCCCATTGGCCTCAGCGACCGCCGCCGGCGCGCAAGAAGAACGACGCCCGGCAGGAGGAGAACGGCCCGGCAGGGCGTCGAGCGCCGAGGCCCACCCGTAGCGACCCGCGACCGGGCTTCCCGTCACCGGGAGAGCGCGCAGCGTCGCGGCATCGTTGAGGCCGAGGACGAGGAGGTTCTTCTGCGTGTTGTGCGACCGTCATGTCCAGCGTCAGGGGCGAGCCGCTCCAGAAATAGTGCGGGAGGACCTCGACGCCGGCAACGATCAGGACGCGCGGGCTGCTCGCGCGCGCCCGCTCGACGCGCGCCAGATAGCCATCGACGCCGGCCGTCGAGCACCGACCGCTCCTCGTGGACGACGCGCGTGAGGGCGCCGAAAGGGCGGCAGGCCGTACTCGACGCGCAGGCGGTAGTTCTCGGTGACGAGCAGCGCGCCGATGCCTTGCCGCTCGGCCATGGCGGCCAGCTGCTCGAGCGAGAAATCGCCGGTGGAGAGGTCCGAGTGGACGTGCAGGACCGCGGGAAGCCGCTCCAGACGCTTCGGCCGGTCCGACCATGAGGATGGCGAAAACGGCGAAGAGCGCAGCCGCGCGCTTCACCCGCGCCCCTTGTCACGGACCAGCGCCCCGTACAGCGACAGCAGCTTCTCGTCGGCCACCGTCGTCGAGAACGCCTCGGCCCGCTGCCGCCCGGCCTCGCCGAGCTTCCGGCGCAAGCCCGCGTCGCGCCCGAGCTCGACGAGCGCAGCCGCGAGCGCCTCGGGATCGTCGGGCGCGATCAGCCGCCCGCACTCGGTGTCGGCGATGACCGCGGGGATCCCGCCGACGGCGGTCGCGACGACGGGCCGGCCGAGCGCCATCGCCTCGACGAGCACGCGTCCCATTCCCTCGTTCCGGGACGGCACCACCACCGCGTCCGCCGCGACCAGATGGGACGCGACGTCCGTCGTCTCGCCCGTCATCCGCACGCGGTCGGCGATGCTGAGGGAAGCGGCGAGCGCTTCCAGCGCCGGCCGCTCAGGCCCGTCGCCGACGAGCAGCAGGCGCGCCGTCGGGATCGCGGCGCTGACCCGCGGCAGCGCGCGCACCGCGAGGTCGAAGCCCTTGATCCGAATGAGGCGGCCGAGCCCCATGACGACGAACGCCCCCGGATCGAGCCCGAGGCGCGCGCGGGCCTCGGCCCGGGGCGGAGCGGACGCGCGCAGGCGTTCCGTCGGGACGCCGCTCGGAACCGTGACGTACTGCTCGGGTCGGCCGATGCCGCGCGCCAGGTGCTCCTCGGTGCCGCGCTCGGTCAGCGTGATGATCCGGTCGGTCCACTTCGCCGCCAACCGCTCGAGCGCGGTGAAGAGCGCGGTCCGGCCGGCGCCGTAGTAGCCGTAGAAGATGTGGCCGTGCGGCTGGTGGATCACGGCCGGCACGCGCGCGATCCGCGCGGCCAGGCGGCCGACGAATCCGGCCTTCGAGGTGTGCGTGTGGACGATCGCGGGACGCTCGCTCCTGATCGAGCCGGACCAGCTGACGGAGCGCAGCCAGGTCGGCGAGCGGGGCGAGCTCCCGCCCGAGGGACGGGACGTCCACGACCCGGCATCCGCGGCGACGCGCGTCGTCGAGCGAGGACACGTTCGACTCGCCGAACGATGTGGCCAGCGTGCAGCGATAGCCGGCGCGCGGCCAGCGCGACGCACGCGGCGATGGTGTTCTCCGACGAGCCGCCCAGCGTGAGTCGCGTGATGGCGTGCAGGACGCGGACGCTCATCCCGAGCCCTTTCGGGCGTACAGCTCCACGGAGGGTCCGACGAGGCAGCGATCGCGCGACAGGGCGGCGAGCGCCGTGACGGACGCCGCGATCGCCACTCGTCCCCACCGCGGCAGCCGCGCGGTCGCGGCAGACGCCGTGGTGGGCTCCCGGGCGGCCACCGTGGAATTTCCCACCTCGAGCACCGCCGAAGCCCGCGCGCTCCGCAAGGCGGCGGAGCCCCGCGGGCGTGAACGCGAAGTGGTGGACGATCGGATAGGTGTCCCAGTCCGGGATCGGGCGAGCGGACCGAGCGCGATCAGGAACCGATCCCACGGACGGTGGAAGCGGACGTTGGGAACGCGCAGGGCGAGCAGGCCGCCCGCGCGGAGCACGCGGTGGGCCTCCTGCAAGATGGTGAGCGGCTCGCGCGCCTGGTCGACGATGTTGACCAGAGTCACCGCGTCGACCGTCCCGCTCCGGAAGGGCAGCAGCGCGCCGTCGGCCTGGACCGTCGGGATCTCGCCGCCTCGGCGCGCCGCCGTGCACGCCTGATGAGGCAGGTCGGCGTTCACCGCGAGCCAGCGACGCGCGCGCGCAGCCCGGCCGATGGCCGCCGCCGCCGCCCACGTCGAGGAGTCGCGGCGGATCGCCACCGAGGCCAAAACCCGCCAGCCGGTCGAGGAGCGCGTCGAAGAGGCTCGCGCCGCTCCGCGGTGAGGCGGTCCGGCGCGAAGCGCAGCGGATAGTCCCCCTCGTATTCCCGCTGGAGCTCCGGGCCCGTGGGCTGGCACCGTCGCCAGCGAGCTCCCGCAGCCTCCGCACCGGTAATGCCGCACGCCGCGGTAGACGAGGTTCGCTGGAGACGAGTCGGCCCGCCGCAGGCGGGACAGGCGGCCGCCGGTTGCCGCATGCGGGCGCGTTCGACACGCGCCGTCGTCGTCGTTCCCGCCTCTGCCCGCGGCGGCCGCAGCGCGTGCTCGAGGTCGGTGGTCGCGCGCGCCCACGTGTAGCGCCGCTCGCAGTGCGCTCGACTCTGCCGCGCGCAGCCGCTCGTAGCGCTCCGGATCGCGCGTCTTGTCGTCGAGGAATCGCTCGAGGCCCGCGGCCAGCATTTCGGGCGCCGTGCCGCCGAAGATCAGGGATGGACAGAGCGGCGCGAGGATCTCCGGCGTCGCGCCGACCGGCGTCCCGAGAACGGGCGTGCCGCAGGCGAGCGCCTCCACCGTGACGAGCCCGAAGCCCTCGAGCTCGCGGGTCGGCAGCACGAACGCGTCCGCCGCCTGGTAGTAGCGAGGTAGCGCCTCGTCGGGCACGAAGCCCAGGAACTGCACGTGCGGCTCGAGGCCGAGCGCGTGGCTCTGCGCCTTGAGAAGCTCGGCGAGCGAGCCGGTCCCCCTGATCAGCAAGAGCGCGTCGGGCCGCCGCGCCTTCACGATCGCCATCGCGCGCAGCAGGCTGTCGAGACCCATGCGCGACTCGAGGTTCCTGACCGTGAACAGGAGCGACCGGTCCGCCGCAATCCCGAGCTGGCGCCGGACCGCGCCGCGATCGGCCGCCGGCTGGAACCGCTCCGTCGCCGCCGCGCCGGGGATCATGACGATCCGGTCCCTCGGCACGGCGTAGAGCTTCCAGACCTGGTTGGCCGAGAAGTGGCTGAGGACGTGGACCAGCGCGACCCGTCGCAGGCAGGCGCGCTCGAACGCCCACAGCATCGCGCTGCCCGTCGCGCCCACGAGCCCCGCGCGGTGCCGGTCCGGTCATCCCGCGCCGCGAGCGGTATTCGAGCGGCGCCGGCGAGTAGAAGCTGCAGAGGCTCGGAAGCCCGCGGGCCGCCCGGGCGGCGAGCGCGCCGTACCCCGCGAGCGGCTGGTGCAGATGCAAGACGTCCGCACCTTGCCGCGCCAGCTCGTCCGTCGTCGCCCGCCGGGCCCCGAGAATGGAGCTCCTGACGAATCGCGCGATCGATCGCCGGTCCACCGGGAACGGCCGGATGCCGACGCCCTCCCGCTCGAGCGAGCGCGGCGCGTCGTCTCCGGATCGGCGCGGCTCACGACACGCACCGCGTGACCGCGCGCGGCGAGCTGCCGAGCTTGCTCCCAGAGCGATGCGCTCTCCCCGCCCGCGGGAGAGGAGGGCGACACGTCGGAGACCATGAGGACACGGAGCGTGTCGTTCACGCGCGACTCACCCGAACGTGGCGAGCCCGTGCTGGTCGAGGTACTCGCGCATCCACACTTCCGCCATCATCAGCGTCCAGAGGCGGTCGGCGTGGGTTCGCGCGCCGCTCACGTGCTCCCGCTTGAGCCGCTCCACGGCCTCGACCTCGAAGAGGCCGCGCGCGCGGACCCGGTCGGGCGCCAGGAGCTCGTCCAGCGTCGGACGAAGGTCGCGTCGAAGCCAGTCTCCGAGCGGGATCATGAAGCCCTGCTTGGGATGGGAGAGCAGCGGCGTCGGGCAGCACACCGGCGAAGGCGATTTTCAGAAGCGCCTTCAACCGCGCTCCGGGAATCTTCGTTCGCGAGGACAGGCCCAGACTCGCCTCGACGATCCGGTGGTCGCAGAACGGCGCGCGGACTCGAGCGAGTGGCTCATGCTCATGCGATCGGCCATCGCGAGGAGATCGTCGGGAAGATACGCCGCTCGAGATCGACGCGGAATGCGCCGTCCACGGGATCGCCATGAGCGCCGGCGGCGAACGCGGCGCGCCGGGACGCGTCCAGTCCCGGCTCGAGGCGCGCGGCCAGCGCCGGCCGGGCCAGCGTCGCCAGGTCGGCGTCACCGAAGAAGCGTGTCCAGGCAATGTAGCGATCGCAGGGGCTGGCGTCGGGTTGATCGGTGAAGCGGCGGACACGGTCGCTCCAGTTCCGGCTCCCGCCCGCGTCGGGCAGCCGGCGGGCGAGCGCGCGCGAGGCGTGGCGGAGCCAGCGCGGGAGTCGGTCGTGGGCCTGCGACACGCGGAGGCCGAGATAGCGCGGATAGCCCCCGAAGGTCTCGTCGCCGCCGATCCCCGACAGCGCGACCTTGACGTGGCGCGCGGTCGCCTGGGCCACGATGGACGTCGGGATCGCCGAGGAGTCCGCGAACGGCTCGTCGAACGCCCGCACGATCGCCGGGAGCATCGCGCGCACGTCGGGCTCGAGGATCTCCTCGTGGTGGTCGGTCTCGAACCGCCGGGCGACCATGCGCGCGTACGGGAGCTCGCTCGTACGAGGGCGCCGCGCCGCCGCCGAACCCCACCGAGAAGGTCGCGATGCGGCCCGAGGTGATCCGCGCATGGTGGCGACCACCGCGCTCGAGTCGAGGCCTCCCGAGAGAAAGACGCCGAGCGGCACGTCGCTCTCGAGCCGCAGCCGGACGGCCTCGCGCAATTCGTCGCGCATCGCGGCCGCGCTCTCGGCGAGCTTGGGCCGACGCGGCGGCGAGCCCGCCGGCGGAAGCTGCCAGTAGCGAGCGAGCGTGAGGCGGCCGTCCACGAGCGTCGCGGTGTGAGCCGGCGGCAGCTTGTGGATCGAATCGAAGATCGACCGGCTGGCCGGCGTGTAGCCGAACCCGAGGTAGTGCTGGAACGCGGGCCAGTCGAGCGCGCGGGAGACCGCCGGATGACAGAGCAGCGCCTTGGGCTCCGACGCGAAGAGGAAGAGGTGGCCTCGATGCCAGTAGTAGAGCGGCTTCTTCCCAGTCGATCGCGCGCCAGGAACAGCCGACGGCGGGCGGCGTCCCAGATGGCGAAGGCGAACATGCCCCGGAGGCGCTCGACACACGCCTCGCCGTACGCGACGTACGATTGCAAAATAACCTCGGTGTCGCTCCGCGTCCGGAAGGGCCGCCCGTCGGCTTCGAGCATCGTCCGGAGCTGGCGGAAGTTGTAGATCTCGCCGTTGAAGACGATCCAGTAGCGCCCGGTCGGATCGCTCATGCGGCTGCTGGCCCGTCACCAGGTCGATGATCGCCAGGCGCGTCATGCCGAGCCCGACGTCGTCGGACGAGTAGATTCCCGAGTCGTCCGGCCCGCGATGCTTGAGAAGCCCGAGCATCGCGGGCACCAGCTCGCGCGCGGTCGGTCCGACGTGGCCGGCGATGCCGCATCCTAGCGTGCCCCCGGCGACATCACGACGGGTCCCCGCGCCGGTCCGCGACGCCGCGCAGGAGCTCCAGGACGCGCTCCGACGTCCGGGCCGACGTGAAGAGACCCGCGCGCGCCAGCGCGCGCCGCCGCAGGTCGTCGGCGAGGGCGGCGTCGGTGACGATGCGCGCGAGCGTCGCGGCGACGTCGTGCTCGCGCCCGGATCGAACAGGAGTCCGGCGTCGGCGACCACCTCGGGCAGCGCGGCGCGATTCGAGACCGCCACCGGCGCGCCGCAGGCCATCGCCTCGAGGACGGTCGATCCGAATCCCTCCTCGAGAGACGGCCGACACGTAGACCGCGGCCCCGGAGTAGAGGGACGGGAGATCCTGGTCGTCGACGCGTCCGGGAAAGATCACCCGATCCGCCACGCCGAGCTCCGCGGCGAGCCGCGCCAGCGCGGGCCGGCCCGCGCTGGCCCCGCCGGCCAGGACGAGCGTGTGACGACGGCGCTCGGCGTCGGGGAATAGGGCGAAGGCGCGGATCAGGCACGCGAGGTTCTTGTGCGGCATGAAATTTCCGACGTAGAGGACGTAGGGCGGCGTGACGCCGTAGCGCGCGGCGACCGCCGGGGTGAGCGGCGCCGGCTTGAACTCGGGGCCGAGCGCGACCGGGATCACGCTCACCTTCGACGAGCTGACGCCGAGCTGCGCGGCGATCGCGCGCCGAGAGTATTCCGAGTCGGTGACGATGGCCGCCGAGCGCCGCGCGTACAGCCGGGCCAGCCGCGTGATCGTCGCGTCGTAGACGGGACGGTGCCGTCCCGGATAGCCGATGAAGTACAGATCGTGGATCGTCAGCACGACCGGGCATGGCGCCATGAGGGGCATCTTGTAATAGGGCGACAGGAACACCGTGGGGCGGTCGCGGGCGAGCGCGCGAGGCAGGCTCACCTGGTCCCACCACTGGGTCCACGGCGCGCGAAGCACCGTGAAGTCGACGCCCGGCAACGCGTCGTCCAGCCGCGCGCCGGCGTCGCCGTACGACGCACGACGTGCCGGCGCGCGAGGCGGCACGCAGCACCTCGAGCAGGTACCGGCCGATGCCGGTGCGCACACCCGGCCGGAACTCACGCCCGTCAACCGCGAGCCGCATCGCCCCCGAGAACCTCCGCGTACACGCGCTCGACGCCATCGACGTGCGCCGTCAGGCTGAATCGCGATTCCGCCCGCGTGCGACCGGCGGCGCCGAGCCGCGCGGCCCGGGCCGGATCGTCGAGCAGCGAGCGGATGGCGGCGGCGAGCGCGGCCGGCGCAGCCGGCGGCACGAGGACCCCGGTCTCGCCGTCGCGCACGATCTCGGGAACGCCGCCGACGGTGGTGGCGACCACGGCCCGGGCCATCGCCATCGCCTCGACCACGACGCGACCGAATCCCTCGCTCTCCGACGGCAGCACGAACACGTCGCAGACCGCCAGCACGTCGGGGACGTCGTCACGCCATCCGGTGAAGTGCACCTGCGACTCGAGCCCGAGTGCGCGGGCCTGGCGCCGCAGCAGCTCCTCGAGCTCGCCCGCGCCAACGAGCACCCAGTGCACGCCGGCCCCTGTCCGCTCGATCTGCGCGGCGGCCTCCAGCAGGTGCCGGTGGCCCTTCTCGGCGACGAAGCGTCCGATCGACAGCACGAGGGGCGACGACGGCGGCACGCCGAGCGCGACGCGCAGCGCTGGGGAGGGCGCGCGCGGCGTGAAGCGCGCCAGATCGATGCCGTTGGGGACCAGCCGCACCTTCCCCGCCTTGCCGAACCGCCGCCCCACGGCACCGGACGTCGCGATCACGCCGGTGGCCAGCGCGTAGAGCGCGTGGTCGACCACACCGTCGCTCTCGGCGATTCGGACGTGCCAGATCGCCGGCCGGCCGGTCGACCGGCCGGCGAGGCCCCCGTACATCATGGCCCGCGAGCCGTTGGCGTGAATGAGCGCGGCCCCGGTCGTTCGCGCGAGCCGGCCGAGCGTCCTCACGCTTCTCACCATGTCGTATCCGGGGCGCCGCAGCGTGGGCAGCGGGACGACGTGAATCGGCAGACCGAGATCGCGCCCGCGGAGCCGCCACGGCGCCGTCCTCGGGGACGACCAGCGCCGGCGCCCAGCGGCGGCGATCCAGCCCGCGCAGCAGATCCAGCATGCTCAGCTCACCGCCGCCGACGACGTGGCCGTGGTTCGACACGACCAGGATCGACGTGGGGCGATCCGGCGGCTCATCCACGCTCGCTGACCGCCAGGATCCGCAGCCGGTCGCCCGAGCCGGCATCGAAGTCACGAAGCACGTCGAGCCCGGGCGGGGCCGGCCCCAGAGCAGCGGGATCAGGCGCCGTCGATCGAAGGGGAGCTCGCGGCTGTCGAGGATGACGAGGCGGGCGCCGGCCTTCCGGGCCACGGCGAGCAGATCGTCAGGCCCGACGCGCGGGAGCGGGGACTCCAGCGCCGCTCGCTGTAGAAGGCGACGAACGGCTTCCGGTCGAGCAGGGTCGTGTCGCGCGGCTGGGTCGAGGCGATCCAGCGCGCCGCCTGCCGGTACACGAGGGCGCCCGGTGTCGGGCCGGAGGACGGGCTGGAACGTCCACGGCGCCAGGACCAGCGCGACCAGGAGGACCAGCGCCGCCGGAAAAGGGCAGACCGCGGCGCGCGTCGGTGAGGCGTCACGGCGGCCCACAGCACGCCCACCGCCGCGAACGGCAGCACGAAGCGGCAGGGCCGGCAGAAAGACCCGCGAGTCGACGTGAAAGGCGAGCGACGCGAAGAGGCGGCAGCGTCGCGGCGAGCAGCAGGCCGTCGCGCGCGAGCCAGCCGCGATGTCTGCGAGCGCGCCAGCACGCCGGGCAGCACCAGAAGCATCAGAACCCACGGCAGGAGATCCGGCAGCGCGTATTTCTGAAAGAAGAGCGCGTTCTCGAGGATGCGCATCGGAAGCGGGTCCGGCTCCGATGCGGCGCCCGCCGCCAGCGGCAGGTTGTGATCGATCTTGCCGCTGAGCGTGGGGTGGCCCCAGCGCCTCGGTGAGGTACCACACGTACGGCGCCGCGACGACCACGAAGATGAGCACGGCAGCGCCCAGCCAGGGCAGGAGCGCGGGCGGCCGCGCGGTCCGCGGCCGGTCGCGACCATGAAGAGCTGCGATGGCGATCAGGCACGAGATACAGGGCCGCCTCCGGCCGCACGAGGTACGCGAGCCCGAGGCAGCAGGCCGCCGAAGGCCACCAGAGCGCCCGGGCCGGTCACGAGGCCCCGCCGCGCGACCAGCACGCCGGAGACCAGGAGAAACGTATAGGTCGCCTCGCACAGCACCGAGGCCGAGTTCAGGACGAGCCGGCGGATGGATGGCGAGGAGGACGACGCACGGGAGAGCGGCCTGCCGTCCGACGGTTTCCCGCGCGAGCGCGAACGCGGGCATGGATCACGAGCGCGCCGAAGAGCGCGGAGACCCAGCGACCCGCCGTCTCCCAGTCGCCGACGAGGGGCTCGGGCGAGCGCGATGCAGAGCGGGTAGAGCGGATGGAAGAGCGGGTCGAAGGGCGAGCCGCTCGCGTGAACCTGCTTCGCGATGGCCACGTAGACGACGCCGTCGGGGTCGATCAGGGGCAGGAACTCGGCGACGAGGCAGCCGGATCGCGAGCGCGACGCGCGGCGACCGCCAGCGCCGGGATCACCGCGCGCCGCCTCGGGTGATGGTCTCGTAGAGCGCCGCGGTCGCCTTGGCGCTCTCGGCCCAGGACCACGCCGACGCCAGCCAGCGCGCGCGCCGCGCTGCGCCATCTGCGCCGCGCCTCTCCGGATCGGCCAGCACGGCGGCGAGCGCCGCGACCAGCGCCGGCGCGTCGCCCGGCTCGACCAGGCGGGCAGTGACACCGTCCGTGAGGAACTCGCGGAAGCTTCCGACCGCGGTGGCGACCACGGGCGTTCCCAGGTCGCAGGCGAGCCTCAGCGACCCGCTGTCGGTGATGTCGCGGTAGTTGAAGATCGCGACGTCGGCGGCGGTGAAGTAGGCGCCGACCTCCTCGCCTGGAACGTAGCGGGGCCGGAAGATCACGGCGTCGTCCACCGCCGCCCGCCGGATCGCGTCTCGATACTCCGCCTCGGTTCCCGACCAGGAGTGGCCCCGCGATCACCAGGCGCGCGTCGACGCGTCGGCGACGCAGCTCGGCGAGCGCGGCGATCGCGCCGTGGAGCCCTTGTACGGGCGGATCGCGCCGAAGGCGAGCACGATTTCCCTCGCGCGGCAGGCCGAGCTTCGGCGCGCGCGCCGGGACGATCGGGCCGGTCCTCCGCCCCGGAGGAGTCCGGCGCTTCCGAGATGAATGCAGCTCGATCCGGCGCCGGAACGGAGCCGCCGCCGCGCCACCTCCTCGGCCCGCCGCGTGTGGACGACGACCGCGTCGGCGGCGGCGAGGCAGCGCCAGAGCGTCCAGTCGTCCCAGCGGATGCGCTCGTGCGACCGGATGTTGTGCGCGGTCATCACGACCGGTCGGCAGCGCCGGATCAGCGGCCAGCAGGAAGGCGTCCAGCCGCGTCGAGAGCAGGCTCTGCACGTGGACGACGTCGGGCCGCGAGCGGGCCAGCGCGCTGCCGGAGTGCCTTCACGTTGCCGAGGTAGCCGGCGTCGCCGGCGAAGCAGCGGTCGACCTCGAAGCGAGCCGGCAGATGCGCGAGCTCCCACTGCCGGTTCGGTGAGCAGCGACACCTTCGACGCCGGCCCCGGCGAGCGCCGCGCACAGGTCCCACGCGTAGTGCGCGATGCCGCCCCAGCCGCCCGTCTCGACCATCGCGGCCTTCATGGCGCGCGCATCGTCCGGGACGAGCCGAGCGAGCGCAGCAGGCGCGCCCACGCGGCCTCCCGCGCCGACAGCATCGCGGCACGCTGCCGGTCGACGGGTGGATATCTGAAGACGAGCGCCGCCATCCGCGCGAGCGCGCCGGGGACGACGGCGGCGCGGAGGATGGCCGCCGCGGCGCGACCGTGATGCTTGCGAAAGTACCGGACGTAGCTCACGTAGTACTCGACCTGGCGCACGGACGTCTGCCGGGTGCTGGCGCCAGTGGCGGTGCACGCGCGCGGGCCGCCGGACAGAGGGCGACCGAGTGCGCCGCGGTCGCGGAGGCGTCGGCAGAGATCGGTCTCCTCGAAGTACATGCGGAAGCCTTCGTCGAAGCCCTGCACCGTCTCGAATGCGGTCGCCGCGCAGCATCATCACGGCGCCGAGACCGTGTCGACCTCGGTGCGTCGCGCGTGAGGTCACGGTCCTCGTAGTAGAACCGCCTGACCCACGGATTGCGCGGCGCCAGCACGTGGAGCGCGAGGACCTCGCCGAGCGCCATCCCGAGCGTGGGAAAGCGCTTGGCCGATCGGCTGCGGCCGTCCCGTCCGGATACGCGCGAGCGCCGGGCCCCACGAGAGCGCACGAGCGGTTCATCGACGAGGAATTGGCGGAGCTCCCGGAGGCTCTCCGGCTCGAGCACGACGTCGGCGTTCATCGCGCAGAGATGGGTCGATCGCTGCGCCATCGCTGCCCGGTTGACGGCCGTCGCCGTAGCCGGGATTGTCGGGGTTCTCGAGCACCGTGACCTCGGGGTAGGCCCGGCGCACGGCCTCGACGGTGCCGTCGGCCGAGCCGTTGTCGGCCACGATGACCCGCGCGTCGAGCCCGCTGGTGGCCCGCCGGGCGGGCATGACCGCCTGGAGCGTGAGGTCCCGCGTGTTGTAGCTGACGACGATCACCCCGGTGTCGCTGGTCATCGCGCCCAGGCCCGCGCGCCGCCCCGGACGAGGCTCTTGCCCAGGAGCCACGGCGCCTCGCGCTGCCACGGCACCGTCAGCACCGACGCCGCGAAGCGGCGCCGCGCCTCCGCTCCAGTCGCCCGGAGGCGTAGGCCTCCTTGCCCAGCCAGTTGTGCGTGTCGGCGATGAGGCGCGTCGCCCGACGGTTCCGAGGCTCTCGGAGCGCCACCGGACGTGTGCGGTTGAGCTTGTCGAGGACGCGGAACCGGTTCTGGTCCATGCGGGGCGCGGTCCTCGCTCATCCCGCCGGGCCGGATTCGATAGGTCACCAGCACGGCGGGCGTGTACGCGCGCCTCCGCGATCAGGGACAGGCGCAGCCAGTGTCCCAGTCCTCGAGCGAGGTCAGCCGCTCGTCGAACCCGCCCGCCGCGTCGAGCGCCGTGCGACGGATCATCGGCGCGATGGCCGGGATGAAGTTGCCGTGGATCAGCTCGGGAAGAGCCAGCCGTCGAGCGCGCGCGCGCCGCGTGGCCGAAGCGCTCCGAGGCCGGTCACCGTGGCCCTCGTCGCCACCGTCTCGATGAGGACGTCAGCAGTAGGTCCACCCGATCGCCGGCGAGCGCTCCGAGCACCCTCGAGCTGCGCGGCGAGCTTCGTCTGGGCACATGACGTCGTCGGCGTCGAGGAACGAGACGTAGGTGCCGCGCGCCGCCGCGAGCCCGGTGTTGCGGGCCGCCGCCAGGCCCCGGTTTGGCTGCCGCAGGACGCCGGACCCGGCCGGCGTACCGCGCCAGGACCGCCGGCGTGTCGTCCGTCGAGCCGTCGTCGACCACGATGACGTCGACACCGCCGAGCGTCTGGGCCAGCGCGCTGTCGATCGCCTCGCCGAGGAAGCGCGCGTGGTTGAACGTGGCGATGATCAGGCTCACCCTCACCGGATGACCTCGTAGATGACGTTCATCCCGATCGCCCCACGCGAAACTGGGATCGCTCGTTCCCTGCCGCGGATGGATCCGGACCTGCGCGGGCGGCGGGACGAGGCCGGTCAGCAGGTGGTCGACGAAGCGGCCGACGTCGTACGTGTGGGTGTAGAAGCCCCGCTCGGAGCCGCTCGTCCCGCTTTGCGCCGGAGCCGGAGCGGACGCGGCGGCAGGTAGAACACGATGATGAGCTTGCGGCGGGCGCGCGCGTACATGCGCTGCACCGCCGGGCGCGTAGTCGGGCAGATGCTCCAGGATGTGCCGGCACAGCACCGCGTCGAACTCGCCGGGCAGCCGATCGAGCTCGTAGAGCGAGCCTTCGCCGAAAGCGCGCGGCGTCCGCCGGGAACCGCTCGCGCGCCGCCGCGACGAACTGCGCGGTCACGTCGATGCCGAGGTAGTCGAGCTGCGGCCGCCGCTCGCGGATCAGCTCGAACATGACCCCGGTGCCGCAGCCGACGTCGAGCACCGATGCGTCATGCCCTCGAGCAGCTCGATCGCCTTGAGCCGGGAGGGATGGCTCCCGGCCTTCGTGGCCCACGCGGAGGAAATCGCGAACCTGTGCCGGCGTGAAGCGCCGCCAGGTCTCTTTGAGCCGCGTGGCTCTCACCCCTGGAGCACCGTTCGCCAGTCGGCCATGAACTCGACGCGCCAGGCGGGACCTCCGATGGGGCCGGCGAGGCACGACGTACGCCGCCGCCGACACGGAGCCGGCGACGAGCAGCGACGTCAGGTCGTGGATCCAGACGGCGACGAGCGCCGCCAGGACGGCGCGCTGCCGAGGCTCGCCGCGAGCGGGACCGCACTGCCGCCGGCAGGACGCGGACCGGCACGCAGGCGCCGCACGGTCGTCGCCGTGTACGACACGCCCAGCGCACGCGAGGGTCGCGCTCGCGACGGCGAATCCGACGAACCCAGAGCCACAGGACGAGCGCGACCGTGATCGCCCACGCCAGGACGGCGCTCGCGACGTTGAGCCGGAAGACATGGTCAGCCCGCCCCAGGCTGTAGAGGGCGCGCACGAAGATCGTCGAGGTGCCGCTCGATGAAGGCGGACAGGCAGTGAAAGTACCGCACCGCCGGTACCGCGGGCACCCACGCCCCGAAGACGGGCGGACGACCGGTCCGCGCCGGCGAAGGCAGGGCAGGCGGCCGGGTACAGCACGGCGGTGACGCGGTTCAGCGCCCGCGCCGTGGCCTCGGCGAACCGCGTGGTATCGGCCTGGAGACTCGAGAGCGCGGGGAACAGGCACGCGGCCCGCGATGCCGGACGACCCGCGGCGGCATGAAGGCGAGCGTCGCGGCCCAGTTCAGGAACCCGACGCCGGCGACGCCGCTCCGCGCCGTGACGAACGTCAGCACCACCGCGTCGCCGGCGATTCCGACCAGTGATGCTGCCCTGGAACAGGGTGCCGAACTTCATCGCCGGCGCGAGCTCGTCCCAGCTCCAGCGCAAGGTCGGCCGCCACCGCGCCGCGCTCCACAGCACGACCAGGTTGACGGCGCGAGCGGCGAGCGCGCCGGCGACGAAGCCTCCAGAGCCCGGCCGGCCAGCCGCGGCGCCCACCGCCGCGCGCGTAGAACGTCACCGTGTCGGGCGGTCTCGGCGGCCGTCAGCGGAAGGTAGGCGAGCCGGCGCTCGAGCAGGACCGTCGCGGGCATGCGAAACGACGACAGCACGACGAGCACCGCAGAGCCACCGCACAGGCGCCGTCACGTCCCCCGACACGCCCGGCCACCGGGCAAGGCAGCGCCGCCGCCCGCGATCACGATGCCGAGCGCCAGCGCGAGACCGAAGGTGGCGGTGAACGCCGCGCCCAGCCCCGTCGCCGGATCGAGGGTCCCGCCGCTGAACCAGCGCGGCGCCGAGCCGAGCTCGCTGACCCGCACGCCGAGCGAGATCACGAAGACGAGGATCGCGTAGAGCCCGAGACCTCCGGCGACAGGAGTCGCGCCAGCGCGTGCTGCCGGCCGCGGTGACGGCGACGCCGACGACCCGCTGGGCGCCGAGCGGCAGAAAGCTTCGAAGCGTCCGACCCCTGAGACCCGGCGAGCGCGCGAGGCTCATCGACCTCCGTGCTCGCGCACGTAGGCGTCGACGACCTCCTGCCACGACCGCTGCGCGCGCGGGAGCAGCTCGACCAGCTCGCGCACGGCGCGCGTGCCCGCCACGGGCGCGCGCGACGACGTGCGCGACCGCCTTCACCGACGCCGGCGCGTCGGCGACGGTGACCGCGAGCCCGGCGACCTGCATCGCCGGGATGTCGAGGAGGTCGTCGCCGATGAACGCGACCGCGTCGGCGGCCACGCCGAATTCGGCGCGGAGCGCCTCGACGGACTCCCGCTTTGCGGCGCGCCCCGAGCACGACCGAGTCGACGCCCAGCTTGGCACCCCGCGCCTTCGCGATCGGGCTCGATCTCGCCCGTCACCAGGGCCGTCCGGAGTCCGGCGCGCTTGGCCAGCGCCAGGCCGATCCCGTCGTGCGTGTGGAACGACTTCCAGCTCGTCGCCGCGCTCCGAGAGGATCATCCGCCGTCCGTGAGGACGCCGTCGACGTCCCATGACGAGGAGCCGGATTTTCCGGGCCCGCGCGAGCCGTAGCCGTCGCGAGGGCATCACGCGAAGCGCCCGCCAGGCGGGCGCCGGTCAGTCGAGGCGGAGCGGGCTCCTCCTGGTCCAGACCGGGCAGCGCGACGACGATGGCGGCGAAGAACCAGAACGGCTCCATGATGCGCACGATGATGAACGTGTTCGGCGCCGATCGCGTGGCCGAGCAGGCCGACCGTGCCGGCGACGAAGCCGAGGGCGAGCCCGCGGTCCTCGGGCACCGCGCAGGACCCGGAACGAGCCGACGCCGGCCTTCAGCACGGCCCAGATCAGGACGAGGAACGTCGCGAAGCCCACGAGGCCCGTCTCGACCAGCGTCCGCGCGAACTGCTGGTCCATGAACGTGAACCCCGTCACGCCGTAGCCGAAGATGGGCCGGTGCGTCCATCCCTCGTACGCCTGCTGGATGCTGATGAGGCGCGCCGACGTCGACGGGTCGAGCCCGACGGCGCCGACCCTGACAGTGGGCTGGCCGCGCTCCGGCTCGAAGGTGTAGCGGACTCGCTTCGTCACCGTCTCGGGGAAGAGCGTCAGGACGAGCGGCGAGGCAACCAGCAGGGCGCAGGAGCGCGCCGATCATCACGCGACGCCGGCTCGACAGCACCGCCAGCGACCGCCGCCGCCGGAATCATGCCGATGTAGGACGTGCGCGAGAGCGTGAACATGAACGGAATCGACATGAGACCGAGAAGCCCGAGGTAGATCGCCCGGGTGCGCAGGCGCAGCGTCTCGAGCGCGATCCCGCCCGCCACCGCCATCAGCAGCAGGAGGTAGCCGCCGAACGTGTTCGGCTCCCCGTCCCTGCCCTCGAACGGCGCCGAGACCCGCTGCCCGCTCGGGATCTGGGTCGTGCCGATCAGGCTGACGATGACGGCCGTCAAGAACGCCGCCGTGACGAGGCGCCAGGCTTGCCGGCGGTCGACCAGGTTGTTGACGACCATGTAGTAGACGACGAAATACTCGACGTACTTGAGGACGTAGAAGAATCCGCCGATGCCGCCGACGGTGCCCGAGGCGTACCCGATCAAGGTCGCGATCGCGGTCGCCGCCACGTACGCGAGGATCGGGCGGTTGAGCGGCGTCTTCACCGCGAGGCCCAGCTCCTTGTTCACGGCGGTCTTGGCGAGCCAGCTCAGCGCGACGACCAGCAGGAGGATGTCCTCGCTCCGCACGACGATGCGGCGGCTCTCGGCGATCGTCCCGCCCGCCCCGAACTGGGGCGAGAGCAGCATGGAGAAGATCACGAGATAGAGGCCGATCTCCGTCTTGACGAAGACGACGAGGAACACGGCCATGGCGACGGCCAGGACCAGGGGCGAATCCACGCGCGTCCTACTTCACGCGCACGACCTGGTTGCCCAGGCCGAGACGTATCAGCTCCTGACCCTTCGTCTCCGCTTCCTGAAGCGTGGCGAAGTTGCCGTGCCGGATGGCGAACGTCACCGCCTCGCCCGGCTGGACGGCGATGCGCACCGCGTGACCGCTCGCCCGCAGCCGCTCGGCCGTCTGCACGGCGCCGCGCAGCGGAAGCGGCAGCCCGACCTGGACGCTCAGCGCCTCGCGCTCGCCGACCACGAACGCGCCGCCGAATCCTTGCTCGCGCAGGGCGGCGATCAACGTCTGGGCGTCGCGCGCGCTCGGGATCTTCTCGATCAGCACCGCGTAGAGCGCCGCGCCGGTCTGCTGGCGAAAGCGCACGGTCTGGTAGCCGGCCTCGTTCAGCTGCCGCTCGACACGCTCCGCCTCCGGCGCGGTCACGAACGGCCCGAACTCGACCGCGAAGCGCGCTCCGGACGTCGGGCCTCCGCCGGCCGACGGGACGGGCGCGGGCCTGACCGGCATCGGCGACGCGGCGAGCGCGGGCGGCTCGACCACCATCGTCGCGCCGGCGGCGCCGGGCCCGATCGCGCCGGACGCCTCGACGGGCGGCCCGAGCGCCTCGGGAGCGAGCGTGACCGGCGGCACCAGCGGCGCCGCGGCGTGGGCGACGCGGCCTCGCGGGGCCGGCGGCGCCTGCAGCCGCTGGCGCAGGAGCTCCTTCGGCCGCGGGGCCCCGCCGAACCAGCCCAGGCGCCAGCCGGCGAGGCGCGCCGAGGGCCGCCAGGAGCGCGACCACGAGCAGGGTCAGCCGCAGACGCTTGACATCCCGGTGCCGCGTACCGGGGCGACAAACTCGGGCGCTTCGTCCACCAGCGCGTCGGCCCCGGGGGCGCTGGGGGCGACCTGGTCGATGGACACCGGCGCGGCGTCGCCGCGGCCCTCGCGGTGGAAGAGGCGGCGCAGGAAGCTGCCCACCTGCTGCAGCCGCTCCTTGCGGGGTCGACGACCGTCTCCTCGCCGTAGTAGTGCGTGTAGTACTGCGTGTAGGCGTAGCCGGCGATCTCGGTCTTCACGTCGTTCAGCACGACGCCCCACACTTTGCCGCCGACGTTCTCGACGTGGACCTTCGCCCGCTTGAGCACCAGCCGTCCGACCTTCCCGGCCTGGTAGACCAGCACCACGCCGTCGGCCTGGGACGCGACGATCGCCGAGTCGGTGACGGGCAGGATCGGCGGCGTGTCCACGAGGACGACGTCGTACCACGTCGCGCACCGAGTGCAGGAATCCGGTCATCGCCGGCGTCGAGAGCAGCTCCGACGGGTTGGCCGGAACGGGGCCGGCCTCGATGATGTGCAGGTTGTCGAGGCCGGGGGCGGCCATGATGTCCTCCATCTCGAACCGCCCCATGAGGATGTCCGCGACCGTCCGACGCAGTCGCGCCACTGCGCGCTGCCGACGAGGATGTTCGAGAGGCCGGGCTCGCGCTCGATGCCGAAGAACCGGTGGATACTCGGGCGGCGCATGTTCGCGCCGACGAGCAAGGTCTTCTGGCCGCTCTGGGCCATCGTGAGCGCCAGGTTCACGATCGTGGTGGTCTTGCCCTCCTGCAGGGTCGGGCTCGAGACGACGAGGACCTTGCCCGACCGCTCCATGCGCGCGAACTGGATGTTGGTACGGAGGGTCCGGTACGCCTCGGCGACGGGCGACTTCGGATCGAAGTGCGTGATGAGCAGCGAGTGGCTCAGCAGGGCCTCGGGATCGATCTGGGCCAGCGCCGGGCGGCGCTCGAGAATCCGCTGCACCGTCTCGCGCGAGTCGATGTGCGGCACCACGCCCAGCACCGGCACGCCCAGGTACGCCTCGACGTCCTCGATGGTGCCGATCGACGTGTCGAGGGTCTCCCGAATGAAGGCGAGCACCAGGCCCAGCGCCAGGCCCAGCAGCGCGCCGACCATGAACGTGTTCAGCGTCTCGCCGCCCAGGGGCGCGTCCGGCTCCGTGGCCGGGCGCACGATGGACACCTCCTCGATCTGCTCGGCCTCCTTGATCAAGGCCTCCCTGGTGCTTCGTCTTCAGCATGGCGAGGAGCTCGTCGTTGGTCTTCGCCTCGCGCTGGAGCCGCTGCAGATCGAGCTCGAGTGACGGCAGCTCGCGGTTCTTCTGCTGCAGCTCGCCGATCTGCCGGTTCAGGAGCTCCTCGCGACCGCGCAGCATCGCGATCTGCGCCGCGACCTCGCGCCGCATCTCCGACCGGATCTCGTTCATCCGGTCGTCGATGGCCTGCAGGCGCGGATGCTTGTCGGTCACCTCGAGGGCGAGGTTGTTCCGCTCGAGGAGAAGCTCCGAGTAGGTCGTCTGCAGCCTCTGCATCGCCGGGGTTGGTGGTCTCGATGAAGATGCGGTCGGGCCCGCCCGCGGGCTCGACCCGGCTCAGCCGCTGCTGGATCGCCTCGAGCTCGATCCGCTGCTGGCGCGTCTTCTCGATGTCCCCCGCACCTGGGTGAAGACCGAGAGCAGCACCGAGGACTCGGCGCCGGGCGCGATGATCCGGTTGGCCTCCCGGAACGCCCAGATCTCCGCCTCGGTGCGCCGGGAGCGCGTTTCGACGTCCTTGAGCTGGTTCTCGATGAACCGCCGCGCCTCGGTGACGCGCGAGTTCCGCAGCGACTTGTTGAACTCGCGGTACGCCTCCGCGGTGGCGTTGGCGAGGTCGCGCGCCTCACGCGGGTTCGGCGAGGTCGCCGTGATCTCCAGGATGCTCGTGTTCGGCAGCCGGGAGACCTGGAGCTTGCCGCTGATCGCGTCGAGGGCGGCCCAGTAGCTCTTCGTGTCGCGCGGGCCCCGCCCGCGCTCATCTCCGGCAGCCTCCCCAGCCGCTTCGCGACCGACTCGAGGATCGGATAGCTCTTGATCAGCGTGACTTGCGTCTCGATCGAGTCGGCGCTCGAGTACGAGAGCACTTCCACGAGGAGCCCCGACATCTGGTCGACTGCTCGAACTTGACCGCCGCGGTCGCCTGGTAGCTGGGGACCTTTTGCCGGGCGAGGCCGAGGCTGAGGAGGGCGACCAGCGCCGTCGACGTGATGATGATCATGCGGCGGCGGCGCACGATCAGCCAGTAGTCGCGGAGGTTCATCTCGTACTGCGCCATCAGCTGAACCCTCGACGATGACGCGCGCCACCGCCCTCACCGGCCGCCCTCCGCCACGGCGCCCGTGATGTAGAGGAACGGCGCGTCCGACAGGTCTGTCGTCTTGGGCGACGCCAGGCGCTGGCCTTGCCGTCGGCGACGATCTCGACGCGCGGGCGGAGCGGATGATTGCGGTTCACCGCGGTCACGCGCCCGACCTCGCCCGTGTTCAGGCGGACCAGGGTTCCCGGCGGAAACACCGAGATCTCCGGAGAGCAGCGCCTTGACCAGGGCGGACGGAAAGAGCTCGCGCTTGGTGCGCACGATCTCGCGGATCGCCTCGTGCGGTCGCAGACGTGGCCGGGGCGGCGGCGGCATCGTGAGGCCCGTGTAGGTGTCGATCAGGCCCAGGATCTTGGCGTCCTGGCTCGATGCCGCGCCCTGCTGGCCCTGCGGGAAGCCCTGCCCTGCTCGCGCTCGTGATGCTGGAGCACCGCGTCGACGATCCCCTCGCTCGGCGGGGACCACCGCCGGATCCACTCCACCGACAGGCGCGGGTGCGAGCGGTACAGGGTCTGCTCCTCCGCGGACAGCGCGTCGAGCCGGCGCAGAAGGCCCTCGGGCAATTGCCAGAGCCCGACGTCGATGAGGCAGCCGGCCATGCCGAGCTGCACGCGCGGCGTCCGGTCGTACCTGACGCTCGCGCCGATGGCGATCGCGAGGTCGCCACCCGCGCCTGGTGGACGGACAGGTAATCGACGCCGGCGGGCGCCGCGGCGTTGTTGGCCACCCAGAAGAGCTCGCCCGACCGCTCCAGCGACGCCGCGCAGCGCTCGATGAGATGCTCGAGCTCCGCCCACGGGAACGAGTCGCCCGTGCGCATGATCTCGCGAACGCGCGCCAGGAAGAGCTGGGTCTCGGTGAAGAGGGGCTCCGCGCTCTCGGCCGGCATCTCGGGGAATGCGGGCTCGAGGGGCAGCGTGTCGAGGCTGGCGGTCTCGACGCGCGCGCGGCGGCTCGTCGTGGCGGCGGCGGAGCCGGCGCGGCGGGCGCCGGCGCCTCGGCGACGGGACGGCCTGCGGCCGGGGCCGGCGGCGCGAGGCGGCGCTCGGGCGGTGCCGGCTCCGGCGGCGCGTCCGCCGGCTTGTCGCGGACGATGCCTCGGACGACATCGCTCATGCGCACCATCAGGAGACTCCGACCATGTCCTTGATCACCTCGGCGATGAGCTTGTCGCCGATCTCCTTCACGCGCTTCGAGTACCCGACCAGCAGGGCGACGTCGCACAGTGTTGTTGATCTCGCGCGGCGTGCCGCGCGTGAAGTCGAAGATGAGCTTGATCGCCTCCGGCGTGAAGAGCGGGTTCGTCTGGCCGGCCATCCGCAACCGGTGGCCGATGTAGCTCGCCGTGTGCGTCTGGTCGAGCGCGTTGAGGTGGTACCGGAGCGTGATCCGCTGATCGAGATGCTTGAGGCGACGGACCTTCACGCCGAGCTCGGTCGAGCCGATGAGCACCAGCGTCACCAGGAAGCGGTCGTCGGTCTGGAAGTTCATGAGCAGCCGGAGCTCCTCGAAAACCGCGTCGTCCTCGACGAGCTGCGCCTCGTCGACGATGACCACGCTGTCACGGCCCGCCTGGTAGTTGCGGAAGAACAGGTCGTTCAGCTGATGCAGAAGCTCGGGCCTGCGAGTCTCGTGCGGTCTCGACGCCCATCTGGTAGAGCACCTCGCGAAGGAGGTCGACGGGGGTCGAGCCGGGGTTGGTCAGGAGGCCGATCTCGTAGCGCTCGGCCTCGAGGCGCTGGATGAGGGCGCGCGAGAGGGTGGTCTTCCCGCAGCCGTACTCGCCCGTCAGCATCCCGCAGCCCTTCCGGTGTCGCACCGTGTAGACCAGGCGCACCAGCGCCTCCTCGTGGTCGGGCGACAGGTAAAAGAATTTCGGGTTCGGCGAGTTGTCGAACGGCGGCTTCGACAGCTCCCAGTACGCCTCGTACATGGGTCAGTTGGCCTGGCCGTGGAAGATGAAGTAGAGGCCGGTGTAGGCGGTGGCCAGCGTCGCGATCGTCGACAGGATCGTCACGTAGTCCTGCCACCACTTGACCGCCACTTCCGGTACCGTCACCACGGAGCCCGGCTCGAGCGGCGGCGCGTCGGCCATCGCGTAGCGTCTTGCCGTTGCGGAACGTCACGACGGTGTTGTCGAGCCGGCCCCGAGTGCTCGCCCCGCCGGCGAGCGCGACGTAGTCGCGCGCGGACAGGTCCGGCCGGAAGTCCTGTCCGCCCGGCGTCTTGACCTCGCCGAGGATGAAGACCTTGTCCTCGGCGATCGGCAGCACGACGACGTCGCCGTTCTGGAGCAGGATGTTGGGCACGTCGTCCTTCTCGACCAGCATCCGGTAGAGATCGATGGGGATCCGCTGGCGCGGGCCGGTGGCGCCGCTGCGCTCGATCAGCGCGAGCCGGAGATCGGCGTACGCCGCGGCGCCGCCCGCCTGCGTCACGACGTCGCGAACCCGATCGCCCTGCGCCAGCTCCAAGCGCTGGAGGATCGTGGCCTTTCCCGCGACCTGCATCTTGGTGCTCTCGGGCGTTCCGTTGAACGCGCCGCGAACCTCGATGAGGTCCTGGAGCGTCGAGGCCGGCGGCACGTAGAGGGCGTCTCCCGGCTGAAGGATAAAGTCAGCCGGAGGCGCGAGCGCCGCGCGCATGTCGAGCGGGACCGTTGTCTTCCGGCCGTCGCCCCGAGGCGCGTGAGCCGCGCCTCGTTGTCGGCCGCCGGCGGGATCACGCCCCCGGCCAGCGTCCAGCAGCGAGCGCAGCGGGGGCGTCGCGCCGAGCTCGTACTCGCCGGGCCGGCGCACCGCGCCCGTGAGCGTGACGGTCCCGGCGCGCGGCGGCACGTGAATCTTGACGCCCTCCTGACCGCCGGGTTCTGCGTCAGGTCGCCGCGCAACTGGAACGCGAGCAGATCGACAGCGGTCTCGACGCCCCGGCGCGTGACGAGAACCCGCCGTGTGCTTCCACGCGCCGTGATCCCGCCGGCGTCGAGGACGACGTCGTGCACGCGGCGCAGCGCCGTCACCGAGAGCGCTCCGGGACGCTCGACCTCTGCCCGACACGACGACCTCGAACGTGCGCGGCGTCACCACCGTGATCGTCGCCTCCGCGAACCGGAACACCTCGCGCGCGCGCGCTGCGACGCGCCGGTGGGCCTCGAGCAGCGTGACACCCCCGACCGGAATCGCGCCGAGGGGCGGCGATTGATGGCGCCTTCGAAATCGACGACGACCTGCTGGCGGACGACCTCGAGGCGACCGGCGATCTGCACGTCCAGAACGTCGCCTGGACCCAGCCGATAGTCCGGCCCCGGCATGGTGCCCGCACCGGCGCGAGGCGCCGGCGGCGCGGCCTGCTGGACAGGACGCATCGTCGTCCCCGATGGCGGTGCGGGCTGTGCGCCGATGGGCGACGGCTGAGCAGTCCCGAGCCCCGGCGCCAGCAGGGACACCACGAGGAACAGGCTGAGCGACCTGCGCAGACTGCCGTGCTTCATCAGATGGCCGAAAATACCTGTAGAAATTAAGGCATTGTCTCTTTTCGGAAACTGGGGCGTCAAGAAAATGCATAGGATTGGCAATAGTTTCCTTGACACCGGTACCCTGCGCGCGTACGATCCGCTCGCTATCCGGCAAGCGCGGCGATCCGAGGCTCGAGGCGTTTCCCATGCTGCCTAGAAGTGTCCGTATCGCTCTTGCCGCTTCCCTACTTTTCGCCTTTCTCGGCGCAGGCTTTTGGATTCACGCGCTGATCTTCACCGCGCTCGTCCGGGAGCCAGTCGCCGTCGAGCCAGCGCAAAGCCCGGCCGACGCGCTGCAATCGGCCTTCGTCCGCGTCGCCGAGCGCGTCCGGCCGGCGGTCGTTCACATCGGCACGGTTCAGGTGGCGCGGACACGGCGCCCCCATGGCGCCGGGACCGTTCTCGGACGACCCGCTGCTCAAGGACTTCTTCGACCAGTTCTTCGGCCCGCAGGGCCCGGGCGTCGCGAGGAGTTCCATCAGCCCGGTCTCGGCTCGGGCGTCATCATCGACAAGCGCGGGTACGTGCTCACGAATCACCACGTGGTCCGCGGGCGCGGACGGCGTGACGGTGCGCCTGTCGTCGAAGCAGGAGTACCGGGGCAAGATCGTGGGCGTCGACGTGAAGACCGACCTCGCGGTGATCCGCTTCGAGCCCGACGGCGACGCTGGCGGTGGCGACGCTCGGCAACTCCGACACGCTCCGCGTCGGCGAGTGGGCGATCGCGATCGGCAATCCCTTCGGGCTCGACCAGACCGTCACGGTCGGCGTCGTGAGCGCGACGGGGCGCGCCGACGTGGGCATCGCCACCTACGAGAACTTCATCCAGACCGACGCGTCGATCAATCCGGGCAACTCGGGCGGCCCCCTCGTGAATCTCCGCGGCGAGATCATCGGCATCAACACGGCCATCGTCGGCCACCGGCCAGGGTATCGGCTTCGCGATTCCCGCGAACATGGTCAAGCGCGTCACCGGGACAGCTGATCGACCGCGGCAAGGTGACGCGGGGCTGGATCGGCATCGCCATGGAGCCGCTGACCGTCGAGCTGGCGCAGTCGCTCGGGCTCCGCGATGCCCGCGGAGCGGTCGTCGCGCGCGTGTATCCGGGGGTCCGGCGGCGGCGGCCGGGACTTCAGAAGAACGACGTCGTGGTGTCGTTCGAGGGCACCGTCGTCGACGACTACCGCCAGCTCCAGCGTCTCTCGGCGGACGCCGAGGTGGGCAAGACGGTCAAGCTCGAGGTCGTCCGCAATCGCGAGCGCCGCGCGATCACCCTGCGCGTTGCCGAGGCGCCGGATCGGCTGACGCCCGAGCGCCAGCCGTCACCCAGGAGCGTTAGCCCAGCCGTCGCTAGCAGAGCGCTGTCGCCGGCGAGCCCGGGGGCCCGAGTCCAGGCGGGAGGGGTCGAAGGGACCCGTTCCCGACAAGCGGCGACGGAAGCGACGCGCCCGGATGGAGCCCAGCCGCAGCGGAGCGAGCGCACGCGTGCCGCGTGGTCGTCTCGACCCCTCCCGCCTGGACCCGGCCCGCGCGCCGCGCCAGGCGGCGGACGCTGAGCTAGGCGACGAACGGGGGAATGGGCGGGATCTCGACCTGCTGCGTCTTGACCTCGCGAACGCCGGGCACTTTCTGCGCGACCTCGACCGCGCGCTCGAAGCGCCGCGGTACCCTCCAGCGTGACGACACCGGTGTGGGCCTCGACGGTGATCCGGTAGCGCCGCGTCTCCGGGTGCGTCGCCAGCGCCACCTGCACCCGAGACGCGAGCGCCCGCGACGCGACCATCTGGCGGCCGGCATCAGTCGTCGCCATCTCGGGACGGCGCACCAGCCCTCGGCGACAGTCGACCACCGCGTCGTACTTCATCTTCTCGGTGTTGATCGACCATCTCGTAGAGCGTCGGATCGGCGATGTCCACTTCGTAGAGGTACCGCATTCTGCCCGGATTTCTCGGCGTCGTCTCGACGCACCAGCTCGGCGGCGGCGCGCTGGTTCGGCGTCTCGCCCGTCATCTCGGCGGTCGCGCTTGACCCACTGCTTCACCCGATGCTCGAACGGCGCGATGATCCGGACGCGCAGCACGTGGGGCACGCCGCGGAGCAGCCACTGACCGCCGCCGCGCATCAGCACGGCAGTTGTCGTCCTCGGCGAACTCGAGGCACGTGGTCTGCAGCACGGTGATGTGGTGCCGCGTCTCCGTGTCGAAGCGCTCGAAGAGCGTCGGCTTCGACTCGTCGAGGTGCGACAGCTTGTCCTCGGCGAGCCCGTACCGGCGCGCCGCGTCCAGCAGCAGCTCCTGGTTGACGTAGCGGTACCCGAGCCGCTGCGCCAGCGCCATGCCGATCTCTGGGCCGCCCGCTCCCATCTGGTGCGACATCACGATGATGGCCATGGCTCACCCCCGCCGATACTTGTCCTTGAGCGCGGTCGGAGCAATCGCGATGCGCTTGCCGCCGACGTCGTCCAGAATGTAGACCTCGTCCGTGAGCGATCCGCTGGCGAACACCTCGAACACCTCGAGCGCCGCCTCGAGCGTCGTGTCGGAGCGCCCTTCCATGAGGCTCTCGACGGCGGAACGCTGGAGTCTTTGCATCGGCCCCTGTCACGGACTCGCCTCGTGGCGACGCGGCGAGTCCGGTCACGAGCGGCGCAAGCCTATCCCACAATGCCGTGTGCGGACAAGGCGATGGTCAGCATGCCAGGCGTCCCGGCAGCGGACCCTGGCTCGCGAGGCTGGCAAGCGGGAAGCGGTCGAATACCGGAACGAACGAGTACGCGGGCCACGGCCCGGTCGGCACGACGGCGATCCCCGCGGCCGCGCGACGCGATGGGCGCGATCCGCGTCAGGAAGGCGTCAATTTCCGACCGTGGGACGAGGAAGGCGACCGACCCGGCGACATTGCCGCCGGCTGCCGGCGACCGGTAGCGCCCACCGCTCCACGCCCGCCTGCGCCACGAGCAGCTCGGCCAGCTCTCGGAGCTGGACGACGCCGAAGCGCCGTCGGCGCACTCCGCGGCAGCTCCGCGTCGATCGAGTGCCCGCAATGCAGGCGCAGGAGCTTGACGCTCATCTCGACGCAGCCCCGTAGCTGGCCCGAGCGTCGCGCGAACCAGCGGCGCGTGCGCGTCGAGCCAGGTGTCGAGGTCGGCCGTCGCCACGACGGTGCCGAACCTGAACGGCAACGTGGCGGCGGCGTCCAGCGTCGAGGCGACGACGTCGTGGTGGACGGCGAGCGTCCGGGCGTTCGCCACCGGCGCGAGGTCGACGGCGCAGGCGACCACGGCCAGGTCGCCCAGGCGCCGGAGCACCACGGGACCCCGACGCTCGTCCTCAGGCGGACGCCACGCTGCCGGGAGCCGGTCGGCGATCGCGTAGAGATACTGGTACATACTGCCCCTGCACCCCGTGCGGGGCGCTGTGCGTTCGGGGCGGACCGAGCCGTAGTGCCGAGAGGTTATACTGGGCTGGTCGTGTTGTCCAGGCACCGCACCCGGGTGGCTTGGGTTCTTGCCGGCACGGCGGCGGTGCTCTCGCGTCGACCGCTCGCGGGAGCCACGCCCTCCCGGAACCTTCCGCACGCAGATCCCGCCGGCCGCGCGTGCCCGGCTTCAGGAGCTGGCGCAGACCGCCTCGGTGAGCGCCTCGGCGTCGGCTGAGCCGTTCCTCGCGCGCGCACGACGTCCTGGAGTTCCTGCTGGACCACCCGAGTTCGCGACGCACCTCACGCGGACGCTCCGGCTGGGCCGTTACCGCGTCTGGCGTGCCCCGATGGCGGGCTCTGGTTCGACGACGGCTGGGGCGTCGTGGGACAGTTCACGATCGTTTACGCCGCGCCCGGCACGCGCGTGGTGTATGGGCGCGGCCACTATCAGTCGGGGTTCCTTCCGACCATCAACGGGCAGGCCGTGGTCGTCCTCGAGTACCGCGTCAGCCCGGCCGCGGCGGGCCACAGTCTCATCTCGCCGGCCCTGACCGGCTTCGTGAAGCTCGACAGCAGCCTCCTGGCCCTTGCCGGTCGCATCGCCGGCACGGTCGCGACCGCCAAGGCCGAGAAGGAGGCCGCGCCGGCTCGTCAAGATGTGTGTCAGCGTCAGCCGCGCGATCGACGAGAACCCGGCCCAGGTTCTCGAGCAGCTTCGCCAGCGCCCCGACGTTCCCCTGAGCGACCTCGAGGAGTTCCGGCGGCTACTGCGTCTTCCGTAGCGCCGCCGCGAGGCCGTCGCGGAACCGCGGAATTTCCGGATGGCGGTCGACGGCGGCCCGATAGGCGGTGACCGACTCGGCGTAGCGCCCCTGAGCGTACAGCGCGAGTCCGAGGCGCGCGTGAGCGTCGGCGTGGTCGGCCTTCCGCTCGATGACGGCGCGCGCGGCCGCCTCGAGGTCGTGGTATCTCCCGAGCGCTTCGAGGGCGTCCCACAGGTCGAGATGCGCGTGCGCCTCGTCGAAGTTGAGCCGGATCGCCTCGCGGCAGGCCTCCACGGCTTCGGCGTACTCGTCGCTGCGCCAGCAGGACGCCGCCCGAGCGCGGTGTGGGCCTTGCGCGACTCCGGATTGATCCGGATCGCGGCGCGGTACGCGGTCTCGGATTCGGCGTGGCGATGCTGCTCGGCGAGAATCTCGCCGAGATCGCTGTGCGCCCGCGCATAGTCGGGCCTGAGGGCGATGGCCTCGCGGAATGAGGCCTCGGCCTCCGCGTAGCGGCCCCTGCCAGTAGAGCGCGACGCCGAGCCCGCGACGGAGCACCGGATTCTTGGGCCGCGCATCGCGAGCGCTTCGCGGTACGCGGCCTCGGCCTCGACGTGCTTGCCCTGGCGACCCAGGCAGAGCGCGAGATTGGCGCGCGCCTTCACCAGATCGGGCCGCAGCCCGACGGCGGTCCGCAGCGCGGTCTCCGCCTCGGCGTGTCGGCCGCGCCGGCCGAGCGCGACGCCGAGCTCGTAGTGAAGGTCGGCGTCCGTCGGCCTCAGCACGAGCGCCCGCCTGAAGGCCACGGTGGCCCCGGCGTAGTCGCCGAGGGCGCCGAGGGCCAACCCCTGGCCGGCGTAGAAGTCGGGGTTGTCGGGATTGACGCGCTGGGCGTCCGCGTACACCTCCGCCTCCTCCGCCCACTGGCCCAGCCGGCGAAGCGTCGCCGCCAGGCCGACGTAGGCGTGCAGATAGGTGGGGCGCAGGCGGAGCGCCTCGCGGAACGCGACCGCCGCCTCGTCGTATCGGCCCAGTCGGTCCAGCGTCACGGCCAGATGCTGGTGTCGCCCGAGCGTCGTCGGGATTGAGCCGGAGCATGTCGCGAAAGGCCGAGGTCGCCTCGGCATCGCGGTGGCGCCGGCGCAGCACGACGCCCAGCCGCTCGCGCAGGGCGGGGTCGTCGGGGCGAAGCCGGATGGCGTCGCGATACGCTCCGGCGGCCTCGGCCAGCCGGCCGCCGCGCTCGAGGGCCAGGCCGAGGCCCCGCCGCGTCTTCGCGGTCGTTCGGCGCGAGCGCGAGCGCCTCGCGGTACGCCGCCGCCGCCTCGGGATAGCGCCCTTGCTCGTAGAGCGTGTCGCCGAGGTCGCGGCGGACCGTCGCGGGCTCGACCTCGCGCGCCAGGGCCTCACGCTGCACCACCTCGGCGTCGGCCACCTTGCGCTGGCGGCGCAACACGGTCGTGAGGTTGGCGACCGCCGTCGCGTCCTTCGGATTCAGGCTGAGCGCTCGCCGGAACGCGGACTCCGCGTCGCCGTAGGCGCCCGTGCGGCGCGAGCGCTCAGTCCCAGGCTCACGTGCGCCTGGGCGAAGTCAGGCCGCAGCCGGATCGCCTCGCGGTACGCCGCCGCCGCCTCGGGATAGCGCCCCTGCTCGAAGAGGGCCCCACCCAGCTCCATGTGCGCCGAGACGCCGTCGGGCTTGAGAAGGATGGCGTGCTTGAAGACGGCTTCCGCTTCCGCCGACCGCCGCTGGCGGCGGAGCACCAGTCCGAGCCCGAGGTACGCCTTCAGGCGATCGGGCTCGGTCCGGATAGCCTCGCGGTAGCCCGCCTCGGCTTCGGGGTAGCGGCCCTGCCTCGCCCACGCCTGGGCCTGATTGCACAGGAATTCTGAATCAGCCACCACTCACTCGGGCAGGACGGCGACCGCCTCGATCTCGACGAGCAGATCGTCCCGGACCAGCCGCGAGATCTCGACCAGCGTGCTCGCCGGACGGTGGGGCCCGAAGTATTCCTTGCGGGCGACGTTGACCTTCTCGCGGTCGGCGATGTTCTTGAGAAAGACGGTCACCTTGCACACGTCGGCGAACGTCGCGCCGGCGGCCGCGAGGCAGCGCTTCAGATTCTCGTGAACCTGGCGCGCCTGGGCCGTCGCGTCGTTGCCGCCGACCGTGCGTCCCGCCTCGTCCGACGCGACACAGCCCGACACGAACACGAGCCGCCCGGCGCGCACGACGTTGGTGAAGTGGCTGATGGGCTCGGGCATTCCGGGAACGCGAATCTCCTCGCGCCGACCGATTCCGTGCATGGGACCACCTCTCACCGGGGTTCCGACTGGATCGTCCATTTCGCAGTCGTTGAGCGTCGAGATCTGATCCGGCGCGACGACGACGCTCCGCGTGCTGCAGCCGACCAGGCCGAGCGCGGCGAGCAGCGACCAGGACGACGCGGACATCGCTCCACTCCCGCTGCCAACCGACGAGCCGCGCGGGCATAGGGGGCGCGTAGCCAGATCCGGGTACTGCTTCATCAGCTCGAGAATCGTCTTCCACCATCTTCCCGAGGAGCTCACGCGTCCCCCGCTCCAGGGACTCGTTGAACGTCCCCCTGTGTCCAGACGACCGATTCCCGGTCACCCTTGACGAAGAAGGTGCGCTCGGCCCGAAGTCCGGTGCGCGAGGTTGCCACCAGCCTCACGCTGAGGTCCGTCTCGATCGTGGTGGTCCAGGCGCCGACCACCGGCTCGGCGAAGATCTTCAACAGGACGCCCTCGATCTTGAGGGCACTGTCACGGCCGCCCTGCTCCGCGGCGAGCACGGTGAAGCCCGAGGCCTCGAGCTCGCCGGCGAGCATCGCGGCGAGCCAGTGCGTCGGATCGCCCTCGCAGTAGGCGGTCGCCGTCTCGTCGCCATAGCCCGCTCTCGTTGCAAGCCGCAGCGGTTCGTGATCTGCCGTGCGTCGGCAGAAGGGAATCGCGACAACGACCTGACGCTGAGTGCCTCCGGGGATGGGCGTCTTCAGTCCCGACGCCGGCGGCAGTGAGCGTCACGTCGGTCGTGGCGCACCCCGAGAGCATCACGACGAGGATCGCGCATGGGAGCCACAACCGCCGCATCGCTGTCGGACGCCTCCCGCTTCACCAGGCTGGGGCGGCCAGATTCTACGCTCCGCACCTCGCTCGTGCCAAGCACGGCGAGAGTCGGCGACGCGAAGGCCCGCGAGTACACTGGGCATCGAGCATGCACGGGGACCTCGCCCACCGGGCCGTCGAGCTGGCCGAGGCGCTCGCTGCGCGAGGCGCGCGCACGCAGACGCCGGACGAGCACGCGCAGGCCCGGAAGCTCGCGCGCATGATGGCCGACCCGCACGGCAAGGAGCTGACCATCGCGCCTGGCCGATCAGGCCTTCCGGAGCCGCCGGCCCGAGCGCATCGCCGACCAGCTCGCCCACCTGCTCGAGCGCTACGGGGTGCCCCAGTACATGGACTGGTGGGAGCGCGTCGCGCTCCTTCTGGGCGGCGCCATGGCGCACTATCTTGCCGAGCCTCGTCGTGCCGCCCATCGTGAACCGGCTGCGCCACGAGACGCAGAACGTCATCCTGCCCGGCGAGGAGGAAGACCTGCGCCGGTATCTCGCAGGAGCGACGCGAGCGCGGGCCTGCGCCTGAATCTCAACCAGCTCGGCGAGGCGATCCTGGGCGAGGCCGAAGCCGCGCGCCGGCTGGACGCCTACCTCGCGCTGCTCGCCCGCGACGACGTCGAGTACATCTCGGTGAAGGTCTCGTCGGTCTTCAGCCAGATCGACCTCGTCGCCTTTCGCGCGACGGTCGCGCGCGTGGCCGAGCGGCTCCGCACGCTCTACCGGGCGGCCGCCCGCCATCGGTACCGGCACGCCGGACGGACGGGTCACGCCGAAGTTCATCAACCTCGACATGGAGGAATACCGGGACCTCGAGCTCACGACGACCGCGTTCCGCGAGGTCCTGGACGAGCCGGAGTTCCTGCCGCTGAGCGCGGGGATCGTGCTCCAGGCCTACCTGCCCGACTCGCATCGCGCGCAGCGCGCGCTCACCGAGTGGGCGCGCGCGCGGCGGGCGCGCGGCGGCGCGCCGATCAAGCTGCGCATCGTCAAGGGCGCGAACCTCGCCATGGAGCGCATCGAGGCGGCGGTGCACGGCTGGCCGCAGGCGCCGTACGAGACCAAGCCGGAGGTGGACGCGAACTACAAGCGCATGCTCGAGTACGGCTGCCGCTCGGAGCACGCCGAGGCCGTGCATCTGGGGATCGCCAGCCACAACCTCTTCGACATCGCCTACGGCCTCGTGCTGCGCGAGGCGCGCCAGCGTCGAGCCCTGGGTCGAGTTCGAGATGCTCGAGGGCATGGCCAATCACCAGGCGCGGGCGGTGCAGGCGCGCGCCGGCGGCCTGCTGCTCTACGCGCCCGTCGTGCGCGCCGAGGATTTCCACAGCGCCATCGCGTATCTGGTGCGCCGGCTGGACGAGAACACCGCGCCCGAGAATTTTCTGCGCCACGTCTTCGACCTCGAGCCGGGCTCGCGGGAGTGGACCGCCGAGCGCGATCGCTTCCTGGCCGCGTTCGAGCGCACGGCAGCGGACTGTCCGATGCGCCGCGCCGGACCCAGGACCGGAACGTCGAGGCGGGCGCCGCGCGCTCGCGCCGTGCGCGCCGCCGAGGCGAAGTTCGACAACGAGCCCGATACCGACTGGACCCTGGCGGCCAACCGCGCGTGGATCGAGCGCGTCGTGCGCGACTGGCAGGCGCGGCCCCGGAGGAGATCCCGCTCCAGATCGGCGGCGACTTCGCGCCTGGAGCGCGGCAGGCGGAAGGACTCGATCCCTCGCGTCCCGGACCGTCTCGCCTATCGCTTCGCGCTGGCCGACCGCGCCGACGTCGATCGAGCGCTCACCGCGGCGCTCGCGCGCGCAGCCGGCGTGGGCCGCGCTCGCGGCCGACGACGCGCGGCGCGCGGCTCGAGGCGTGCGCGGCCGAGCTCGGGCGCCGGCGCGGCGACCTGATCGGCGCGATGATGCTCGACGGCGCCAAGACGGTGACCGAGGCCGACGCCGAGGTCTCGGAGGCGATCGACTTCGCGCGGTACTACGCCCGGACGCTCCGCGAGATCGCCGGCGAGGTCGGCGACTGCCGCATGGAGCCGCTCGGCGTCGTGGTCGTCACGCCGCCGTGGAACTTTCCGCTCTCGATTCCCGCCGGCGGCGTGCTCGCCGCGCTGGCGGCCGGCAACGCCGTCGTGCTCAAGCCCGCGCCCGAGGCGGTGCTGGTCGGCTGGCGGCTCGCGAACTGTCTCTGGGACGGCGGCGTCCCGCGCGAGATCCTCCAGTTCCTGCCCTGCCCCGACGACGAGACTCGGCCGCGGGCTCGTGACGGACGCGCGCGTGGGCGGCGTCGTCCTCACCGGATCGGTCGAGACCGCGCGCCTCTTCCTGAGCTGGCGGCCCGATCTTGCGCTGTTCGCGGAGACGAGCGGCAAGAACGCCATCGTCGTCACAGCCCTCGCGGATCGCGATCAGGCCATTCGCGACCTCGTCCGCTCGGCCTTCGGTCACAACGGGCAGAAGTGCTCGGCGGCCAGCCTCGCCATCTGCGAGGCCGAGGTGTACGACGATCGCCGACTTCCGGCGCCAGCTCCACGACGCCGCGGCGAGCCTCGCCGTGGGCAGCGCCTGGGAGCGGACGAGCCGGATCACGCCGCTGACCCAGGACGCCGGGCGCGTCGCTCCGCCGCGCGCTCACCGTGCTCGACGAGGGCGAGGAGTGGCTGCTCGAGCCGCGCCCGGCCGCCGACAACCCGCGGCTCTGGTCGCCGGGCATCAAGCTCGGCGTGCGTCCCGGCTCGTTCTTCCACCGCACCGAGTGCTTCGGCCCGGTGCTGGGGCTGATGCGCGCCGAGAACCTCGACCAGGCGATCGAGCTCGCCAACGCGCAGCCGTTCGGTCTCACGAGCGGGATCCAGACGCTGGACGACCGCGAGATCGCGCGCTGGGTCGACCGCATCGAGGCCGGCAACCTCTACGTAAATCGCCCCATCACCGGCGCGATCGTGGGCCGCCAGCCCTTCGGCGGCTGGAAGGCCTCGTCGGTCGGGCCCGGCGCCAAGGCGGGCGGCCCGAACTACGTGCTCGCAGCTCGCGCGCTGGCGACAGGTGTCGCTGCCGGCCGCCGACGACGAGCCGCTGCCGGAGCCGATCGCGGCGCTCCTCGGCGCGCTGCGCTGGCCGAGCTGGCGGACGCGGACGCGCGCGCGCTGCTCGCGGCGAGCGCGGCGAGCTACGCGCGCGCGTGGCGCGAGCACTTCGGCCGCGAGCACGACCCGAGCGCGATCCGCGGCGAGCGCAACGCGTTTCGCTATCGACCGTGCCGCCGCGTGATCGCGCGCGGCACGACGGGCGTCGCGTTGTGCCAGGTCGTGCTCGCGGCGTGCGTCGCCGGGAGCGCCGCCTGACAGTGAGCCTCTCGCCGGACTCACGGCCGTGGCCGTGGCTGGCCGAGCACGCGCGGGGTCGAGCTCGTCGTGGAGGCGGAAGCCGGATTCGTGGAGCGGCTGGCGCACCCGGCGGACGCCGAGCGCGTGCGCGTCTGGGAGCCGATCTCGACGGCCGCGCGCGCCGCCGCCAACGGCACGGGCGTCGCCGTCATCGACGCGCCCGTCCTCGCCAACGGGCGCCTGGAGCTACGCTGGTATCTCCGGGAGCAGACGGTCTCGCACGTCCTGCATCGCTACGGCAACGTGAGCGAGCCGCGACCGGCCAGACCACGCCATCGTGAAGCCGGGTCCTCCCGCTCGCGATCTCGTCGCTTGACGGGCGCGATGACCGCGCTGATCGTGGTGATCGCCGCCAACGTGGTCGTCAGTCTGTTCGGCCTCTTCTTTCGCGCCCACTCCGAGAAATTCCTCTTCATCTCCGCACCAGTCGCGCGCGGCGAGAATAGGTCGGGATGTTGCTTGCTCATTTCGCGCACGCCGGCCCGCGCATCTTTGCCTTCAACATGCCTCGCGCTCAGCCGTCGTGCTTCGCCCGGCGACTTCCACTGCCTTCCTCTTCTTCCAGTCCCGATTCCCGGCCTGATTCTGCTGGGCTGCGCCGTCACGTCTCGGTCCTTCTGATCTCACAGCGGCGTTGCGGAAGCATCAGCCACGAGGGTACCTGGTGGTGATCGCCGGCTTCGGTTTCGACCGCGCCATGCCGGCCAGCGAGGCCTGAAGCCGCTGTATCGATGGTTTGCACACTGGCTGTGACGGCCGGCGCCTCCCCAACGGTACCGGCAGTACAACCTGGCGTGGCGATCGAGATCGCGCCTCACGATCGCGTGGGCTTCTTCTGCGCTGTTGACCTACTTCGCTGGGCGTGCGGCGCGGCAAGAGGTATCGAGAGGAGGATCTGGCCGCGGCGGCTGAACACGACGCGGACCACCGAATCGACCGGGTCGTCCAGCGGTACGCGCTTCGCGTCTGCACCGATCAGGACCGGCGCGCTGCACGGCCTCGCTCGTCGCAGGCGTCAGGAACCTTCGGTCGTCTGACGAGATACGGTCTGGCGCGGGAGCGGGCTACCGCGGTGACCGGCATCGACCCTCTGCGCCCATACGCCGATCGATTGGATCTGGAAGGAACCTCGTCGACGCTTGCGTCTTCGACAACACCTCCGTCAAGAACGACCGCGAAATACTCGAGCGGTTTGGCAAGAGGTGCCGCCACTGGGCGCAGACCGTTTCAGAAGTCACGCAAGCGATCACAATAGCGAGGGCTGCCGCGCGCGAGGTAGCCCCGCCCTGACCCCGTAGGTGATTGGCGCTGCTGGCTTGCATTGGCCGGCGGCGCCGTTCTGCGTTTGCTGTCGCCTCGCTCAGAGACCCTCGCCCCCTCACGCGGACCCCAAGTAGGAGCTGGAAGGTCGGTGAGCGCAAGATAGCGCAAGCGAGCTTCCCGTCTGAAGAGGCCGACCTTCAGCTGCCATCAGCGACATCGTCTGAGGCGCGATCGGCGATGGGGATGGTGGTGTGCGGTGAATCGCTACGTGAAGAGTCGGCGGGAGCTGCGTTAACAGTGAGGTCTGCTCGTGGCGCTGATCTCGTTCGGCCCGCTCGCGTTCGTCCTGCGGTGGGTCTGGCGTCGGCTGAGGGAGCGAGCGTGAGGGTGGGCTTACCTGGCCGCCGCGTGAACGTCCAACCCGAGCCGGGCCTCTACGCCGGGCCTCGAAACGCTCCGAAACCGCTGGAGGGGTCGTCGACTTGGTGACAGACGCCATCCGGGCCAGTGGCTTCTGCGGTATGAGCTTCGCGCAGGTCCGCGCGTGGGCGACGACCGACTCTCTCCAGATCGGCTCCGCAGTCGCGGCAGAGATAGCAGCGGTCGCCGATCTCGGTCCCGAGTTGCTCAGGCGTGTAGCTTCGGCCGCACGTCTCGCAGAGCGCCACCGGATGGTCCGGACACAGCGCGAAGAGCAGCGATCTGAGTCGGACGAACAGCAACACGATGCGCGCATCGTTGTCCTCGAAGCACAAGCCTGTCAAGCCGCGCGCCGAAATAGTTCGGTGGAAGATGTGGATTGTCGTGGATAACTCCAGACCGCCGCGCGCTCTTCTTCATCTTCTTCCGTGGATAGCTCTATCCCCGTTTGCGGGACTTATCCTGCGCCCGCGCCGCCTTCCGCGCGAGCGAGCAGTAGCGGTGAGCCCTTTACGGCTGCGACCGCGGGCGAGCTCTGGCATGAACGAGGGGAGTTCCGTCCAGCGTCAGGTTTCGATACGTTCCAGTTCGACTGAAAGAATATCGCTGGATTCCGCCGGTCGCGTACCAGTACTTCCGACCGCAGAGGCATACGACGTACGCGCGACCGCTCACCTTCTCGGGAGTGGCCGTCGCCGATCAGGAACGGAACAAACACCGCGACGCGGTACTCCTGGCATGCCGGCCGCATTGCGGATACCGGCCCTCAACGCCGGCCGGGTCTGCAGTGCCAGGTTCCATGTCGGAAGACGTCCGCGGCTTCGGCATGCGACTACCCAGGTTCTTTCGGCAGCACGGTCCTACCTGTCTCCTCGTGCTTCGGATCACGCCCTGAGATGGCGCGGACCGAGCAACGCTGCCCAACCTTCCCCGATAGCGCAAGCCTCAGCGCAAGAGCCTGTCGCCGAGATGGAGTCGCTTCAGAAGTAGGTGAAGTTACTGGAGCCGGCGGCG
>ERZ1370068.9987-contig-8723_pt1 | contig 57992 bp, 113 predicted proteins | sample MGYA00561227_ERZ1370068 | MGnify/ENA primary metagenome ERZ1370068 (study PRJEB38410, sample SAMEA6850437) | metagenome | study: Metagenomic assessment of the ecological functions of the soil: analysis of the soil microbiota associated with the... | reverse complement strand
TGTGCTTCGTTCAGTTACATGTTGCTGTCGGTCGATCGCGCCTCGCCTGACGGGATGACTCGCCACGTGCGATCGTCGGCGGTGGCTGTAAATCGCCTTGATGCGGACGCTCACCGGCGCGTTGCCAATCTCTCAAGCGAAGGCGAAAGCAGCGGAAGCCGAGATCGATCTCGGTCATGGCTGGCACGATGAGGACGTTGTCCTGAGACGCGATATAAGAGGAGTATTACTCCCACCGCGCCGCCTCGAAGCGAACCCGTTCCAGCGCTCTCTGGGCCGCTACGACGCGCGTCGAGCGTCGCGACGTGCGGAATCAGTCAACCGGACCGGGCCCAGCGCACCCTCGTCGGCAGCCGGCCCGATCGGCTCCGGATCGAGGGTGGGGCGCCGGCGACGATGTTGGCGAGCCCTCCGTAGTGATCTCACCCGCCACGGATCGCGCACTGACCCCGCGATGCCCCGGACGGTCGAGCTCCGTGGTTCATGCTCGGCGGAGGCCCAGTGATTTTCGATCTCGAACGCACGCCGGCGGTGCGCGCTCGCGCTGGGCGTGATCAGATGGCGGCGAAGCCTGCCCGCATCCACTGCTCCACCGACAGGATCAGCGGCGCAACCTGCGCGCGACGGTGATTATTGGTCTGGCGTTTTCGGGTGCGATGCCGCCACGCACCGCCCAGCTAACCCCCGGAGCCAGCACCCAATTAGCTCATCGCGAAGACCGTGAAGCGAGGAGCCGAGCGAAGCACGCCTGCGGCAGCTCGCGGCGTTGTAAGAGCGTCGTCGTGTCGTCAGCCCGGACGGGACGCTGGGGGGTTTCCATGTGCCGCATCGAACGCCTCTCGTAGCGTCGGATACCTCGCGCGTTGCACGCCAAGTCGACTCTCGCCAGCGCGCTCCTTCCAGAGGAGCGCGCGGCGCTACCCCGACGTTCTGCTATCGGTATGTCTTGTGTGTGCGAATTGCCAGGGGTTCGTCAGGGCCAGTCTGTCTGCCTGGGGAGGCGTGCCGATGACGGTCGTCGCATTAGTATCATCGTCACCGCCGTAGAGCGGCTGCGATCGCGAGCGCGTGCAATGGTTTGCAATTGGCGACGCGCCGCTTCGTACACAACCTTCGACACGCAGTTCGCCCGAGTACGACTGGAAGATCTGCTCAGGCAATTTGCACGTACTGAGTGTAATAGTACTGCACGCCAGCGGCGCCACTCGGCTCCTGACGTCGAACAGGTGTTATTCGCCGTCGCTCGCCTCTTGCGCATTGCGCGAACCGAATATCTCTCGGCCACGGGGGTCAGTCGTGCTCGTGAGCTCTGACTTTTCCCAGTAGGCCGTAGTCGTAGCCGAGTGAGGCCCCAGGTACTCCCAGTCTTATACCAGGAGGCTTGCGCTGCGCTCGTTCAGGCGGCAGCGCGGGCCCGGCGGGGTACACGAGCGGCCGCTCCTCGTCGTGCTCATGCCATGTCGTCCAGCCAAACGGTGGGATCTCGATCGCGCTTGGTCGGTTATGCCGGCAGACGATCGTAACGCCGAACGACGGACCCATCGGTACGGCGGCGGTAGCGGCGGGGTTTTAGCGGTCGCGAGTTGATCTCCATGAGCCGCCACGCCCGAACCTGGCGCTGAGCGATGGCACGGCGCGGCGGCGGCTGTCGACCTCGACGTAGCCGGTGTCATACAGGCCGCGCCGAGGTGATGAGATGGTGATGCGCTCCGGGCCCGGCTGGCGGAGCTGGCGGTCGACGACTCGGTATTGGAAGCGCGACGATGGGATCAGACGAGACTGCGCGCTCAAGCCCACGTACATGGAGCCTTCAACGATGCGTCCCGTCGGCATGACCATCTGCTGATCACGTAGTACAAGCCTATCGATGACGGGTTGCACTGCTGCCAGCCTCGGTCAGGCTGGAAGGCAACCTCGCGCGCGTCTTCAGAATAGGGACCACGATCGTGATGATGTCCGTCTCATAGAGCAGTATGGTCGAACGCATCACCTGCGCTTTGGGACGACCGCGTTCTCGTCGACGCGCTGCGCATGCGCTGTGGCGTGACGAGCGAAAGCCACCGCAAACCTCGAGCGTGCACCACGCGGGGTATCATCTCGATATGCCGCATTGATGTGGAGAGCAGAATCCGTTCAGAAGGATGTGCGATGTGAAGGTGCTGGCAGCCCATGCCCAACTGAGGGGTGCCAGCCACTTGAGTACGAAAAGCAACAGCGGCACAGCCGCCTCATCTTACCTTTGACTTCCCCAATCAAATTGTAACCTATGAGCATAGATACCATCTAGATGTTGGAAACACTCTACGCACGTTTGTGGGTACCATTTGACGCTACAGAGTGTTTGAGTGTCATTTGGTACTGACGACATTGTCTGGATCGTGACGCGACGATTCGCCGTTGGCGGCGGACCGCATGACCCTTATCACGGAATGGCTGAGGGTGCTCGGGCGTTCGAACAGCAACGGCCCACGGCGAGGTTCTGCTGACAGAGCGCTCTCGTGATATTTGACATGACAGACGGAGATCTTTAGTGCAGCGGAGGCGGAGGTTTGTTGCTCTCTGGCTGCTATTACTTCAGATTTCACCTGGCGGAGCAGGCCGGGAACGCAGGCACACCCCAGGTCGCCCGCGTCTGGACGATTCGTGACGTGACCGGGCTGTTAAGTTCCAACAATACACCTCCCCTCGACACGCTCCAGGTCGCACGCGACGGGAGCGGTCTGCGAACTAAACCAGGCCTCAGTTGTTGCGGACAAATGGAAAGGCCCGGCAGTTCGCATGCGGGGCCTTAGTAAGAAAGTATTGTGGGGGCCTGCTTTTTTGCTGTGAGCGATCGACCCATCCCCCTCGTATTGCCCCTATGAGAGACCATGAAAGAGATCCAGGTAGACATGCCAGGTCAGCGGCCTTGCGATATGGGTAACGGAAGGTTCGCTTGTGGTATTGTTGCAGAGGACCCCAGATGGTTGATGGCTTCAATCCGCCAAGAGCGGTCGCCCGGCTTTGACGCCCAGCTGTCTAGAAAGTGGCCGTTCGCACGATCCTGTGCACCACGAGGGCTCATGGTGGTCGGATCTATCTACCACCGGGAGGTTCATCTTGCGCGGCTTGCCTACCGTTTTATATGCGAGCATCTCCGGCGCAGTCACTGCAAAAGAGCGGGTCCGTCTTTAAAGATTGATTGGTCCCGGGATCACGCTGCGACGGCGCGCTCGATCCAACCACGGTCAGAAAGCCACCCGGCGCGCTCGCCGCGATAGGCGTCAGGCCTGCGCGATCTTAGCCACAGCTGCCACCGTATCGTCGGTGCGTCTCGATCAACCGAACTGAGCGCCCGCGCATCCGACTCCTGCCAGGCGCTTGTTTGCGAATGCCACGATTGCCTCGCCGCTCCATGAGCCGGTAATGGTACTCGGCGTGGCAGGTTCTGGCGCTCCATCGCTGCTGTGTGATGGATGCTGGCACTTTATCCCTCTCGCCCCGTTTGCTCCAACGCGTTGTTAGCAGGTCGCGACGAAACTGTAGGCGAGCCGGCCCAAAGCGTGGAGACGCTTGGTTGCCACTCAGTCCTGGAACTTCAACTCCCGCTCGATCGACCTGGAAGCGACCGCTCCTTGCGCAAAGGGATCCAGGAGCGGGTCGGTCTTCAGATACTCCAGGCCCGAATCCCGCAGCCGCAGCGCCGTCTCGAGCCACTCGAGCGCCTGGGCTCGATTGCCCCACTGCGCATAGATCGTGGCGTCCTGATAGGCTGGGGCGTCGCCGAAGGCTGCCGTCAATTTCGCAAGGACAGCTTCCGCATCGGCGTGCCGGCCGAGCTTGTCATGAGATCACCGCGAGGCACCGTTGGCTCATGCCAGTGGTCCGGCTTCGTCTCGCATGAGGCGCGCGCGCTCTTAAGATCCCCGAGCCCGTAATAGGCGAGCCCGCGCTCCCCGTAGGTCGCCTTGAAGTCGGGGTCAAGACTGATGACCTCTGCGAAAGCCGCCACCGCCTCTTGATAGCGGCGGGCCGCATACAGCGCGCCCGCCGAGCGCAAAATGGCTGTCCGCGAGCGAGCGGGTCGAGCACGACCGCGCGGCGGGCGGCCGCAACGCCCGCATCGAAGTGCCCTATGAGAGGCTGCAAATCGGCCGCTTATTCGCGAGACCTCAGCATTGCCCGGCGCGAGCGCAAGGCGCGCTCGTACGCTTCACCCGCCTGCGTGAAGTCGAGGGTGTTTTCCGAAACGTACGCCAATGCGAGGTGAGCCTGGGCCAGATCCGGCGCGCAGCGCGAGCGCCTGGCGCGCATCCGCCTGCGCCTTGTCAAAGCCTTCACGCGCCGCCGCTGCGGTCTCGGCCTCCCGGGCGACGCCGGAAAGGGCGATCGATCGGGCTGCGAGCGCGAGCGCATAGTGCGGATCGAGGCGAATCGCTTCCGTGTATGCGGCAATCGCGGCGGGGAGGTCTTTGGTCGTCGCGAATCGAGCTCACCGCCTTGGCCCCGCGCAGATACGCATCGAAGGCGGCGGGATTACGCGTCCCGCCGAGCTCGACTTTGGCCGCGACATCGCCGAGGAGCGTGACTTTCAGGCGCTGGCCACCGCGGTGGCAATCTCGGTCTGAAGTTTCAGCACATCGCCCTAAGTCCCGGTCATCAGGTCTTCGACCACAGGTGAAAGCCCGTGACCGCATTGATCAACTGCGCGGTGATGCGGATGGTGTGCGCTGAGCGCCGCACGCTCCCTTCGAGGACTGCGCCCACGTTCAGTTTGCGCGCGATCGTGCCGATGTCGGTGTCCGTCCCTTGAATGAGAACGCCGAGGTGCGAGCGGCGACCTGCAACTCGTTGATCTCGGCCAGCGAGTTGAGCAGCTCCTCCGTGAGTCCGTCGGAGAAGTACTCCTGCTCCTTGTCCCCGCTCATGTTGACGAATGGGAGCACCGCGATCGAGTGCGCCGGCGGGCTGGAAGGCAGTAGGCGTTGGGCTGGCCGCAACCGTCGGTGACGACACTGGCGGACTTCGAGGATCCGGAGCTTCCCGATGGCGAGATAGGCCGCCGCCGTCCCGAAGATCACCAGCGCCACTGCTACGAGCACGCCTACCTTTAGCGACCAAGACGCCCGGCACAGGCGCTCGGATGATCCCTACGGTCCCAGACTGAGCATGCGCGGGAATCACGACCGTAGTCGATCGCTCCGCGAGCGCAGGCTCCGCAGCCGCTTCCGCAGGTGGCGAGGTTGCCGGCACAGTCACCGGCGCAATGAGGCGATAGCGCGCGACGCAAGACGTTGGCGATGTAGGTCGGCGTCTTGGGATCGTCACCGAACGCGCGACGGAGCGCCGCCACGGCCTGATATACGGAGTACTGGGTAACCACGACGTCGCTTCAGACGGCATTGAGAAGGTCGTCGACGCTCACCACCTCCCCGGCACGGCGGGCGAGGCAGACGAGGACGGACACATGGTGCACGCGGCTCCAGCTTGATGATCCTGCCGTCTCGGGAGATTTCGTCCAGCGTGGGGTCTATCCGCCAGTCGCCGATTCGAAAAGCCGCGTTGTCCGACAGGTTCATCGGCGATGTATTCAACTCAGGCCTCATACGTCTGCACGCCAAGCCCGGGCTGTTGCGGTGTCGCCCTCAACGCGTCCTCAACCACCCTTCAAGCCGAAATCACGGCGTCCTCAGGACTTGGGGAGCGGACAGTCCGCACAGTCTCGCATGAAGGCCGCGAAGAATGTACCCGCGACACTTCTGGCCCCTCAAGGCGGTTGCCGAGAGGGCCGTCACCTGAACCACACCATACCGGAGAGTATGCCATGAGCGCTTTGGGTGTATCGCGAAAGGGTTCCGTTGCACGAGATAGCGGCGGCCATCGTGGGCGTCGCCGCGATCAGCACTGCGCCGCGAAAGACCGCGGGAGCCTGCCGACGGCGACCGCGTCTGCTCCGCAACTGCGCAGCGTGATGGAGCCATCGGGCAGGCGTGCCTCGGACGGGCGCCGACACCAGGTTCTGTCGCTCAGGAATGGGAAGGATGCCACCTTCAATCTGGGCTATTTTCGCGGCTGCGGCTGGAGATACCTCCCTGTTCGGCGGGCCACGGACCAACACTTCTCAAAGCCGGGGTGATACCGGTCGCGGAGGCGGCTCCGTTGAGCGCCACGCTACTGCCGAGGCGAGCCGCTCACAGTAGTTCATCGACGGACCGACTGGCTACACGTTTGTCTGGAGCCGCGATGAGGGATGGAGAGTTCGTGGGTCAGATGGCCGGAGAGCGCACTGAGCCTCGCCGCCGATCGAACGATACCTGCGCTCAGCGACCCAACGACGGGTGGCGCGCAATTTGCGATGCACATTGCATGACGCACGCGCGTTGATCGCTGCCACGCGCTGGTCAGAAGCGCGCCGCGATAGACGATGAACTCAAGAAGATTGTCGTCGGGATCTCGCGCGTGTAGACGCTGCTGCCGACGGCGGTGCCATGGTCCCGGCCACCGGCGCGTTCAAACGGGGCCCTCTCCTCGATTCGTGCGCCAACACTCTCGAAGCTTGGCCGGGATGTCTTCGACTGTACCGGACCACACGAAGCAGAAGTCGCCGCAGCCGGGCCTGGCGGGTGTGGCCGCACGCAAAGGTGAAGCCTGGGTTCTGCCAGATCCAGGGGGCATGGACGGTGATCTTCGTTTCTCACCCAATTAGGATCGAGAAGGACAGTTGACTTAGCGGAAGCGCGCCACTCCTCAAGCGGCGACGGGTGCCGAGAAGCCGAGCGCACGATAGAACTCCAGCATCTGTTCCGGCTTGGCGAGTCCGGAATAGCGAGCGTGATCAAAGGCGACGACGGTCATGGTGCGGCCTGCCCTAAGGCCCGTGAGGTCCCCTGCTGCCCTTCACTGTGCGCGATCCATGCGACAAGAAACGAGCGCAGCACAATAAGGCCGCGCTCTCGCTGGAGACCTGTTCCCGGGTCCGCGAACATCTCGGCGTCAGAAGAAGACGCAAGCGCCGTCGCGCTTCCGAACCGGTGTCCACTCCCAGACGCCATCGTCCTGAACCGCCGGGGCATCACTGCACGTCTCCAATTGAAAGAGTTCTCCAGCGCATGGCGCACTGCGGCGATCCCGCCAGAAAATGCCATGTTTCCGTGACTTCGACGAACGCGTCTCCGTAGCCGCCGTCGTAATTCGACGCCTTCTTCAGGTTGCAAGTCCCAGAGATCGGCATTCAAGTCGACGGGGTCGTATCAGCACAGGCACCTCTCCAGCGGCACTATTCGCGAGCCGATTTCGGGAACTCAATGATCTTCGTGAGCACGGCCTCGTCCTTAATGCCCCATGTACGGCGTCATATTGTTGTTGAGACGGTATAGGTTTGCAATGAACGCCCGGAGTGTTACCTCGTTCCAAGTGATTCGGAACTGCTCAAGCCCTGAGAGTAGCTGGCGTAACCTGGTACCGTACCCGCCTTTGCGCCAAAGACGCGCCCAAAGAGACGGGCCAGAGCCAGTTTGTCACCCTCCTTTGTCGAGTGACAGGTTCGGCAATGGTTCGGTGAATGCCGCGTGCGCATCGTCCGCGGTGGCGAGCGGGCGCCGACAGGGAATGCCAGTAGGGTATGGAAAAGCGCCGGACGCCAGTACGGCAATTCGCATAGGGCGGTGCTCCTCAATAACGCCGCGGCTGGTGACCCCGGGTTCGCCGCTGCGGAACAGACGCTACACGCGTCCGTCGCCGCTTAAAACCGCTGGCTCCTCTCCCCATGATTTCGGTACGGATGCAAAAGCACGACGCACACCGCTGACGCAGCTTCTGCAATTCTCGAATTTGCCGCGCGTTGCGCTTCTTCATCATCAACGGTGGGATCGATCCCGGCCTTTTCGTCGATCAGTTCAATTGTTTCGTCGGATGGGTATGGGGCTCGCAAAGAGAGCCCAGATGTGGCGCTTCCTCGCTGGTGGCGACGGCTTTGGCGCAGAGCGGTCGACCATCCACCTGTTGCAGGCCACGCAAAGTCCAGGTCTTCGGGCAAGCAAAAAGCCCCAACCGGCGCGCAGCCGAAGGCACCGCTTTGGGTCGATGGCGCTCAGTCGCAATTCGGCCAAGCTGACGCTAGTAAGCGTAACCCGCAATATTTGCCCAGGGCACTGGATTAGCGCCGCAACAACCTCGCTGCGGAGACGGGCGTCGTCACTGGCTATACTCTGCGATAGACACATTTTCGGACATCGACGCGTGAATACTCCTTCCACCCCGACGGGGCGCACGCGAGCGGTGAAGCCCGGCGGCCAGATCAAATATCTCCTGTCGGGCGTGCTCGTCTGCTCGTGTTGCCGTAGCAAGATGGTCGTAACCGGCACAAAGCCGCGTCGGTACGCTTGCTCGAGCTTCCATCACGGCGGCCGCGGCATGCGCCAGCTCGGTCTATCCGTATCGGTCAAGCTCGCTGCACGCGCCTGTTACTGGCTCCCGTCGAAGACTGAGCTCAGCGCCAAACTTCCATCAAAGCACGCCGTCAGCGTTCTGCAAAATGGCGGTGGCCGAAGCCAAGCCCCAGGCGCGTGGGTGGATAATCCAGGTCGAGCGCATCAATGCCGCGCAAATTGCCAAGCCTCCAAGCGCTTCGGCGGGACGGCGTGGAGTGCTTGACGCAGCGCCTGCGACGCGGCCAACGCGCGACCTTCGAGCGCTGCCAGTCACGCCTCACCGCACCCCAGCGCCCCAGATCGACGTCGAGCGCATTGCTTCCCTGGGCGGAAGCGGCCTATCGGTTCGTCGTCGAGAAGCTGGAGGAGGTGTTAGCGGGGAAAGATGACGAGCAAGCGCGGAGCGTGCCCGTCGCACCTCGGCGTGATTGCCGTGGCGCCCGACAATGGTCGGCTGGTTGCTGTGTACCGCCAGCCGACCGAGAGGTTATCGCGCAAATACTTGATGAAGCAGGTGCACGGCATTGGTAGCGGGGGCGAGGATTTGAACCTGCGCGACCTTCCGGGTTGGCGACCCGACGAGCTGCCAGACTGCTCCACCCCGCACCTGAGGGGGCTGCCGGATTCTACAAACGGCTTGGCCAATAGCAAGGCGCGCGCGGGTAGTGCGCGCCGAAGCGCCCGCTCTCATTCATGCGGATCGGGGGCTTCTATACTCGACCACGTGCAGCATCGCGGCGGCAATCGGGGCTGAGTGGCGTGTCCGTCTGAACTCGTTGTTTCTGTCGCGCTTGGGGTTGGGCTCGCCGCAGCCGTTGGCTTTCGCATCTTCCCTGCCGCTGCTGGTCGCGAGCGTCGCCGCCTATACGGGTCATCTTGAGCTCAGCTCGAGCTTCGCCTGGCTCGGAACACTGCCGCGCTCGTCATGCTCGGGATCGCGGCGATCGTGGAGATCGGCGCCTACTACATTCCCGGCGTCGATAACGCACTCGATGTGATCGCGACGCCCGCCGCGTTCATCGCGGGCACCGTGATCGCTGCGGCCGTCATGGTCGATCTGCCGCCGATGGTGAAATGGGCGACTGCTCATCGCAGGCGGTGGCGCCGCGTGGCCTGACACGGCAGAGCGTGACCTGGCACTACTCGCGCGAAATCCACCGCACTGACCGGCGGCATTGGCAATCCGGGTCATTGCTACCGCTGAGCTTGGCGGCTCACTGATCGTCTCGCTGCTTGCAGTGCTGATCCCGCTCGCAGCGATCGCGCTCGTCGTCGGTTCTGCTGGGTCGCCGTCCAGTTCGCGCGCAGAGCGCCAGCAGCCCAGCTAAAGCGCTGGAGAAGCTCGCGCGCGACCCAGATCGACACTTTCTGCTAGAGGCTGACGGCCTCCTTGAAGCCGCCCAGAACATGCGCCTGCCGTCAAACGGCATCGCCTTCAGGTCCATCATGTTCGCGAGGCGCTTGTCTTTCATGACCTTAGCCGTCTGCGATCAGCGCTGCTTGCGGGACCGGTACACGATCCATGAGAACCACACCACTTCGCCGCGCTTGAGCTTCACGGACTGCGGAAATGAGGTGTGCTTGCCCGGCTTTACGTCGTCGGCGATGCATTCGTGGTATTCGAGTGGCGCCATGATCGCGCCAGACCTGCCTCGGCGAGGCGCGCCATGCGGACATACTTCTTCGTGTTGCGCTTGGGGATGGGAAGAACGAATCCATCTACGTAGAGCCATGACCATCTCCTCTGTCGTGAACGTGGGTTGGGCATCTGAAAGCGGCCAGGTTCCCGTTGTGCAGTGCGCGGGTTCCGCACCTCAAGGACGTGCGAGAAGACTCATCGCCTACACCATCGGGTCACAGAGCAAGGCGTACGCTTCGCGGCGTTCCACCGTTGCGCCGATCCCGACTGAGCAGCCACACTCCGGCGCCTCTTCCAAAACGAGAACAACAATGAAGTGCCTGCTCCGGTGGGTCGGCATCGCCTTTAGGAAGCCTGGTTGTGTTGGCGGTCATCGCGTACGCGGTGGTGTATGGTGCCCTCGAGCGCCGACTGCGAACCACCTACGAAATCCCCGTAGTTTCGATATCGATCCCGACGGATCCCGAATCGATCGCCGAGGGGCGGCGGCTGGCCACCGTTCACGAATGCTTCTCGGGATGCCATGGCAAGGAGGCTGAAGGAGGCCGTCCTGTTCGACCAGCCGATCATCGCGCATGTCGTGGCACCGAATCTGACGGCCGCGGTCCGCAAGTACAGCGGACGCGGAACTCGCCGTCGCGATCAGGCATGGTCTGCGGCCCGATGGTCACAGCATGGTGGTCATGCTGTCAGGGGCTTCATTCTGCTCACGGACCAGGATCTGGCCGCATCATCGCGTGTCCTGAAGAGCTTGCCAGCGGTCGACGGGCCGGGCGGGTTCCTCGTTCGGGCCTGCGGGACGCCTCGGCTTTGCCATCGGCAAGTTCAAGCCGATCGGCGCAGCTCATCGCTGATACCGTGCCGCCGCCCGGAAGCAACGACCGAGCAAGCCGTCCACGGACGGTACCTTGCGCGCACCACCTGTGTTCAGTGCCACGGGACCAGCCTGCGCGGAGACTCCAATCCAGATTTCACCAGTCCGGATCTGCAGGTCGTCGCTGCCTATTCTCCGGAAGCGTTCAACTCAGCTGCTACGGACGGGCGTTGCGATCGGCGGGAGAAAACTGGGCGTGATGGGCGCGTGTGGCGCAAGAGCAATCTATCGCAGCTCACCGATCCGGAGATTGCCGCCTCTGCATCAGCTATCTGCACCGCTCTGCCGGACGCCGCTCGCAACTGACCTTGCGCCCACTGTTCGGATGCTTCGCAAGACGATGAACTAGGTTTCGCGTTTGGACAGCGCATGCTCGATGCGTCTGTCGGGCACAACCCAGATTATGGCAGCGAGGGCATAGAGTCCTTGCGCTACCCACGGAAGCCAGGCTGTTGATGCGATGCCCGCCAGATAGAGCAGTGGCGACAGCTTACCCTTCCAATCTCGCCCGACTGCGGCGTCCAAGCACGGAGCCGGCGCCCTCAGCAGCAATGATGGCCTGCTGAAGCAAACCAATAGGCGCATGGCCGCACCAAGGAGGATCACTCCGTAAAGCGCGGACGGCAGTGGGGAGCGGGGGCTTCACCCATCCAATGCGTAGCAAACGGCAGCAACGATAACCAGAAGAGAAGGTGCAGATTCGCCCACAGCACCTGCCCTGATACCTTCTGGCAGGCAAGCAGCATGTGGTGATGGTTGTTCCAGTAGATGCCGACATAGACGAAAGCTGAGCACATAGCTGAGGCAGGACCGGTAGTAATGGCGTCAGCGCGGCGATTGGAATCGCCCGTGCGGCACTCTGAACTCCAGCACCATGATGGTGATGATGATGGCGAGTACGCCGTCACTGAATGCCTCGAGACGATTTTTCCCCATAAGCCCCCGCTCGCAGCCGCACTCTCACCGCAGCGCTTGCACTACCGGGTGCGCGGAGCAGCGCAGGTCTGGGCGACGAGATTGAAGAGCCAGCCCGGAACCACGCCGAGCACCAGCACTGCGAGCCCGTTGAGACTCAGCATGAAGCGCATCGAACGATCGGCCTCGATCGGGCTCATGTCCTGCGGATCGTCGAAATACATCAGCTTCACGATGCGGATGTAGTAGAAGGCGCCGATCACGGAGAAGAAGCACCGCGACCGCGGCGAGCCACGCCATTCCCTGGTCCAGCACCGCGAGGATCACGCAGAACTTCGCGAAGAAGCCGATGAAAGGCGGCACGCCGGCGGTCGAGAACATCAGCATCAGCATCACCGCGGCAAACCACGGGCTGCGCTGGTCGAGACCCTCTGAAGTCATCGAGCTGGGTCCGCCTCGAAGCCCCGACGACTCGAGCAGCAGGATCATGCCGAAAGAGCCGAGCGCCATGATCACGTAGACAGCGTGTAGAACATAGCGCCGCCTGGTAGCCCTCTGCTGTCGCCGGCAAGGATGCCGAGCAGGATGAAGCCGACGTGCGAGATCGTCGAGTACGCCAGCATGCGCTTCGAGATTGGTCTGCGCGATCGCGACCACGTTGCCGAGCGCCATCGACAGCACCGCGAAAGGATCGTGAGCATGTCCGACCAGGCCGAGCCCAGTCGCGGCCAGGCCCTTCGGCAAGCACCCGGATCGCGAAGGCGAATGGAGGCGATCTTGGGCGCTGACCCGAGGAACAGCGTCACCGAGCGTCGGCGCGCCGTGGTACACATCCGGAATCCACATGTGGAATGGAACGGCGCCGAACCTGAAGGCGACGCCGACCACGATGAAGGCGACCCGAACAAGAGCCCGACATCACTCGCGTCGCTCTCCGTAAGCGCCGACGCGCCACGTCGTCGAGCGCGAAGGTCCGGTCACGCCGTAGATGATCGAAATGCCGTAGAGCAGCGTTCCCGACGCGATCGCGCCCAGCACGAAGTACTTCATCGCGGCTTCCGCCGACACTCGGACTCGCGGTTGAAGGCCACCATCGCGTACAGCGCCAGGGCCTGCAGTTCCACTCCCAGGTAGATCGTCAGGAGGCTATTGCCCGAGATGATCACCATGATGCCGAGCATTGCGAGGCGCGACAGCACGTAGTACTCGCCCGCGGAAGAGCCGCGCCTTGCGAGATAGCTCGCGCGCATAGAGAAGCGCGACGCCGACGACGAGATAGAGGAAGAGTTTCAGCACGTCGCCCATCGGGTCGGCGACGAACATGCCGTTGAACGTCGTGACCCGCTCGCTCACGCCTCGAGACATAGCCGTCGTGATGAGTGCTGCGCCGGCCAGGGTCGCGAGCGTCAGCGCGTCGCCGTGACCCAGCGCTGCGCGTCGCTCAGGAACAGAGTCGATGAGCAGGATCAGGCACGCCGCCACCAGGACGAATAGCTCCGGCGTACGCGGGGACCAGGTTGATTGCCGTGAAATCCATGCGTCAGATTCCGAGCTTCGACGTCGTGATCTGTTCGACCAGGTGCTCGACCGTGCCGTGCATCGCTGTCGAGCAGTGGCGCCGGCCAAACCCCAGGAGCAGCACCGCGACCGCCAGCACGCCGAGGACGATGAACTCGCGCGCGTTCAGATCCTTGAGATGTCGCGACGTCCTCGTTCGCAATTGGCCCAGAAGATCACGCGCTTGACGAGCCACAAGCGTGTAAGAGGCGCCCAGTACCAGGGTCGTGCCCGCGAGGTACGCATACCAGATGTCGGCCTGGAAGCTCGCGATGATCACCAGGAACTCACCCACGAAGCCCGAGGTCGCCGGGCAAGCCCGAGTTCGCCAGCGCGAACAGCACCATGAGCGCCGCGAACTTCGGCATGGTGTTGATCACGCCGCCGTAGGCTGCGATCTCGCGGCTGTGCATGCGGTCGTACAGCACGCCGACGCAGAGGAACAGCGCGCCCGAGATCAGGCCGTGCGAAATCATCTGCACCATCGCGCCGTCGATGCCCATGCGCGCGCCCTTGAGCATGCCGGTATTCGCGCAGATGTCGAACGCGATGAAAGAACCCGAGCGTCACGAAGCCCATGTGCGCGATCGACGAGTACGCGATCAGCTTCTTCATGTCCTGCTGCACGAGCGCGACGAAGCCGATGTACACGACCGCGATCAGCGACAGCGCGATCATCAGCCAGTCGAGCTCGCGGCTCGCATCCGGCGCGATCGGCAGGCTGAAGCGCAGGAAGCCGTAGCCGCCCATCTTCAGCATGATCGCGGCCAGGATGACCGAGCCGCCGGTCGGCGCTTCGACGTGCGCGTCCGGCAGCCAGGTGTGCACCGGCACACATCGGCACCTTCACCGCGAACGCGAGCAGGAAGGCGAAGAAGATCAGCAGCTGCTCGATCGATGCGTGAGCGGCAGCGCCTGCAAGTCGGCGATCGCGTAGCTGCCGCCCTCGCACGTACAGGTAGATCAGCGCGACCAGCATGAACACGGAGCCGAGGAACGTGTACAGGAAGAACTTGATGGTCGCGTAGACGCGCCGCGGGCCGCCCCAGACGCCGATGATGATGAACATCGGGATCAGCATCGCTTCCCAGAACACGTAGAACAGCAGCGCGTCCGGCGCCGCAGAACACGCCGATCATCAGGCCTTCCATGATCAGGAACGCGGCGAAGTACTGCGCCGGGCGCTTCTCGATGACCGTCCAGCCGGCGATGACGACCGGCGCGGTCATGAACGGCGTCAGCACGATCAGCGGCATCGATATGCCATCGACGCCGAGGTAGTAGTCGGAATGAAAGGCCGTTGATCCACGGGAAGCGTCCGGTGAACTGGAGCGCGGCGCTCGCGCCGTCGAAGCCTGTGCTAAAGCGGGCCGCACGCGATGAGCGTCAGCAGGGGATGCGACGAGCGCGATCCAGCGCACCGAGCGGCGCCTGCGCCGTCGCCGAGGATGAGGATCAGCAGCCCCGCCGCGATCGGCAGCCAGATCAGTAAGGCTCAGCAGCCGCCATACCGCTGGCATGATTCTCGCTTCTCTTATCCGAGTCAGCAGCCAGGCGAGCAACGCCGACAGGCCGATGATCATCGCGAACGCGTAGTGATACAGGTAGCCCCGACTGCACATGCCGCAGGACGGAGGCCACGACGCCAATACGCGCGCCGAGCCATTGACGAGCGACGCCATCGATCAGGAGCTCGTCGCCAACCTTCCAGAACAGCCGCGCCGATCGCCACGGGCGAGCGGCGCGATCACGTTCTCGTTGAACCAGTCGAAGTAATACTTGTTGGTCAGCAGCGTAGAGCAGCCGTGCAGGCGCGCTGCCGCATCCGCCCACGACGGATTGCGGAGGAAGAACAGGTACGCGGTGACCACCCCGGCGGCCGCCAGCCAGAAAGGGCGCCGACTGGAAGCGCGTGCAGCGCGAAGCTTGCCGGCCCGTGGAATTCATGCGCCAGCTCGCCAATCACATTGTTCTGCTCGAGCACAAAGATCGCCTTGCCGAAGTAGTCGCCGAAGAGCACCGGCGAGACGGTGTAGTACCCGATGATCACCGATGGGATCGCGAGCATGATGAGCGGCAGGGTGACGACCCACGGGCTTTCGTGCGGCTTGTGAGCGTGGCCGCCGTGCGAGTCATGGTGCGCGTCATGTCCGTGGCCGCCCTCCCCGCATGCGCGGAAGCCGCTCAGGCCCGTGAAACGTCAGGAAGATCATGCGGAAGGTGTAGAGCGCGGTGACGAACACGCCGAGCAGCACGCACCAGTAGGCGTAGTGTGCACCCCAGCGGTGCGACTCGTGCACGGCCTCGATGATCGCGTCCTTGAGAAGAACCCCGCGAAGAACGGCGTGCCGATGAGCGCGAGCGCGCCGATCCAGCAGGTGCAGTAGCGGTGATCGGCATGTACTTGTGCAGCCCGCCCATCTTGCGCATGTCCTGCTCGTGATGCATGCGCGATGATCACGGAGCCCGCCGCGAGGAACAGCAGCGCCTTGAAGAACGCATGCGTCATCAGGTGGAAGATGCCGGCGCTGTAGGCCGAAGCACCGAGCGCCACCGTCATGTAGCCGAGCTGCGAAAGCGTCGAGTAAGCGATGACGCGCTTGATGTCGTTGTTCACGATGCCGAGCAGCCCCATGAAGAACGCCGTGGTCGCGCCGATCACCAGCACGAAGCTGACAGCGCCGTCTCCGAGTACTCGAACAGCGGCGACATGCGCGCCACCATGAAAATGCCCGCCGTCACCATGGTCGCCGCGTGGATCAGCGCCGAGATCGGCGTCGGGCCTTCCATCGAGTCGGGCAGCCACACGTGCAGCGGCACCTGCGCCGACTTGCCCATCGCGCCGATGAACAGGCAGATGCAGATCAGCGTCATCGCCGACCAGGTGCGATTCCGGGCAGACCTGCAGACTCTCGCGTCGCGATCTGCGGCGCCTGCGCGAAGACGGTCTGGTAGTCGAGCGAGTTGGTGAAATAGACGACCGCCGCGATGCCGAGCACGAAACCGAAGTCGCCGATGCGGTTGACGAGGAACGCCTTGAGGTTCGCGAAGATCGCACTCGGGCGCGTGTACCAGAAGCCGATCAGGAGGTACGAGACGACGCCGACCGCTTCCCAGCCGAAGAACAGCTGCAGGAAGTTGTTCGACATCACCAGCATCAGCATCGAGAACGTGAACAGCGAGATGTAGCTGAAGAAGCGCTGGTAGCCCGTCGTCATCCGCGCATGTAGCCGATGGTGTAGACGTGCACGCAGCAGCGACACGAAGGTCACGACCACCATCATCAGCGCCGTGAGCCGGTCGATCAGGAACCCGACCTGCGCGGTGATTCCGTCGCTCACCAGCCAGGTGTAGACCGGCGCGTTGTAGGTCGGCACGCCATCCACCAGGATCTGCTTCAGCACGATGCACGACAGGACGAAAGAGACGCGCCACCGCGCGCGATCGTCACCGTGTGCGCGCCCACGCGGCCGATGCATGCGACCGAACAGGCCGGCGATGATCGCCGCCACCGAGCGGCAGCAGCACAATGGCGAGCAGGATGTTCGGGGTTCATGCCGTCAGCCCTTGCATCGTGTTGAGGTCTTCGACGTTGATGCTGCGCCGCTCGCGGAACAGGACCACGAGGATGGCGAGCCCGATCGCCGATCTCGGCCGCCGCGACGGTGAGGATGAAGAACACGAACACCTGCCCGTCGATGTCGCCGAGGAAGCGCGAGAACGCGATGAAGTTGAAGTTGACCGCGAGCAGCATCAGCTCGATGCACATGAGGAGCAGGATCACGTTCTTGCGGTTGAGGAAGATGCCCGGCAACGCTCAGCGCGAACAGGATCGCCGACAGCGTCAGCACGATGCGCCAGCGTGATCATGGCGACTTCTCCGACTCGACCTTGACGATGCGCACGCGGTCCTCGCGTCGGACGGCAACCTGTCGCGAGATGTTCCTGCACCTTTCAGCCCGGTGCGACGCCGCATCGTGAGCGCGATGGCGGCGACGATGGCGACCAGCAGCAGCACTGCAGCGAGCTCGAATGGATACACGTACTTGCGTGTACAGGATGCGCGCCGAGTGCTTTGGTGTTGCTGTAGTCAACGGGCATCGGCGGACTGCCGCGTGATCGCCTGCTGTCCGAGGCGCTTGACCCAGATGACGTTGACGATCTCCGATCACCATGAGCGACGGCGATCAGCACGCCGAGCGGCGCATAGCGCGTGAATCCCTCGCGCAACTCCTCGACGTTCACGTCGAGCATCATCACCGACGAACAGGAACAGCACCATCACCGCGCCGACGTAGACCAGCACCAGCACGATCGCGAGGAACTCCGCTTCGAGTAGCAGCCAGATCGCCGCGCTGGTAAAGAACGCCAGCACCAGGAATAGGGCCGAGTGCACCGGATTGCGCGGCGGTGATCACGCCGAGCGCCGACGACGACCAGCACCGCGGCGAAGGCGTAGAAGAGAATCTCTACGAGCACTCGGGTCCCCTGCCCTCTGCGTTACTTGTACTTGCGTCCGCGGCCTTGTCCGCCGCGATCATCGCCTCGTAGCGCTCGCCGACCGCGAGCAGCTTGTCCTTGGTCATGATGTTCTCGCCGCGATTCTCCATGTGGTACTCGTGGATGCGCGTCTCGACGATCGCATCGACCGGACAGGCCTTCCTCGCAGAAGCCGCAGTAGATGCACTTGAAGAGGTCGATGTCGTAGCGCGTCGTGCGGCGCGTGCCGTCCGGCGCCGACGTCGGACTCGATCGTGATCGCGCAGCGCCGGGCACACCGCCTCGCACAGCTTGCAGGCGATGCAGCGCTCCTCGCCGTTCGGATAGCGGCGCAGCGCGTGCAGCCCGCGGAAGCGCGGCGATTGCGGCGTCTTCTCCTCCGGGTATTGAACTGTGATCTTCGTGCCGGAAGAAGTGCCGCAGCGGTGACGCTCAAGCCCAGGAGCAGCTCCCAGAGCGTCTTAAGAGGCTTCACCCAATTGCGTACTGATGCCATCGTTGCTACTTCGCCCACGGTCCGACCTGCAAAGTACGCCATGACACCTTCCACCGCGATCCAGACGAGCGTCACGGGAATGAGCGCCTTCCAGCCCAGGCGCATGATCTGGTCGTAGCGATAGCGTGGGAACGTCGCGCGGAACCACAGGATATACAGAACATGAAGAATGACGATCTTGAGCGCGAGCCAGAAGAAGCTCGGCTGCGCGAGGAAGTTGTCGGCAGCGGCAGGTAGCCCATCGAACGGACGACAGCCAGCCGCCGAAGAAGAACACCGACGGTGAGCGCCGAGATCAGGATCATGTTGGCGTATTCGGCGCAGGAAGAACAGGGTCGCGAACGCGATGCCGGAATACTCGACGTGAAAGCCCGCGACGATTTCCGACTCACCCTTCGGCGCACATCGAACGGCGCGCGGTTGGTCTCTGCGACGCCGGAGATGAAGTAGACGACGAACAGCGGAAACAGCCAGAACCAGTTCCAGGCCAGGACCCGCCTTCCTGAGCGTGCGATGATCGTGCCGAGATTCAGGCTGCCGGCCGCCATCAGCACGCCGACCAGCGCGAAACCCCATCGCGATCTCGTACGCCACCATCTGCGCGGCCGAGCGCATCGCGCCGAGGAACGCGTACTTCGAGTTGGTGGCCCAGCCCGCGATGATGATGCCGTACACGCCGGTCGAGGTCAGCGCCAAGATATAAAGGAGTCCGGCGTCGATGTTGGAGAACACGAAATCCGGGGAGAACGGCACCACGGCCCATGCCGCGATGGCCGCCGCGATCGGAAATCAGCGGCGCGAGCAGGAACAGAAAGCGCGCGGCGTTCGTCGGGAGAATGATCTCCTTCAGGATCAGCTTGATGACGTCGGCAAAGGGTTGCAGGAGCCCGGAACGGTCCGACGCGCGATTCGGGCCGATGCGTACCTGCATGTAGCCGATCACCTTGCGTTCCCACGTAGGTGAGCATCGCGACGCACAGCACGAGCGCGATCACAACCGCAATCGCGAGCACCGAGGTGATGATCGTTTCACGCACCAGGTCGGGGATCGCAAGCCAGTTCCTTTCAAACCAATCGAGCATCTTCGTTTCGTCCGCTCCGATTCGCGGCTAGCTGGAGGCTGTCTGCAGCGCTTCACGCGTGCGCTGCAGGGCCGGAGCCCGGCGGCACGATGGCATCGATGGCGTACATCGGCACATCGATCGGTGAACCCGCTGGGCCGAGAACCGTTGAGCGTGTAAGCCGCGCGGTGTATGAATTGTCGGGTGTCACTTCCGCCAATCGCGTTCTTCAGCTCATCGCGTATCGCTTCTGGAGCTCGGTAGTCGAAACCCGCGAGATCCAGCAGATTGCCGAGAACGCGCAGCACCTTCCATCCCGGGCGACATTCACCGACCGGCTTCACGGCGCCGCGCGAAACTCTGCCAGCGACCTCGAGGTTGACGTAGGTGCCGGAGGTCTCCGCAAACGTCCCGATGGGCAGCAGGATGGTCGCGTTGCTGCCTGCCGCTTCGCTCATGTAAGGCGTCAGCGCGATCACGCATTCCGCACCGCGCAAGCGCTTGTGCGGCACGTTCCACGCCGAGGTCCTTATCGATATCGATGCCGCCCAGCAACACGTAACCCTTCAGCGGTTCTCCAGCATCTGGCGCGCATTGAGGCCGGCAGCTGCCGGAGCCTGCTACCGCCTGCGTCCCGATGCGGAAGCGCTCCGCCCAGATGCGCACCGGCGGCGTTGATCCTTCCGCGAGATAACCAAGCTTGGCACCGCTCAGCTCCGCAAGCGCCGCCGCCAGCTGACGCAGGTCTGCAAATGCGGGATGGCGCAGGGCGAGCGCGCCCAACCAGATCGCGCGACGCTCTCCGCTCGAGCAGGAGAGTCTTGCAATCGAGCGATGCTCGTCGGTGACGCTGGCAGCGTTGGCAGTCGCTTCCACGTTTGCAGGCAGCACTCTTGCCGGCCTGCTTCGCGGTTGCCGCGAGCGATTGCTGCCAGCGCATCGACCATCTGCGCGCCGTCGGCAACTGCGTAAGCTGCGATTGGAAACAGGTAGTCGAAGCGGCGCGGATTGAGGAATGAGATCCGCGCCCCGCCCTTTACGGCGGCCTTGCGAATGCGGTGTGCGAGGAGCGGTACTTCGCGGCGCAGATTGCTACCAATGATGAGCGCGCTCTGCAACTGCTCGATCTCAGAGATGGCAACGCCGAGCGACGGGAAATATCGGGTCGGACGCCTGATCGCGAAAATCCCGCTGACGCAAACGGTGGTCGATGTTGTTCGAGCCGAGACCGCGCATCAGGCGTTGCAGGAGATAGAGCTCCTCGACCGTGCAGGAGGGCGAGGCCAGGGCGCCGATCGACTCCGCGCCGTGCCGCGAGGCAATGTCCTTCAGGGCGAGGCTCGCCTGTTCCAGGGCGCCCTCCCAGTCGATCGGCTGCCATTCGCCGCCGCGGCGGATCATTGGCTGCGTCAGGCGGTCTTCGGCGTAGATGCCTTCGTAGCTGAAGCGGTCCCGATCCGAGATCCAGGTCTCGTTGATCGCTTCGTTGTGTCGCGGCACCACGCGCATCAGGCGGCCGCGCAATGCACATGTCCAAACAGATTCGAGCCGACGCCGTCGTGAGGGGAAATCAAGGCGTGTTGAGTCATCTCCCAGGCGCGCGCGCGATATCGGAACGGCTTGTATACTGAGCGCGCCGACCGGGCACAGATCGATGATGTTGCCGGATAGCTCGTGATCGACGCTGTGCTCGATGTAGGTGCGCGATCTCCATCCACTCGCCGCGCCCGGTCAGTGCCGAGCTCCTGGATGCCGGCGATTTCCTGGCCGAAGCGCGACGCAGCGGGTGCAATGAATGCAGCGGGTCATGTCAGTGGAGACGAGCGGGCCCGATGTTCTTGTCCTTCACCACCCGCTTGCGCTCGTTGAAGCGCGAAATGTCGCGGCCGAAGCCCATCGCGAGGTCCTGCAGCTCGCATTCGCCGCCCTGATCGCAGATCGGGCAATCGAGCGGATGATTGATCAGCAGGAACTCCATCGTCGCCTTCTGCGCAGCGATCGCGCGCGGCGACTTGGTGAAGACCTTCATGCCCTCCACGACCGGCGTGGCGCAGGCCGGCATGCGGCTTCGGGGCCTTCTCCACCTCGACCAGGCACATGCGGCAGTTGGCGGCGACCGACAGCTTCTCGTGATAGCAGAAGCGCGGGATATACACACCGACCGGATCGGTGACGCGGCATGATCATCGCGCCCTTCTTCGCCTTGACAGGCGACGCCGTCGACTTCGATGTTGACCAGGTCGTCGCTCACTGCCGCCGCGCCTTCTGGTCATGCGACGATGCTGCGACCGCCGTGCTCGATCATGTATGCGAACTCGTGCGCGGAAGTGCTTCAGGAAGCTCTGCACCGGCCACGCCGCAGCATCGCCGAGCGCGCAAATCGTGTGACCCTCGATGCGGTTGGCGACGTCGACGCAGCAGATCGAGATCCGACTGCGTCGCGCCTGCGCCGGCGAGAATCCGCTTCAGCATGCGATTCAGCCAGCCGGTGCCTTCGCGGCAGGGCGTGCACTGGCCGCAGGACTCGGACATGATAGAAGCGCGAGATGCGCTCCAGCACGCGCACCATGCAGGTGGTCTCGTCCATCACGATGACCGCGGCCGATGCCGATGGCTGAGCCCGACTGCCTTCAGGCGAGTCGTAGTCCATGTTGGTCTTCGAGCATGATCTCGCCGCGGCACCACCGGCACCGATGCGCCGCCCGGGAATCACGGCCTTGAGGCGCCGGCCCTTGCGCATGCCGCCGGCGAGCGCCGAGCAGATCCGCGAACGGAATGCCGAGTGGCACCTCGAAGTTGCCGGCTCGCTCGACGTGGCCGGAGACCGAGAAGATCACCGTGCCGCCGGAGTTCGGCAGGACCGAGCGATGCAAACCACTGCGGCGCCCTTGCGCAGGATGGTCGGCACGGAGGCGAAGCTCTAGGTGTTGTTGATCGTGGTCGGCGCGCCGTACAGGCCGAACGTCGGCCGGGAACGGCGGCTTGAAGCGCGGCTTGCCCTGGCTTGCCTTCGAGCGAATCGAGCAGCGCCGTCTCCTCGCCGCAGATGTAGGCGCCGGCGCCGACGAAGGTGTGCAGATCGAAGTCGACGCCGCAGCCCTGGATGTTCTTGCCGAGCAGGCCTGCGGCGTAGGCTTCCGCGCAGCGCCGCCTCGAAGCGCGGCACCGGCTCGCGCGAGGAACTCGCCGCGAATGTAGTTGTAGCCGACGGTCGCGCCCATGGCGTAGCCGCCGATCGCCATGCCCTCGATGAGCGCGTGCGGGTTGTAGCGCAGGATGTCGCGATCGTGGCAGGTGCCGGGCTCGCTCTCGTCCGAGTTGCACACCAGGTACTTCTGCATCGGCGCGTTGCGCGGCATGAAGCTCCACTTCACGCCGGTGGGGAAGCCCGCGCCGCCGCGGCCGCGCAGGCCGGAAGCCTTCACGGCATCGATGATCTGCTCGCGCGGCGTGCTTCTCGGCGAGGATCTTCTTCCACGCCTCGTAGCCGCCGATCTGCTGGTAGGTCGCGAGCGTCCACGAGCTCTCGGATGCTGCAGCGGCTCGAAACACGACCAGGTTCATTCGTCGTCCAGCTGCGATGTCGCTCACTTCAGCTCATCCAGGATGCGCATCGACGCTCGCCGGGCGTGAGGTGCTCGTGATAGCACGTGATCGACCATCATCATCGGCGCGCCGATGCAGGCCGCGAGGCACTCCTCTTCCTCGCTTGAGGAAGATGCGGCCGTCGGGCGTGCTCTCGCTCGGTCTTGATGCCGAGCTTCTTCTCGACGTGCGCCACCATGCTCCTCGCGCGCCGCTCAGCATGCAGGAGATGTTCGTGCAGACGCTGACGTGGTGGCGCCCGCACGGATGGGTCTCGAACATCGAGTAGAAGCTCGCGACCTCGTACACCTGGATCGGCGGCAGCTGCAGGTACTCGGCCACCGCATCCATGAGCTCCGCGCGTGAGGTAGCCGTGGTTCTGCTCCTGCGCGGCGCGCAGCGCCGAGATGCACGGCAGAGCGCTGCCGCCCGGGCGGGAACTTCGCGACCCAGTCGATCGATCTCCGCCCGCGCGTGTGCGACGAAGCTCAGCTTGCTGTCGGGCTCGTCGGCGCGTCCGTGCTGTCGCTGCTCAACGGTCGATTTCTCCGAACACGATGTCCTGCGTGCCGATCACGGCCACGACGTCGGCCAGCATGTGGCCGCGGACTCATCTCCTCCAGCGCCGCCAGATGCGCGAAGCCGGGCGCGCGGCACTTGAGCCGATACGGCTTGTTGGCGCCGTCCGACACCAGGTAGATGCCGAACTCGCCCTTCGGCGCCTCGACCGCCGCGTAGGTTTCGCCCGGCGGGCACGCTGTAGCCCTCGGTGAAGAGCTTGAAGTGATGGATGAGCGATTCCATGTCGCTCCTTCATCTGCTTCGCGCGCGCGGCGGCGCGCACCTTGCGGTCATCGATCATCACCGGGCCGGGATTGCGCGCGCAGCCACTCGCACGCACTGGCGCGACGATGCGGTTCGACTGGCGCATCTCCTCGACGCGCACCAGGTAGCGGTCGTAGCAGTCGCCGTTCACGCCCACCGGGAATGATCGAAATCCATGCTGCGTCGTAGACTTCGTAGGGCTGCTTCTTGCGCAGGTCCCAGGCGATGCCCGAGCCGCGCAGCATCGGCCCGGAGAAGCCCGAGCTGCATGGCGCGCTCCGGCGACACCACGCCGATGTTCACGGTGCGCTGCTTCCAGATGCGGTTGTCGGTGAGCAGCGTCTCGTATTCATCGACGCACGCCGGGAAGCGCCGCGTGAAGTCCTCGATGAAGTCGAGCATGCGTGCCCGAGCGCGCCTCGTTGCAGCGTGTCGGCGTCCTCTGCGAGCGCCACTTGGACGGCCTGATACTGCGGCATCTGCTCCGGCAGGTCGCGATAGACGCCGCCCGGGCCGGTAGTAGGTCGCGTGCATGCGCGTGCCGGACACCGCCTCGTAGCAGTCCATCAGGTCTTCGCGCTCGCGGAAGCAGCAGCAGGAACACGGTCATCGCGCCGATGTCGAGGCCGTGCGCGCCGAGCCACATCAGGTGGTTCAGGATGCGCGTGATCTCATCGAACATCACGCGGATGTACTGCGCGCGCACCGGCGGCTCGATGCCGAGCAGCCGCTCGATCGCCAGCACGTAGGCGTGCTCGTTGCACATCATCGAGACGTAGTCGAGCCGGTCCATGTAGCCGATCGACTGGTTGAAGGGCTTGCGACTCGGCGAGCTTCTCGGTGCGCGCGGTGCAGGAGCCCGATGTGCGGATCGGCCTTCTGGATCACTTCGCCGTCCATCTCCAGCACCAGGCGCAGCACGCCGTGCGCGGCCGGATGCTGCGGGCCGAAGTTCATCGTGTAGTTGCGGATTCGTCAGCTCACGTCTCGGCGGCTTCTGCGGATCCTTGAGCAGCGCGGCTCGTAGCGGTGGTCGTCGCGGATCACCTTGGGCACCAGCGTGCGCGGCTCGATGCTCACCGGCTGGTACACGACGCGCCGCTTCTCCGGGTCGTAGCGCACCTCGACGTTGCCGATCAGCGGGAAGTCCTTGCGGAACGGATGGCCGATGAAACCGTAGTCGGTGAGCATGCGGCGCAGGTCCGGATGGCCGCGGAACAGGATGCCGAAGAGGTCGAACGCCTCGCGCTCGAACCAGTTGGCGCTCGCCCAGATCGTCGACCACCGAGTCGACGCATCGGCCTGCGACGTCGTCGGCGCAGAACGCGCGCAGGCGCAGCGCGCTGGTTGTGCGTGATCGACAGCAGGTGGTAGACCACGGCGAATCGCGGCCGGCCGCGCCGTGTCGCGCACTTCGCCTGTCGCGACATCACGCCGCGGCTGAACCCCGAGCGCGTCGCGCTGCTCGGTCTGCCACTCATCGCGGCCGTAGTGCGAGGTAGTCGACGCCCGCCACGTCCATCAGCATCTCGAACCTGCAGCTCCGGCTCATCGCGCAGCGCGCGGCACACCTCCGAGCAGGTCCGCCGCCATCGACCTCGATACGTGAGCTCGTGCGGCGAGCGACGATGCCGCTGCGCACGCGCCGGCCAAGCGCGCGTCGACTGCTTCGGCCGAGCCTCGGGCGTTCACTCAGCGTTGCATCCTGCTCAGCGGGCGATCGTGCTGGTGCGGCGCGATCTTCTTCTGCAGCTGGATGCATGCCGTACACCAGCGCCTCGGCGGTCGGCGGACAGCCCGGCACGTAGACATCGACCGGCACGATGCGGTCGCAGCCGCGCACCACCGCATAGGAATAGTGATAGTAGCCGCCGCCGTTGGCGCAGGAGCCCATCGAGATCACCCAGCGCGGCTCGGGCATCTGGTCGTAGACCTTGCGCAGCGCCGGCGCCATCTTGTTGACCAGCGTGCCGGCGACGATCATCACGTCCGACTGGCGCGGGCTCGGGCGGAAGCACGACGCCGAAGCGGTCGAGGTCATAGCGCGCGGCGCCCGCGTGCATCATCTCGACCGCGCAGCAGGCGAGCCCGAAGGTCATCGGCCACAGCGAGCCGGTGCGCGCCCAGTTGACGAGCGCTGTCGACCTGCGTGGTCGAAGAAGCCGCGCTGCGCGAAGCCGTCCGGGTCGCCGGCTGTTCGCGCTCTAATCCCATTCGAGCGCCCCCTTCTTCCACTCGTAGATGAAGCCGACCACGAGCACGCGCGAGGAAGACGCCCATCGCGACCAGGCCGAGCGATGCCGATCGTGCTCGAGCGGCGACCGCCCACGGAAACAGGAACGCGATCTCCAGGTCGAACACGATGAACAGGATCGCGACCAGGTAGTAGCGCACGTCGAATTTCATGCGCGTGTCCTCGAAGGCCTCGAAGCCGCATTCATATGGGCGAAGCTTCTCAGGGTCAGGCCGGCGCGTGCCGAAGAGGATGCCAGCACCAGCATCACGGCACGCCGAGCACCGCCGCCGACGATGAGAAAAATCAGGATGGGCAGGTAGTCGTGCGAACATCGACGGGATTGCGCCGGTCTTGAAAACCGGGGCGCATTGCTAGCAGGCGACGCGGGCGCAAACAGCCATCAAACCGCAGGGCGGATTGCAGCTCCCACGGTCAGGATCATCAGTGATGGTGCGGATGGTCGGACTCGAACCGACACGGCTTGCGCCGCTAGCCCCTCAAGCTAGTGTGTCTACCAATTCCACCACATCCGCACAGAATCAGGGGACGCGTTACGGCTGCGCAGGCGGCGTCTTGCGTGTCCTGCGTCGCCGGCGGCTTCAGTCGGCGTCGGGAGTCGTCGTCGCCGGAGGTGCGGGCACTTGCCGCGGCCGGCGCCTGCTGCGTGTCCCGGTACTGCTCCAGCAGGCTCGTGGGCTGCTTCGACGCCGTCCACCGAGTAATGCGAGCGCGAGGCTCGTCACATGAAGAACAGCGGTCGCGAGCACGGCGGTCGCTGCGTGACAGCGCGGTGGCAGAGCCGCGTGCGCCGAAACACCGTGCCGGACGCGCCCGAGCCAGAACCCGGCGCCGGCATCCGCGCCCTTGCCCCGTCTGCAGCAGCACGAGCCATGATGATGGCTACTGCCAGAAAGACGTGAACATGACCAGAATGACCATGTGACCCATGCTACCCATGCGTTGCCTCAACCCTTGAACCTTGGTTTGCAGCCCTGTCAGGCGGCCGCGCAGGATCTGTGCCGAACTCGTCCGCCCTGCAGCGACGCGCCGCCGACCAGACCGCCGTCGACGTCCGGCATCGCGAACAGTTCCGCCGCGTTGGCGGCCTTGACGCTGCCGCCGTAAAGGATGCGCACGGTCGGCGGCGATTTTAGCATCCCGTGCCGCGATCCTGGCCACGGATGAACGCGTGCACCGCCTGCGCCTGCTCCGGCGTGGCGTTCTTGCCGGTGCCGATCGCCCACACCGGCTCGTATGCGATCACCGCTCCGGCGAAGGCCGCGACTCCCGCACCGCCACGACCGCGTCGAGCTGGCGTGCGACGACGGCTCTCGGTTTCTGCGCGCTCGCGCTGCTCGCCAGCGTCTCGCCGACGCACAGGATCGGCGTGAGCTCTGGCCCTGCGAGCCGCCACGAATTTGCGCGCGACCAGCTTGTCATCCTCGTCGATACAGTGGCGCGCCGTTCCGGAATGGCCGACGATCACGTAGCGGCAGCCGACGTCCTTGAGCATCGTCGCCGACACCTCGCCGGTGAACGCGCCGACCGGCTCGGCGCAGACGTTCTGAGCCGCCCAGCGCGATATTGCCGTCCGCGAGACGGCGCGCCGCATCCGGCAGGTAGACGAACGGCGGGACAAACCGCTACTTGGCCGCGGCCAGCTCGGCGCTCTGCTAGCTGGATCAGCTCATCCAGGAGCCGCGCCGTTCTCGGCACGCGAGCCGTGCATCTTCCAGTTGCCGCGCAACCAGTGGCGCGACGCATCGCAAATCTCCGGATTCGGTGTAAAGCGGCGAGGTCCCGGCGGCGCCCCGAAAAGGCGCGCGATATTAGGCGGCGTCTGGTGTTCAAAGCAATGCTAGGGCAACTCTAGGCTGCCGCTGCGTGCGGACGATCTGGGCGAGCGCGCTCGGCATGCAGCGCGACTCACGCTTCTCATCGCCGGCCTTCGACGCATGACCCTGATCACGGGCTCGGTGCCCGAGGCGCGCAGCACCACCCGGCCCGTCCTGCTTGAGCCCCGCTTCGATCGCGCGCACCGCTTCGCGGACCAGGCGTTCGCTCCGGGGTCGAAGCGGTTCGCGACCTTGACGTTGAGCAGCACCTGCGGGAACGCGGCATGCCCGCGGCGAGCTCGGCCAGGCTCTGGCCGGTGCTGCTTCATGATGGCGAGCACCTGCAGTGCGCCGATCAAGCCGTCACCGGTCGTGGTCTTGTCCAGAGCACAGCAGGTGGCCGGAGGTCTCACCGCCGAGCATGCCGCCGGTCTCGCGCAGCAGCGCCGAGCACGTAGCGGTCGCCCACTGCGCGCGCCGAAAGCTCGATGCCGAGCTCGCGCAGACCAACCTCCAGGCCGAGGTTGCTCGATTACTGTACCGACGACCGGCCCGCGCGAGTGTCCTGCGATTTGGCTCGCGCCCGCGCGATGATATAGAGGAGCTGATCGCCGTCGACGATGCGGCCGAGGCTCATCGACCATGACGAGCCGATCGCCGTCGCCATCGAGAGCGATACCCGACGTTGCGCGCGCACCCGGGCACGCGTGAGCTGCAAGCAGCTCCGGGTGCGCATCGAGCCCGCAGCCGTCATTGATGTTGCGCCCGTTCGGCGAGCAGCCGATCGAGGAACGATCTCGGCGCCGAGATCGGTCAGCACCCGCGGCGCCACCTTGTAGGCCGGCGCCGTTCGCGCAGTCGATGACGATCTTGAAACCGCGATGAGTCCATGCCCTGCGGGCAACGATCGCGGCAGCAGAACTCCTGGTAGTGACGTGCGCGACTTGTCGACGCGCGTGGCGCGTCCGAGGTGCTCTTGATTCGCGCGTCAGCTGCGCGGCTGCTCGAGTTCGATTCCTCGATGCGTGCCTCGAGCTCATCGGACTCAGCTTGCGCGCCCGTTCGAATCGAAAAACTTGATGCCGTTGTCGTCGTAGAGATTGTGCGAGGCGCTGATCACCACGCCGAAATCACACTCGAACGCGCTGCGTCATGTAGGCGATGCCTGGCGTCGGCAGCGGCCCGATCGAGCATGACGTTGACGCCCGCCGCGACGAACCCAGCCTCGAGCGCCGCCTCGAACATGTAGCCCGAGAGCCGCGTGTCCTTGCCGATGAGTACCGTGCCACCCTGCGGTGCCAGCACCCGCGCAGCGCCGCTCGCGAGGCGCAGCGCGAAATCCACCAGTCATCGGATGCGCGCCCACGCTGGCCGCGCACTCCATCGGTTCCAAAGTATCTTCGGCCTCACCTGGGGTCCTCCCCGAGTCACGGCGGTGGCGATCTTTACGGCGTCTACCGCCGGCGGCTACGTCATGCGCGCGCGAATGATGCGCGCACCCGTGCAGGATTGCAATCGTTGCCAGTGCGATGCTGCCATGCAGGCGCTGGTCCACCGCGCCGGCCCGTAGCTAGGCCTATCATCGACTTGCGTGACAGCCCCGCCAGCACCGGAACGTCCAGATCGAGAAATCGGCCAAGGTTCGAGCAGCAGGTCGAGGTTATGCGGCGAGAGCTTTGCCGAAGCCGAAACCGGGGTCGATGACGAGCCGGTCGCGGCCAATTCCTGCTGCCTCGCAGGCGTCGCGGCCGCTCGCACGCAGGAACTCATGGACCTCGCGCGACCACGTCGCTCGTAGCTGCGGCTCGGACTGCATGGTGCGAGGCTCGCCCTGCATGTGCATCAGGCAAGCCGCCACCTTGGAGGCCGCCACGGCTTCCAGTGCGCCGCGCGTTCGCAGAGCCAGGATGTCATTGATCATTCCGGCGCCAGCATCGATGACTGCCTGCATCACCTGCGGTTTGCGTCGTATCGACCGAGATGGGAACGCTGACCTTGTGTGCCAGCGAGCGGACCAATGGCAGCACGCGGCGCAATTCTTCGTCGACGTCGACCGGGTTCGAGCCGGGGCGCGTGGACTCACCGCCGATGTCGATGATGGCAGCGCCTTCATCGATCATTCGATGGGCGTGTGCGAGCGCGCTGGCCGATGTCATGGAAGCGTCCCGCCGTCAGAGAACGAATCCGGGCGTGACGTTGAGGACGCCCATCACGCACGGACGGTCCAAATCGAGAGTCTTGTCGCCGCAGGTCAGATGCATCAGCGCTCGAGACAAGGCGGGGCGTTTACGCCAGCATGAACGTGAGAAGGCTCCCGCTCTGGCCGGGTGTTCAGTTCCCTAAGCCGACACGAACGAGACACCACAGGGATCGGACGTCACACCGTTCGCGCTGCACGGCATCGTACCATCGGCATCATCAAGCAAGAACGGGCCGGGAACGAACACCCGACCAGAGCGAGAGCAAAGAGAAGGCGCGGGACCTGCGCCTCTTTATGGTCCGTGTGACTTGGGGTTGGCTCTCGGTGCCCCCGTTCTTGCTTGATTGTGGTGATGACACGCTGAAGTGCAGCGCGAACGGTGTCGCTGGGACAGCTGGTGAGTGTCGTTCGTGTCGGGGCGCCGAGCCAGCCCCATAGTCACACGGACCAGCATGATTCAGTGCTGTCCCGCGGCGGGACCGATCGCAGGAGCAGGCTTGTCCTGCGGCTTCGTGGTCGGCACCGGCGTCGAATCGTCCCAGTCCTTGGGCGGCTTCGGCGTGCGGCCGGCCATGATGTCCTTCGAGCTGCTCTTCATCGATCGGTTTCGTACTTGATCAACGCTTCCGCCATCGAATGCAGCGTTTCGAGGCGTGACGTCAGGATCCCCTTGGCGCGCTGGAAATTGTCGTCGATCACGCGACGCACTTCCTCGTCGATCGCGTGCGCGGTCACATCCGACACCTGCTTGTGCTGGGTGACACTGCGGCCCAGGAACACCTCACCGCTTTCCTCGGTGTACGTCAGCGGCCCGAGACGATCGGAAAGGCCCCACTTCGTAACCATGTTGCGCGCGAGCTCCGTGGCCCGCTCGATGTCGTTCGCCGCGCCGGTGGTGACCGATTCGGCGCCGAAGATCAGCTCCTCGGCGATGCGCCCGCCGAACAGTGTCGCGATACGGCTCTCGAGCCGGCGCTTGCTGGTGCTGTAACGATCGCCTTCCGGCAGGTAACAGCGTCACGCCAAGCGCCCGGCCGCGCGGGATGATAGTGACCTTGTACACCGGATCGTGCTCCGGGACGCTCAGGCCCGACGATGGCGTGGCCAGCCTCGTGATAGGCGGTCATGCGCTTCTCCTCCTCGCTCATGACCATCGAGCGCCGCTCGGCGCCCATCATGATCTTGTCCTTCGCGCGCTCGAACTCTTCCATCGAGACCAGGCGCTTGATTGGCCCGCGCGGCGAACAGCGCAGCTTCGTTCACCAGGTTCGCAAGGTCGGCGCCGGAGAATCCGGGTGTGCCGCGCGCAATGATCGAAGGCCTGACGTCATCGGCGAGCGGCACGCGTCGCATGTGAACGCTTGAGGATCTGCTCGCGGCCGCGCACGTCCGGCAACGGCACGACGACCTGGCGATCGAAGCGGCCGGGGCGCAACAGCGCGGGGTCGAGCACATCCGGGCCGGTTGGTGGCCGCGATGACGATGATCCCTTCGTTGCCTTCGAAGCCATCCATCTCGACCAGCAGCTGGTTGAGCGTCTGCTCGCGCTCATCATGGCCGCCGCCCAGGCCCGCACCGCGGTGCCGGCCGACGGCATCAATCTCGTCGATGAAGATAATGCAAGGGGCGTGCTTCTTGGCCTGCTCGAACATGTCGCGCACGCGCGAGGCGCCGACGCCCACGAACATCTCCACGAAATCGGAGCCGGAGATCGTGAAGAAGGGCACCTTGGCTTCGCCGGCAATCGCGCGGGCCAGCAGCGTCTTGCCGGTGCCCGGCGCGCCGACCATCAGCACGCCCTTCGGGAATCTTGCCGCCGAGCTTCTGGAACTTGCCCGGGTCCTTCAGGAAGTCGACGATCTCGACCACCTCCTCCTTGGCCTCTTCGACACCGGCGACATCGGCAAAGGTCACTGATACCTGGTCCTCGCCCAGCAAGCGCGCGCGGCTCTTGCCAAACGACATGGCGCCACGGCCACCTGCCGCGCCCTGCATCTGGCGCATGAAGTAGATAAAGATCGCGACCAGCAGCAGCGCTGGGAAGGACGACAGGAATAGCTGAAGCAGGAAATTCGGCTTGTCCGGAGGCGCGCCACGGAAATCGACACCCTCGCGGTCCAGCAGCCCGATCAGCGCGGTGTTTTGCGACTCGGGGTTATAGACGCGGAACTGCGTTCCGTCACTCTTGGTCCCTTCGATGATCTCGCTCCTTGATCACTGCGCTCGCGATGTTCTTGGCTTTGACTTGCTGCAGGAACGTCGAGTAGGGCATCTCGCGGCTTTCGCCTGACCGCGGGCTGGAGTTGCTGAACACCGTCAGCAACACGACGGCGATGATGACCCAGAGCAGGATGTTCTTCGTCAGGTCGTTCAAAGAGTCAGTCCTCGGCATAAGGCGCCAGAATTACTCGGGAAATTCGTCGCGATTCGACCAGTGGATTCGGCAGGCGTTCAAAGAACCTACACCATCCGCCGGCTCCTCGCCAGCAGGTACATCTCCGCGCTGCGCGCACGTGAGGCATCGGGTTTGCGCATCTTCACAGTAGTGAAGTGCCGGCGCGCGGCTTGCACCAATTCCTGGAAACCGGCGCCCTGAAAGACCTTCAGCAGCAGGTCGCCACCGGGCTTCAGAACCTGGGTAGACAGCTGCAGGGCGAGCTCGGCGAGATTCATTGAGCGAGGCTGATCGACCGCATCGATGCCGCTCATGTTTGGGGCCAGGTCGGACATTACAAGGTCGACCGGGCGCCCGCCGAGTGCCGCCAGCAGCCGGTCGAGAAGGGCCTGGTCCTGGAAGTCGCCTTCGATGAACGTCACGCCCGGAATATGGGGCATCGCGAGGATATCGACGGCGAAGATCTCGCCGCGTCCCCGCAGGGCACGCGCCGCAAACTGACTCCAGCCGCCCGGCGCGGCGCCCAGATCGACGATGATCATCCCGGGCGTAGCAGCTTCTCCGCGCGCTGAATCTGCTCGAGCTTGAAGACAGCCCGCGAACGCCAGCCTTCCCGATGGGCGCGCTTAACGTACGGATCGCTGGCGTGTTCCTGCAACCAGCGACTCGCTGCTCTTGCTGCGTTTCACGGCCCGTTCCCGGACCTATTGGTATCTGACGGCGATGATCTCGTATGTGCGCGGGCCAGCGGGCGCCGCAACCTCGACGACATCACCCTGGTTCTTACCGACCAGCGCACGCGCGATCGGGGAAGTCACCGAGACCAGCCCGCGGCGGATGTCCGCCTCATCTTCGCCGACGATCTGGTAGGCAATTCGCCCACCGTCATCCTGATCCTCGAGATCGACGGTCGCCCCAAACACGATCCGTTGGTTGGCTGGCAACCTGGTCACGTCTATCACTTCGGCGTTCGCGAGCCGGGTCTCGATCTCGTTGATGCGTCCCTCGATGAAGCCTCTGCTGCTCGCGCGCGGCGTGGTATTCGGCGTTCTCGCTCAGATCTCCATGTGAACGAGCCTCCGCGATCGCCTTGATGATGTTGGGGCGGTCCTCGGCCTTGAGCCGCTTGAGCTCCGCGCGCAGCCGTTCGGCGCCGTGCGAGGTGATGGGTGCGCGCTTCACGCCACGCGCTCCTGGTGCAGGTCCTGCAGCCGGTTTACCGCCACCTCGTTCAGGTGGTCGAGGCGCATCGCAGGTGGCGCGGCGCCGCCGCCAACGGTCGTGCAATAGGTGACCTTCCGATGCACGGCCTCGCGCGCGGATCGAGCGTGATTCGCGGATCGCCTGCTTACCTTCGGTCGTGTTCACGATCAGGTCGATCTCGTCATTCTTGATCATGTCCACGATGTGCGGTCTGCCCCTCGCGTACCTTGTTCACGCGCCGGCAAGCGATGCCCGCCGCGCTCAGCGCTTCTCCGTGCCGTCCGTTGGCGATGATCTCGAAGCCCCGCGCCATCAGCAGCTGCGCCAGCTCGATCGCGCCGGGCTTGTCGCGATCGCGCACGCTGATGAGACAGGTCCCGCGCGTCGGCAGCACCACGCCCGAGGCGGCCTGGGCCTTCGCGTACGCTTCGCCAAACGTGCGGCCGGTGCCCATCACTTCGCCAGTCGATTTCATCTCTGGTCCAAGGATCGGATCGGCTTCCGGGAACTTGGCGAACGGGAAGACGGCCTCCTTGACCGAGAAGTACGCCGGCGTCTTGCATCTCCAGGACGCCGAGCTCCTGAGCTTGCGCCCGGCCATCACGCGCGCGGCAACCTTGGCGAGCGGCACTCCCGTTGCCTTGGAGACGAACGGCACGGTTCGCGAGGCTCGCGGGTTCACCTCGAGGATGTAGATGACGCCGCTCTGGATTGCGAACTGAATATTCATCAGGCCGACGACGTTGAGCGCTTTGGCCAGCTTGCTGGGTCTGCTCGCTTCAACTCGAGCTGGGCTTCTGCGCTCAGGCCGTTCGGCGGGCAGCGAGCAGCCGGAATCGCCCGAGTGAACGCCCGCCTGCTCGATGTGCTCCATGATGCCGCCGATCAGTACATCCGTCGCCGTCGCAGATCGCGTCCACATCCACCTCGATGGCGAGATCGAGGAAGCGATCCAGCAACACCGGGCTGTCGTTGGAGACCTTTACAGCGTCGGTCATGTAGAGCGCGCAGGTCTTCCTCGTTGAACACGACTTCCATAGCACGCCCGCCGAGCACATACGAGGGCCGCACCACCAGCGGGAAGCCCACTTCGCGTGCCAGCATCACCGCCTGCTCCTCAGTTGCGCGCACGTGGCATTGGCCGGCTGCTTCAGTCCCAGCGGTCTTTACCAGCTGCTGGAAGCGTTCGCGGTCCTCGGCGATGTCGATTGAGTCAGGCGTCGTGCCGATGATTGGAGCGCCTGCCGCAGCCAACGCGCGCGACAGTTTCAGCGGCGTCTGGCCGCCGTACTGAACGATCACGCCCTCCGGCTTTTCTCTTGGCGATGATTTCCATGACGTCTTCGAACGTCAGCGGCTCGAAATACAGGCGATCCGAAGTGTCGTAGTCGGTCGAGACCGTCTCCGGATTGCAGTTGACCATGATGGTCTCGAAGCCGTCTTCGCGCAGCGCCAGCGCCGCGTGCACGCAGCAATAGTCGAACTCGATGCCCTGCCCGATGCGGATTCGGGCCGCCGCCGAGGATCATGATCTTGCGGCGTTCGGTCGGATTCGCCTCGCACTCCTCTTCGTAGGTCGAATACATGTAGGCGGTCGAGGTGGCAAATTCGGCGCGCATGGTGTCGACCCGTTTGTAGCACCGGGTGTAGTGCAAACTTGTGGCGGCGCTTGCGGATCACGGCTTCTTCGACGCCGAGCAGATGTGCCAGACGGCGATCAGCAAATCCCTTGCGCTTCAGCGTCCGCGAGACGTTTTACATCGAGTGCTTCCAGCCCGCTGGCCTGAACCTGTACGTTCTTCCTCGACCAGGTCCTCGATCTGGGCGGAGAAACCACGGATCGACACGCGTGAGTCCGTTCACCTTCTCGAGCGACCAGCCCGCGCGGAAGGCATCCGCAATGAACAACAAGCGGTCCGGGCCGGGCGATGCCAGTTCGTTGGCCAGAACACCAGCCGATTCATCGCTCAGCGGCAGGGTCAGTTGCGGATCGAGTCCATCCCAACCCGGTTTCCAGACTGCGCAATGCCTTGTGGAGCGATTCCTGGAAAGTGCGGCCAATCGCCATCGCCTCGCCCACCGATTTCATCTGCGTCGTCAGACGCCGGTTCGGCGCCGGGGAATTTCTCGAACGTGAAGCGTGGAATCTTGGTGACGACGTAATCGATCGTCGGCTCGAACGACGCGGGCGTCGCGCCGCCAGTGATGTCGTTCTTGCAGCTCATCGAGCGTGTAGCCCGACCGCGAGCTTGGCCGCGACCTTCGCGATCGGAAAGCCGGTGGCCTTCGACGCCAGCGCCGACGAGCGCGACACGCGCGGGTTCATTTCGATCACCAGCAGCCGGCCGTCCGCCGGGTTGATCGCGAACTGCACGTTCGAGCCGCCGGTATCGACGCCGATCTTGCGCAGCACCGCGATCGCCGCGTTGCGCATGCGCTGGTATTCCTTGTCGGTCAGCGTCTGCGCCGGCGCGACCGTGATCGAGTCGCCGGTGTGCACGCCCATCGGATCGAGGTTCTCGATCGAGCAGACGATGATGCAGTTGTCCTTCTGGTCGCGCACCACCTCCATCTCGAATTCCTTCCAGCCGAGCACCGACTCCTCGATCAGCACCTCGCTGCGTCGGGCGAAGCGTCGAGCCCGCGCGCGACGATCTCGACGAACTCCTCGCGGTTGTAGGCGATGCCGCCGCCGGTGCCGCCCAGCGTGAACGACGGCCGGATGACGGTCGGGAAGCCGATCTCGGCCTGCACCTGCCAGCGCCTCCTCCAGGCTGTGCGCGATGCGCGACGCGCGGCGATCTCGAGGCCGATCTCGCGCATCGCGTTGCGGAACTGCTCGCGATCCTCGGCCATGTCGATCGCTTCGCGCGATGGCGCGCGATCAGCTCGACGCCGTACTTTTCCAGCACGCCTTCGCGCGCCAGGTCGAGCGCGCAGTTGAGCGCGGTCTGCCCGCCCATCGTCGGCAGCAGCGCGTCGGGCGCTCCTTCTCGATGATGCGTGCGACCGTGCGCCAGTTGATCGGCTCGATGTAGATCGCGTCCGCCATCTCCGGGATCGGTCATGATCGTCGCCGGATTGAGTTGACGAGGATGACGCGATAGCCCTCCTCGCGCAGCGCCTTGCACGCCTGCGCGCCCGAGTAGTCGAACTCGCACGCCTGGCCGATGACGATCGGACCGGCGCCGATGATCAGGATGCTCTTGATGTCTGTGTCGCTTTGGCATGCGGGCTTTACGAAACGGAGGTCACGGTTGCCGATCCGGCAGACACATAGGACTCCGCCTTCAATGCCGTGAAGGATTGCGGTCTCGTACACCTGTTGCTCTATCTCGGCTGCGCGGCGCTTGCTCTGCTGCCCCTGTCTGGGCGCTGGATGCTCGGCAAGCGCTTGACCATGAGGTAAAGAAACTGCCTGAAACATGGGCTGCATGTCGTGCGGCACCGGGGCTTCGCCTCCGGGATGTCCCTGGAAGCCGAAGGCCGGCTTGTCGATGCGCTCCTGCAACCCTGCAGACGAGCCGTCGAAGAGCGATGCGGAGGACGTCGCCTTGCTGGTTCTCGGGCAGCGTGATCTCGATCCACCGCGAAGCCGTGGTTCTGGTGGAGATGACCAGCCTCGCTTGGTCTGCAAGATCCTGACCGGGTGATTCGGCGCCGTGATGTCCGAACTTCATCTTCACGCGTGCGTGCGCCGCTCGCGAGACCGAGCAGCTGGTGCCCAGGCAAATGCCAAACACCGGGATCCCGCTCTCCATAAGTTCCTCGGATGGCGCGAATTGCGTAGTCACAGGGTTCCGGATCACCCGGGCCCGTTGGAAAGCAAATCCGTCAGGTTCGTGGCGAGCGCCTGCTCTGCGGACGTAGTCGCGGGGACAACTGGTCATGCGACATCCGTAGCCGGCCAGCAAGCGCAGAATGCTGCGCTTGATGCCGAAGTCGTACGTCACCACGTGCAAAGCGAGCTGGCGTCGTGGCAGGTTGCGCCCTCGGCGCTCCAGATGCTCGCCCTCGTTCCATTGATACTGGCGGCGCGTGGTCACGACCTTGGCGAGATCCATGCCCTTCAGTCCGGAAACTTGCGCGCCGCATGCACCGCGGCAGTCTCGTCGATGATGTCACCGGTCATGATGCAACCGGACTGCGCGCACTTTGTCGCGCAGACATGCGCGTGAGCCTGCGCGTATCGATCTCGGCGATCGCGACGAGCTTGCCACGCTGCAGGAAGCTCAGAGAGCGATTCAGCGGAGCGCCAACTGCTCGCGAGGGCGGCAGCGGGTCGCGTACCACGAGTCCCGCCGCGTAGATCGCGGCACGACTCGAGATCCTCGGGGTTGGCGCCCACGTTGCCAATGTGGGGATGGGTCAGAGTCACGATCTGCCGGCAGTAGGACGGATCGGTGAGGATCTCCTGATAGCCGCTGATCGAGGTATTGAGACAACTTCGCCGGTGGTATTTCCTTGGCACCGATCGAAACGCCTCGAAGACACTTCCGTCTTCCAAGGCCAGCACAGCAGAGACGGTCAGCGGTTGTCCCCTTCGCCCGCAAGGCGCAGAAATCAGGGTGCGCATGTGCCAAAGCGGGAGGAGCTCTGCGTCAGAACTCCATCCGCTTTGACAGACTACCCTATTGGCAACGGCGCCCGAATTTTACGAACTCGACCTATTGCTGTCCACGCCACCAGGCACCTCGATTATCGAGTGGCGGCCGTTTGCCCTGAGCTATCCTCGTTATTGGAACATACTCGTATATAATTGATTTACAAAAATACAATTGTCCATGGAATAGAGATCGGGCGCCCTGCCGACCAGCCACCGCAGGCGGCACGCAGCGCTCTCGCGCGCATAGATCGATGGTCGCTGGCGCGGTGCGTCAGGGCCAGTGATTCGCCGGGGCCCACGAAAGTCACGCGGTGTTCGCCCACGTGATCGCCCTCGCGTACCGAGGTGAATGATCTGACCGCTCTTGCGCGCTCCGGCGTTCCCGTCGATGACGCGCGACCCTTGGCCGGTTCTGCCCTCGAGCGGACGCGACGCTTTCACCGAGTTTCGAGCGCCGTGCCCGAAGGCGCGTCGACCTTGTTGCGATGATGGACATCGAGAATGTCGGCTTCGAAACTCATCCCGAGCGTGCGCGCTGCAGTTCGTGCCAGATTGATCATCACGTTGACACCGATACTCTGTGTTCGGCGCGTGAGGACAGGTATTGTTGTCGCGCTCGCGCGCAGTTGGTTAACGCATCCGCCGAAGGCCCGTCGTGCCCAACACCAGCGGGCAGCGATGAGCCACGCATGCACGCAGCGTGTCGGGAACCGAGTTCGCGAGCGTAAAGTCGATCACAACATCAGCTCCCGCCATGGCCTCCTCCCGATCCGGAGGTCACGATGATTCCGAGCGATCGACCGCCGCATTGAGATCCCCGGCATCACTGCGCCAAGGTGCTTGCTCGCGGGAGAGCCGAGCGCGCACCGCTCAGAGTGAGGCCGGGCTCGTCGCGCATCGCACTCCAGCAGTGCACGGCCCATGCGACCGCTCACTCCGAACAGCGCGACGCTCGTCGTCATCGGCCGATGTTCTCGAAGAACTTCTTGACGCCCTCGAGCCAGCCCCTGCTCGCGCGGATTGTGCCGCTTGTGATCGCGGCGCAAGGACTCGTCGAGCTTACGCAACAGGTCCTTCTGCTCGGACGCCAGATTGACCGGCGTCTCGACCACCACGCGACAGAACAGGTCTCCGACCGGGCCGCCGCGCACCGGGCGAACGCCCTTTTCGCGCAAGCGAAACACTCGCCCGGATTGCGTCTCCGAAGGAACCTTGAGCGTCACGTGTCCATCCAGAGTTGGCACGTCGACCTGGCCGCCGAGAACCGCCGTCGCGAAGCCGATCGGCACCTCGCAGGAGAGGTGACTGCCATCGCGCTCGAAGATCGCGTGCTCGCGGACCTGAATCTCGACGTACAGATCACCGGTCGGTCCACCGTTGCGCCCGGCTTCCCCTTCACCGGCGAGGCGGATCCGATCCCCGTTGTCGACACCGGGCGGAATCTGACCGTCAGAGTCTTCGGGCGGCGAATCCGGCCCTAGCCATGGCAGTTGTCGCAGGGCTTCTGAATGATTTGCCCGCGCCTTTGCAGCGCGGGCAGGTCTGTTGAACGCTGAAGAATCCCTGGCTGACGCGCACGCTGCCTTGTCCGTTGCAGGTGTCACAGGTGACCGGGCTCGAGCTCGCCGCCGCTCCACTGCCGCTGCACACCTCGCACTCGGCAAGTGTCTGGAAGTCGATGTCGATGCTGTCGCCAAAGACGGCCTGGTCGAGATCGAGCTCCATCCCGTAGCGCAGGTCGGCGCCCCGGAACACCTGGGAGCGTCCGCGCCGGCCACCGCCGAAGATGTCGCCGAACACATCGCCAAAGATGTCGCCGAACGCATCGGCCGCATCTGAATCCCGCGCCACCGCGGGTCGCGTCGACGCCGGCGTGGCCGAACTGGTCGTAGGCTGCGCGCTTCTGCGCATCAGTGAGAACCTCGTAGGCCTCCTTGGCTTCCCTTGAATTTCTCCTCGGCTTCCGTGTCGTGGGATTGGCGGTCGGGATGGAACTTCATCGCGAGCCGCCGGTACGCCTTTTTGATCTCGGCTTCGGTGGCGTTGCGCGCCAGCTCGAGCACTTTGTAGTAATCGCGTTTCGACATTGCGCCGCAAGACCTTCAAATATGCGACCGCCGCGGACCCTACGATCCCGCGGCGGTCATCCATCCCAAGGAACCGCATGAACTCTTATGAGCTCTTTGACGACCTTTGTCCTTCACTTCCTCAAACTCGGCATCGACTACATCATCCTTGTCGCCACCGCCGCTACTGGCCCCACCGCTGCCGGCTGATGCACCGGGCTCTGCGCCTGGCGCACCCTCGCCTCCTGCTGCGCGTATGCCCGCTGCGCGATCGCGGCCGAGGCCTGTGCGAGTTCCTGCGAGCGGGACTCGATTGCATCCTTGTCATCGCCACCGAGCGCGGTCTTGAGCGCCGAGATCGCAGTCTCGATCTTGTAGCGCTCTTCGGACGTGACCTTCTCACCCAGATCCTTCAGCGACTTCTCGGTGGCATGCATCAGCGCATCGCCACGATTGCGCGCCTCGACGAGTTCGCGGAACTGCTTGTCCTCCTCCGCGTGCGCTTCGGCGTCGCTCGACCATGCGCTGGATTTCCTGCTCGCTGCAGGCCGCTGGAAGCCTTGATGACGATCTTCTGTTCCTGCCCGTGGCCCTTGTCCTTGGCCGACACGTTCAGAATGCCGTTCGGCATCGATGTCGAAGGTGACCTCGACCTGCGGCATGCCGCGCGGCGCCGGCGGAATGTCCGCCAGGTCGAAGCGGCCCGAGCGACTTGTTGTCGCTTGCGCGCTCGCGCTCGCCCTGCAGCACGTGAATGGTCACGGCAGTCTGGTTGTCATCGGCGGTCGAGAACACCTGGTTCGCCTTGGTCGGGATCGTGGTGTTCTTCTCGATCAGCTTGGTCATTACGCCGCCGAGCGTTTCGATGCCGAGCGACAGCGGCGTCACGTCGAGGAGCAACACGTCCTTGACGTCGCCGGCAAGCACGCCCGCCTGAATCGCGGCACCGACGGCCACGGCTTCATCCGGGTTCACGTCCTTGCGCGGCTCCTTGCCGAAGAGAGTCCTGCACGCACTTTCTGCACCAGCGGCATGCGCGTCTGACCGCCGACGAGGATGACCTCGCCGACTTCGCCGACCGATAGGCCGGCATCCTTGAGCGCGGTCTTGCACGGACTCGATGGTCTTCTGACCAGGTCTTCGACCAGCGACTCGAGCTTGGCGCGCGTGAGGCTTGAACGTTGAGATGCTTCGGGCCGCGTCGCATCCGCCGTGATGTACGGCAGGTTGACGTCGGTCTGCTGGCTCGAGGACAGCTCGATCTTCGCCTTCTCGGAGGCTTCCTTGAGGCGCTGCATGGCGAGCGGATCGCGCCGCACGTCCACGCCGCTCTCCTTCTGGAACTCCTCGGCGATGAAATTGATGATCCGCTTGTCGAAGTCCTCGCCGCCCAGGAAGGTATCGCCGTTGGTCGAGCAGCACCTCGAACTGGCGCTCGCCGTCGATCTCGGCGATCTCGATGATCGAAATGTCGAACGTGCCGCCGCCCAGGTCGTACACGGCGATCTTGCGATCGCCGCCGGTCTTGTCGAGGCCATACGGCGAGCGCCGCCGCAGTCGGCTCGTTGATGATGCGCTTGACGTTCGAGCCCGGCGATGCGGCCGGCGTCCTTGGTCGCCTGGCGCTGCGAGTCGTTGAAATAGGCTGGTACCGTGATGACTGCTTCGGTCACGGTCTCGCCGAGATAGTCCTCGGCCGTCTTCTTCATCTTCGTGAGCACGCGCGCCGAGATCTCCGGGCGGCGCCATCTTCTTGCCGTTCACCTCGACCCAGGCATCGCCGTTGTCGCGCTTTGGCGATCTTGTACGGCACCATGCCGATGTCCTTCTGCACGACTTCATCGGTGAACTTGCGACCGATGAGTCGCTTGATCGCGAACAGCGTGTTCTGCGGGTTGGTTACCGCCTGACGCTTGGCCGACTGGCCGACGCAGCACCTCGTCGTCCTTGGTGAAAGCGACGATCGACGGCGTGGTGCGATCACCCTCGCTGTTCTCGATGACCCGTGGCTTGCCGCCTTCCATGATGGCGACGCACGAGTTGGTCGTGCCCAGGTCGATACCGATGGTCTTGGCCATGACTGATTGACTCCTGCAAAAACAGATTCGAAACCTGAACGGCATGATGGGGAATGCGGCGGGTGTTTCAAGCGCGATGGTGCAAAGCCCCTTTCCCGACCGGAGGTTGTCGCGGGTCAGCTCGCGGGCGCCTGGCGACGATCACCCTCGCCGGACGCAGCAGGCGGCCGTTGAGCTGGTAGCCGCTTTGCACCACCTGCAGGACGGTGTTCGGCTCGGCAGTGGCCGACTCCCGCATCGCGATGGCCTCGTGCAGCTGCGGATCGAAGGGCGTCCCGACCGGATTGACCTCGGCGATCCCCTGCTTTGCAAACGCCTTGGCCAGAAGTCTCAGCGTCGCTTCTTTCCCAGCCGAACAGGCTGCGCACGTCCCGCCTTATCCCCTGCTTCGAGTCCCAGCTCCAGGCTGTCGCGTGCACGTCGAAGCAGCTCCGCGCGCGAACTTCTCGAGACCGAACTTTGTGGGCGTTCTCCAGATCAGCGCGTCACGCGCTTGCGGAAATTCTCGAGCTCGGCGACTCGCACGCAAGTAGTTGTTCCAGTTCTCCTGGGACTTCGCCTCGGCATCCGCCAACGCCCTGGACCCGTCGTTGCCGCTGGCCCCGTGGTCTCGGTGAGTACAGAGGTGGCCTCGGGTCGAACTCTCCTCCCGGTGCCTCGCGTGTGTCGCGTCTCGGCGTCCTTGTGGGCCCTGTTCGTCATCGGAACTCTCCTGGGCAGAGGCGGGGTACCGGGACTACGCGACCGGTAGCGATACCAGCCGTCCGCCGGAAATCGGGATCAGCGACGTGAATTCAAGGCGCGGTTCCGAGCAGCCGGGCGGTGATGTCGACGATCGGGATGACCCGCTCATAGGCCATGCGCGTCGGGCCGATGACCCGAGGACGCCGACGATTTCGTTGTCGAGCGTGTAGGGGCGGTCACCACGCTGCAATCATCGAGTGATGGTGTATCCGGACTCTGGCCGATGAAGATCTGCACACCCTCGGCCCGCAAGCTGTGATCGAGCAAGTGCAAAATATCAGCGCTTCTCATTGAAGGCCTCGAACAGGCGACGCAATTTCTCGACGTTCGACAGCTCGGCAAAACCCATCAAGTTGGTTTCACCGGCAATGACATAGCTCGCCGCGGCACGCTCTCCCGGAATCGACCATCTGCTGCGCCAGCTGGATCGGCGTCCAGCATCAACTGGTTGAGGCTCTGCCGAGTCGCCGTGCAATTGCGCGAGTGATATCGGCGCGGACCTCGCTCAAGGCGCGACCACGAACCTGCTCGTTGAGGTAGTTGGCGGCGCGCCGCAGCTCGTCCGGCGAGTAGTGCCGCTCCAGGTGCAGGATGCGGTTCTGCACCTCTCGTCCCCCGACGACCAGAATCGTCAGCACGCGGTTATCCGACAGTCCCACGAACTCGATCTGGCTCACAGCCGCCTGCGATTGACGCGGAAGTGTCACTACGCCCGCCAGGTGCGTGATCGTCGAGAAGCACTTGTGAAGCGACGGCCACCAGCGCTTTCGGTTCGTCGCCGTGTTCTTCGAGCCGCCGCTGCAGGTCGGCGACTTCGGGCTCATCGAGGAGGCTTGAGCTTCAGAGGTGAGTCCACGAACAGCCGATAACCCTTGTCAGTCGGGATGCGCCCCGCAGAGGTAGTGCGGAGAGGTTACAAACCCGAGTCCTCCAGGTCCGACATCACATTGCGGATGGTCGCCGAGCTTAGATTCAGACCTGACTCACGCGACAGAGTGCGCGAGCCCACCGGCTGACCGTCACGAATGTAGCTCTCGATCAGAATCCTGAGCAGGTGCTGTGCCCGCTCATTCAAAGATCGTCGGCGGCATCTGTCGGCATGGACGTCAACACTCTGTATATTCAGCAGGGGCCGTGATCATGGCGCGTGCCGCTAACTAACAGCGCGCGTTCGGCGAAGTCAGCTACGCGAATCCGGGGCAAACCCGCCGTAGCCCGTCTGGAATCGACATGGTAAAAGACCGCGAAAACCCGATGGCCAACAGCTTCCACTCGTTCGCGTTGGTGGGCCGGGACACCGATGCTCGTGTCGCCGACAGCATGCGCACGCTCGCAGGTCATCTGAGCCAAGCGCGGCGGGCAAGGTTCTCGTCGATCAGAACGGAACGGTCGACTTTGGCTCGACTGGTGTCGAGCGACTCGATCCTCAGGCGTTTGCCGATCACGCGGACCTGCTGATCGCAATTGGCGGCGATGGGACGATGCTGTTCGCTTCGCGCGCTCGTGGTCGGGCGCAACGTTCCCCTGCTCGGCGTGAACCGCGGGCGACTCGGCATTCATGACCGATGTCTCGCCCGACGACATGCTGGAGCGGCTCGACGATGTCCTCGCCGGCAACTTCGCCGAGGATCGGCGCTCGCCGCTCGAGCGCGCGCCTGAGCACGAGGGCGCGTCCGTGGCAACGCTCACCGCGCTCAACGACGTCGTCGCTGCAGAAGTGGGAAACCGGCCGGATGCTCGATTTCGAGACCTGGATCGACGGCCAGTACGTGAATACACATGGCGGCGGATGGCCTGATCGTGGCGTCGGCGACGGGCTCCAACAGCCTATGCGCTTTCCTGTGGCGGTCCGATCGTGCAGCCCCGCGCCTCAGCGCCGTGGTCCTGGTGCCCATCTCTCCGCACACCCTGAGCGATCGGCTCGATCGTGCGTGCCGGCCGACGCGGCCATCGAGTTGCGCCTGATGGAACGCGCCGATACGCCGTGCGCAGGTGTTGTGCGACGGCACGCTGCTCGGAGAGCTCCAGCCGGGTGACCGACTGCGAGGTGGCCGCCTCCGGCGCACCAGGTCACGCTGATCCACCCGCCGGGATACGACTACCTTCCGCCTGTTGCGCTCGAAGCTGCACTGGGGTCGGGCGGATACGACCGTCATCTCAGTCGCCAGGCTCCCGCCGGCCGAGCGCTGAAGGCGCCACGTGCTCACGTACCTGCGGATTCGAGATTTCGCGATCATCGATGGATCGAGCTCGAGTTCGGTCGGGCTTGACCGCGCTGACCGGCGAGACCGGCGCCGGCAAGTCGATCGTGGTCGATGCCCTCGCGCTCGCCGTCGGCGGGCGGGCGGACGCAGCGATGCCATTCGGCACGGAGCAGAGCGCGCTGGAGGTTTCCGCTACTTTCGACCTCCGTGCGTACCCGAAGCTCGCACGCCGTCTCGAAGCCCAGGCCATCGAGGGTGAAGGCGAGTCATTCTGCGACGCGTGCTGTCGCGTGATGGTCGCTCGCGTTCTTTCATCAACGGTCAGCCGGTACCGTTACAAACCCTGCGCAGAGCTCGGCGAGCTGCTCGTCGACATTCACGGCCAACAGGAGTTTCTTGCCCTGGTGCGCCGCCGCCGCGCAACGCTCGCTCGATCGATGCGCACGGTCGCCACGAAGAGATGGTGGACGCGGTGAGCACTGCCTTTGACCGATGGCAGGAGCAGCGCCCGTCTTGCACGGACTCGAGGCGGCGGGTCGTGATCGCGATGCGCGACTCGAGCTGCTGCGCTATCAGGTGACGCGGAACTCGAGGCCCTCGCGCTTACGGCACAAGAGCTTCCGGAGCTCCTGGCCGAGCAGCGCCGGCACGCGAACAGCGGACGGCTGTCGAGGCGCACTAGCGGGCGATCGAAGGCTGATCGACGAAGCTGACCGGCCAACGCCGAACCTTGCCGTGAGTCGCGCGCAGGCAATTCTGCGCGGCCTCGCCGCGCTGGACGCAAGCTCGAATCCGCCGAGCGATTGCTCGCGGAGGCCGCGATCTCGATTCGCGAAGCCACAGGGACATTACGACACTACCTCGATTCGCTGGATGTCGACCCCGAGAGGCACGAAGTGGGTGGAGCGGCGTGTCGCGACGATCGAGGAGTTGGCGCGCAAGCACCGGGCTGCCCGCTGCAGCGTACCCTGCCCAGCTCGAGCGCGCTGAGCGCCGAACTGAAATGCGCTCGAATCGCACGCCTCTACGGTCGAAGCGGCGGCCCGCAACGCACAAGAGGCTCGCGCCGAATACGATCGTGTCGCGCAGTCCTTGTCGGCAGCGCGTCGCAAAGCTGGCACGAAGTTGACGCGTGAGGTGACGCAACTCATGCAAAGCCTCGGCATGGCCGGTGGACGCTTTGAAGCGGTGCTGTCGACGAGTTCCGGCGAGCCGCAGTGCACGGCGGCTGACGAGGTCGAGTTCACCGTCAGCGCTAATCCCGGCCAGCCTTTGAAGCCGCGTGGCGCGCGTTGCTTCGGGTGGTGAGTTGTCGCGCATCAGCCTCGCCGTGCAGGTCGCCTCGGCGGGCAAGGCACTGACGCCCTGCCTCGTATTCGATGAGGTCGACGCTGGCGTCGGCGGCGGTGATCGCCGAAATCGTCGGGCCGGCGAGTTGAGTCTTCTGGCTGGAGCGCACCCAGGTGCTGTGGCGTGACACATCTGCCACAGGTCGCGAGCCAGGCCGATCACCATGTGCGGGTCAGCGAAGCTCACCGGACGGGCGCAGCGCGCGTACCGCGCTCAACGAACTGCGCGGCTCCGAGCGCATCCGAGGAGCTGGCGCGAATGCTGGGAGGCGTTGAAGTCAGCCAGAAGGCTCGCGATCACGCTCGCGACATGCTGAAGCGCGCTGCCGCCCGGAGCGCAGAGTTAGCGGTCGGCTAGTCCCGCGTCTTCTTTGTGCGGGCACGGATTGCGCCGACATTGCCCGTAAAGAATCAGTGAATGATCGCGGATCTCGTAGCCGAGGCGCTTCGCTACGGCGTTCTGGCGGTCCTCGATGCCACTGTCCACGAACTCCTCGACCTGGCTCGCAGTCAATGCACACGATGTGGTCATGGTGCGGCCCTGGTTGAGCTCAAAAACCGCCATTCCATCCTCGAAATGGTGTCGCGTGACGAGTCCGGCGGCCTCGAACTGCGTGGAACGCGATACACCGTCGCCAGCCCGATGTCCTCGTTCGACTCCAGGAGAGTCTTATAGATGTCTTCCGCGCTCATGTGGCGCGTTGTCGTGTGCTCGAGAATCTCGATGATCTTGAGCCGCGGCAGCGTGACCTTCAGTCCGGCCTTGCGCAGGTCTTTGCCTTCCACGTGCTTGCCTCTCGGGGATTGAGCGGTGATCGCCTGCCGGGGAACGGGCGAATTCGCTATGATGCGCGGCCATTATCCCCACCCTTCGCACGCACTCCACCGTTCATGACGCATTCCTGCTGATCGCGCCCCGCGCGCCCTTGCCGCACCGGTGCGCATCCTGGCAACCGCGTTTTTTCTGCTCATCGCAGTAGTCGGCGCTGGCTGCGTGTACCGCATCAACATCCAGCAGGGAAACTATCTGGACCCGAAGGCGGTTGAGCAGCTCAGCGTCGGTATGACGCGCAGCCAGGTGCGCTATCTGCTCGGCACACCGATGGTGCCGAATGCCTTCGACACTGATCGCTGGGACTATTACTCTATTACAAACACGGGCGTGCCCGTAAAGCGGAGCAAGCCCAGATTACGGTGTATTTCGAGGACGACAAGGTTGCGCGCATCGAGAGGCCGCGGATCGGCCAAAGTCGCGACCACGACGCCGACCGAAAACCGGCCGAAGCCAGGAGCCTGCTGAGGCCTTGCCACCCCCGCCAGCGCCACCGTCGTCAACTGCACGGAGCAGCTGCCCGCCGCCGCCAGCCTCGCCGCCACCTCGAACCACCGTCGCCGACGCCGGAGCAAGCCACCGCCACCGTCAGCGCCGGAACCGTCGGAGACGCCCCACCGCCCTCACCGCCCTGAACGGGCGCCGCCTTGATCCGCGCACGGCGCGCATCGCGAGGATCGGCGGCCAAAGGCCGGTAGATCTCAACGCGGATCGCCTTCGCGACACGGTGATCTGCCGGTACCACCTGCCGAAGATTCCAAGCACCGCGCTCTCGGTGGCAATCTCCGGGCACAGCATCGGAAGTTGGGAGGCGCGCAAGGCATCCATTGCGGTCGCGCGCCATTCGGCAGCACGACTGCGACTGATCCATTGCCGGATCGGGTCGCGCGTAGGCGACCTCGCAGTGCAACTGCGCCTCATCGGCCATAGATCGTCTGTGCGCGCTCGACGAAGGCGTCGACCAGAGAATTGCAGGTGTGCCAGCTCGAACACGGGTTCGAGTAACCAGGCATTGAGAGGATTGGCAAAGGCGAACTGCAGTTGCAGCGACACTCGAGACCCCTTGTCAGCGAATGGGCGAGAATCGCCATGCACCCGCCTCAGAGTGCGAAATGGCCCATCCACTAGTTGCAGGACAATCGCCTCGGATGGCTGCAGGCGATTGCGGGGTGGTGAAGCGGGCGCAGAGCGCCCTTGAGCACCTGCAGGCTCGCTACGACTTCGGTCGGTGTGCGCTCAAGTTCCTCCGCCTTGCGGCACCAAGGGAGAAACTCGGGATAGCGAGACACCTCGTCGACGAGCGCGTACATCTGCTCGGCCGTGAATGGGACCAGGCATGGCGATCGATCTGCCGCACGAGGTTATGCTACAGCACCATGTCTGCGCAGTCGTCGACAAGCCGAGCCCCACCATCGCCGAGAATCGCAAGGCGCGCCACGATTACTTCATCGAGGATCGCTACGAAGCCGGCCTGGCGCTCGAGGGATGGGAAGTGAAGAGCCTGCGGGCCGGTCGTGCGCAGCTCAAGGAGAGCTACGTCTACGTGCGCAACGGCGAGGCATGGCTTCGGCGCGCACTTTTCGCCGTTGACCTCGACTTCGACGCATGTGCATGCGGACCCGACTGCACGCGCAAGCTGCTGCTGCACCGACACCAGCTCGATCACTTGGTTGGCGCTGTCGAGCGCCGCGGCTACACCGTGGTGCCACTGTGCTCTCATTGGAAGCAAGGTCGCGCCGTTGGAAATCGGGTTTGCGAAGGGCAAGAAACAGCATGACAAGCGCGCCACCGACAAGTCGCGTGACTGGGAGCGCGAGAAGGCCTGGTTGCTGAAACGGCACTGATCCTCTTGTGTCGCGGCTCGATGGCCCTGACGAATGCATCCTGCACGTGGGGGGCGATCGGCTTCGACGGGGTCGCGAAACTACGGGTGCATGCCGAGGTGCAGAATTCTCGTTGAAACCGTCTGCAAATCTTATAGTTGCAAACGACGACAACTACGCTCTGGCGGCTTAATCCCGCCTAACCCCCGCCTGGCATTTGCTTGTGGATCCAGAATCAGGGGACGCGCTCACAAGATCGCGGGCCCGGTGTGCTGAAGGCCGGCCTCGCTAAACGTAACGTCTGAGCTGGCTGCGCGTCTTCCCTGCCCTTCGGGTAGCGTGTGGCGAGAATAATTGAAGCGGCTAAGCATGTAGTGTCACTGAAGCGTAGGGCTTTGCGGACGCGGGTTCGATTCCCGCCGCCTCCACCATTTCTCACCCGGAGATCGCGCGGCAGATCGGGGCGCTGCGCGGATTTCGCGGGCAATCGGCTCAGAACGGGCAATCATCGCCCGCGCAGCGCAGACCGACCAGACGTTGCCGCAGTGCTTGGCGCTCGCTATATTCATATGAATATAACGACAAGCCGACTGGGGACGTCCATGCGTATCAAGCCTGTGTTCGCCCGTTGCTTCGGCATGCCTGTTCGCCTTCCGATCGCTGCCCAGGAAGCGACGGAGACGAGCGCATCCATCGGCGCGGAGTGACGCGGGAGTTCTCGGTGGCGTCACTGTGACTGCCAGACGTCGCGAGGAGAACTCCGAGGCGGTTCCCGTCGCCGCAATCTCGGCGATCAGCGGCGATCTGTCTCGACGCACGTACACCGTGAACGCGCAGCTGCTGAGTCAGCTCGTGCCCGTCGCTCTACTACAATTCCGCCAACCCGCGGAACACCGCGCTACGATCCGCGGCCTCGGCTCGAACACGCTCTCCATCAGCGCGGCGAACGACGGCATCGAGCCGGGCGTCGGCTTCTACGTGGATCAGGTGTATCACGGCCGTCCGGCGACGGCGGCGTTCGACTTCACCGACATCGAGCGCGTGGAGGTGCTGCGCGGGCCGCAGGGCACGCTGTTCGGCAAGAACACGACCGCGGGCGCCATTCACGTCATCAGCCGCGCGCCCACGTTCGAGCCCGAGTCGAACGGCGAGGTCTCCGTTCGGCGACAACGACTTCCTCCAGGCGAAGGGTTCGCGTCTCGGGTCCACTGTTCGGCGATAAGGTCGCGGGCCGCCTCTCGGCGCAGATCACCCAGCGCGACGGAGTGCTGCACAACGTCAACACCGGCGAGGACCTGAACGAGCTCGACAACTACGCCGTGCGCGGGCAGCTCCTGTTCGTGCCGACCGATGGCGCTGAAAGCTGCGCCTGATCGGCGACGTTACCGATCTCGATTCGGCGTGCTGCACTCAGGGCTTCCTGCGCGTCGGCCAGAGCCTGCGCAGTCCCGCTCGGCAGTTCCCGGCGTTGGCCGCGGGTCTCGGCTACGAGCCGCCGAGCCGCAACGTCTACGACCGCTTGAGCGACATCGACGCCGATCTGCACATCAACACGCAAGACGGCGGCGTGTCGCCTGATCGCCGACTGGGACTTCGGGGTCCAGCGACGCTGACGTCGGTCACCGCCTGGCGCTACTGGGATTGGGACGTCGCGAACGACCGCGACTACACCGGCATTCCGATCCAGATGGTTCAGCGCATTCCCTCGCGCCAGGATCAATACAGCCAGGAGCTGCGCATCGCCTCCAACGGCGACGCGGCACGTTGCGGCTACGTCGCCGGGCTCTACTATTTCTCACAGGAGATCTACGGCCACCCGATCAGCACCTACGGGCCAGAAGCCGCGTACTGGCTGCTCAACCCGGCGACTTTCACGGTGCCGATCCCGCGCAACTTGCTCGACGGCTACGCGCAGGACGGGCACCTCGGACTTCGAGATGACAGAGCTACGCGGCCTTCGGCGAGGTGAACTACGGCGTTCACGGAGCGGCTGACCGCGCACATTGGGCCTGCGCTATACCTACGAGGACAAGGAAGGGACCTACGCGACGCAGGTGTTCGGCGGGCTCGATCTCACGCGGGCTCCCTCCGGCGACGGCCGCGGAGCTGGCTCGCGCCAAGCTCTCGATCTTCCGCCCGCAGAGTTACTCGGCTGCGGACGATGGCGGCAGCTTCTCCGGCCGCGCCAACCTCGCGTACGCGTTCACGGACGACCTGTTCGGCGTACGTGAGCTTTGCGCTACGGCTACAAGTCCGGCGGCCTCAACATGTCGGGTCTGCCGCTGGATGCGCTGAACCAGCCGACGCTGGCGACGGCAGTAATCGAGGACGAGAAGAACTCCACCGTACGAGGTGGGCCTCAAGTCCACGATGCTCGATCGGCCGCGCGACGCTCGAATCTCGCGGCGCTATCGGACGGTGGTCGAAGACTACCAGGCGAACGTCGTCTCGAGTCTGGAGACGGCGGCGATTCGCTCCTATCCCGTCCAACATTCCCGAGGTGCGCGTGCAGGGCGTGGAAGCGGATTTCGCTGCGCTGCTGTTCGACGGGCTTCACGTTACGCGCGTCGCGTCGCCTACGCCGACGGCGAGAACACGGACTATCCCGCCGGGCCGTGCCCGCTCGAGGTGCAGACTGCCGCGACCGTCGCCTGCGACCTCACCGGCGTGCCGCTCGCTGGGCTGTCCGAGCTGTCGGGACGCTGGGCTTCGACTATCGGAGGACGATGGGCGACGGCAGAGCTTCTGCTCCACTTGGATTCGAACTCTCGCGGCGGCTACAACAGTGACACCTCCGGGTCGCAGATACACGTCGGATCGACGGCTTCAGCGTCACCAACGCGAGCGTCGGCTATCGCTTCGCACGGCGGCTGGGAAGTCGACGTGTTCGCCCGCAACCTGTTCGACGAGGACTACATCACGGCGCTCACGATCCAGACCGGTAACTCCGGCCTGATCCTCGGCCAGCCGAGCGACTCCGCGGATCTGGGGCGTGACATTGCGCGCCAGGTTCTGACGCGCCTCGCCAAAATGATGTGCTCGCAACGGATTGTGATCGCCCAGCTCGACTACGCGGGCAAAGTACGCCTGCCCCGTCACCTGTTCAGTAATCCTTTATCGCTGTCTCTCCAACGCGCGCAGCCCGTCCTCGCCTGAAACGATCGGGGGCTTGTTGTTGGCGGCTGCAATCGAGGAACGACCTCGATTTCGGCTTGAGTGCATCGCCCTGTTCGAAAGTGCGCTCTTCGATCTGCACCGGTGGCGGAGTCTGCCCTGCATCGGTTTGCCGGATCTTGCGCACCACGGTCAGTGATCTTCTGCTGCAAGTCCACTGACGTGGAGGCGTCGTCCTGGAACAGGCGGAGCTTGCGTTCGGTCTTCCAGGCTGACGCGGCTCGCGGTCGTGGTGGCGACGCAGCCAGCGCCGGCTGAAACGAATGCGTGCGTTGGCGATATCGATCTCTACCCGAGGCGCACGGGAGCGCCAACCGCGTCGAGTGAGCTGATCCGGGCGCGCGAACGATGTCCTGGATGATGCATCTGATCAGTCGTCAAGCCGAATCATCAGGTCCAGTACCACATTCACATCGGTACCGCGCTGCTTGAAGGGAGCCAGACGAATGCGACTTCGATGAAGCGCGGCGTGGTGAGAATACCGTCGAGCGCCAGCAATCCGGCATCGAAGCGCTCGAGGTGGCCGGACGCTGCAGGACGCCGGTGGCGCTTTCCGGGCCGCGACTTCGATCAGTCGGCGCGCGTCCGCAACGGTCGTGGTGATGGGTTTTTCCACGAGCACATGGACGCCGGATTCGAGAAACGCGGTTGCCTATGTCGTGATGGAGTGGCGTCGGCGTTGCGATACTGACACCGCATCGACGCGCCCCAGGAGCTCGCGGTAGTCGGCGAACGCCGGGGCACCCAGTTCTATAGCGACGCGCGTTCGCGGGTTTCCGGCGAAGCATCACGGCCACGCCTACCGGCGTTGCGCCTTCGAGCGCAGCGTATTTCTGCGCGTGAAAGCGTCCGAGGTAGCCCAGCGCCGATTACCGCAGCCCGAATGCGCTCCATCTGCAACCTCCGCTGCGTGATTATAGCCACGCGCGTGCGATCGACGGTTGCCCGTTACCGCTCCGCCCGGGACAATGCAGCTCCCCGGGGCTGGAACCGAGACGTGAATCAGGCAATCGACACCAGCAGAGTCAAGCCACCCAACTGGTTCGCAGGAGCATTGCGTCGCCATCCGCGGATACGCCGCGAATTGTGGCTGCTGGTCGCCGGTGTCGTCCTGGGCTTCATCGTGATGCCGCTCGCTGTATACCTCGTCGGTGTACTGACCGCTCGGTCCTTACACGGCTGGCGGGCTAGGCTCGTTCATCGCCGACTACTATCGCGGGCTCTTTCACGGCTGGCTGCCGGGTTGGGGCGTCGTGCTTGGCCCGTATCTGTTTGGTGCAGCTCATGCGACTGCTGATCCGCATGCGTCGCTGGTTCTGGCCGCGCGAACCGATTTCCGACGACAGCCCCTGATCGCGCTGCCCAGGCAGTGCAACTGCTTTCGCGACATAACGGGCAACGCGCTTCGATTCCGGCGCCCTCTGCGGCGCTCTGAGACGTAACGCACAGTCGGCGCTTCGCGGACGGCGCAATCGGATCGCCAACTATAAAGGCCGCCCCGTGTCGCACGATGAGCCGCCCGCACCGAAATCGCCGTCCCGTATTTTCAGCCATGGTCCTGGCGTTGCTGCCGCCATGGGCCTGCGCCCTCGATCCACCCACGCCGCCTGAGACCACGCCTGAGCCACGCGCGGTTGAGCAATCCGGCGTGCACAAGCTTGAAGTTGCGGACCTGGCGTGCGCTCTTTGCGAGCTGAAACCCGCGAAGGACCTGGCGCCGCTTCCAGCCACAAACGCTCGGATGGAGCGGGCTGCGGACCCGCTATCGCAACCCGAGCGCGCCGCGTTCAGCGCCGCTGACGTCGATGACTCACCCAGCGCACGAGCCTTGAGCACGCTGCAGTTTCGGGATAACCAGCCACTCGTCAATCGCCTGCAGCGGATCCAGGCGTGGCCGTTCACTGACGCTCTGGGACTCAACCGCCGCAACGCTCTATGTCGGTGTAAATCGGGACGGCGAGCCGGGGGTTCATCTGCGTCAGAAACGCAAGGATCGTGGCAGCCTCGCGCCTCGTAGTCGTTTGTGCTGATCGCCAGCCCTGCCACCAGTGAACCGCAGGTGCCCGTCCCGCGCCGCTAGCGCAATGTCGATTCAGCGCTCGCTGTCGCTCTGCTCGCGAACCGCGCGAAATTCGCTGTTCTTGTACCACCCTCGGGCCAGCTCTTCTCTCCCGCCACCCGCTCGCCGACGCGATAAAGAAGCTCGAGGTCCTGGAAAGAACCACTCAGATCCAGGTCCTTGCTGTACTCATCGCTCGGCTGGTGGTCAGCGCTTAGCGATGTAATCTTCCTGTTGCTGTCCCCGAACGCGCGACCGTGCTCACGATCATCGGTGCCGAGCTGGTGTACAGCGCCGGCACGCCCTTCTTGGCAAAGTTGAAATGATCGGAGCGATAGTAGAAGCCCTTCTCCGGCGTCGGTTCCGGCGCAATGACGCGATCCTGCTGCTTGGCGACCTTGCGCAGATCGTCCTCGAGCTCCGGATTGCCCGAGCCCACGACCACGATGTCGCGTGCCGGTCCGCCGGCGTAAAGGGCGTCGAGATTGATCACTGCCGCGGTGCGCGCCAGCGGATAGATCGGATTGTCCGCGTAGTACGCCGATCCCGAGCAGGCCTGATTCCTCGCCGGTGACCGCGAGGAAAATGATCCGAGCGTTCGGCCGCCTCAGTGGCGTGGGCAAATGCACGCGCGAGCGCACATGATCCCGGCGACGCCACTGGCGTTGTCGATCGCGCCGTTCGCGATCGCATCGCCAGTCTTGCCCGCGCAGCCGACCGAAATGATCCCAGTGCGCCGTATAGATCAGGTATTCGTCGGGCGTTGCTGCCGGGAAGGATCCTGATGACGTTGGCCGAGTTGGAGCGACGGATCGCATTGCGTACCGGGGCACGACTCCGCCCGCACATCAAGTGGGACTGCCTTGAAGCCGCGTTGCGCGGCGGCGGTCTTGAGGCTGCGAAATCCTGACCGCTGAGCTGAAACAGAATCTCGTCGCCTCTTCACTGATCCAGCCCTCGATCGCAACGCGCCCTGCATTTCCATCTGAACTTGCCATGTCGAGCTGCGGCCCGGTCCAGCTGGTGGCGACGACGTTCCAGCCATACGCCGCAGGCTCGGTCTCGTGAATGATGAGGGCACCTGCGGCACCTGCCGCGCCGCTTCTTCGAACTTGTAGGTCCAGCGGCCGTGGTAGGTCATTTCGCGGCCGCGAAACAGCTTCGGATCGCCCGTCGCAAAGCCCGGGTCGTTGACCAGAATGACGGCAGTCTTGCCCTTGATACCTGCCGCAGCGTAGTCGTTCCAGTCGTACTCCGGCGCGACGATCCCGTAACGACGAACACCAACGGGCTGCTGTCGAGGATTGGGAGACGACGCGCTTGGTCCAGACCACCATGTCCTGGGCATACTTGAGCTCGCGCTTGGTGCCGGCGCGCTCGAACGTCAGGCTGGTATCCGGAGCCGCCGTGATCTCGACGAGGGGCACCGACTGGAAGAAAGTTGTGCCGTGACCGGGCTTGAGCCCCGCTTCCGCAAACTTGCTGCGGATGTATTCCACGGTCTTCTCTTCGCCGGCGGTGCCGGGCTTGCGCCCTTCGAAGTCGTCCGAGGCCAGGGCCGCGATATGCTCGCGAAAGATCTGGTAGTCCAGCCACGGAATGGAAACTGCATCCTTGGCCCCAGCTCGCCAGGCTTAAGACCGCCACGATGCCGCATCAGAAGCCATCGCGACCTTCTGTGCATGCCCCGCTCCCTTCCCGGTTTGTGAATTTTTCATTCGTTTGACTCGACTCGGCAGGCGGCTAGGTCACACAGGGCCAATAGAGCCAGGTCTCCAGTATCCAGCCCCGTCCAGAGCGCGCCGATCGCCCGGCGTCGCCAATGCAGCTGCCGCACGCTGCCCGCAAAACTTGCCGCCGCGACCGCGGCCAGCCCGGTGAACACCGCAGCGCTCTTCAGGAGGGGGACGGAATTCGGTCGAAGCTGGGGACTCGTCGTTGCCCAGAATCAGGAACACAATCAGGACCAATGGTAAGGCCAAGGGCGATCGCTACCGTGGATCCCAGGATGATGCCGATAAGGACGGTTGATGGTCGCATGTCGATCGGTGCACAACTGGCGTGATCGCACTTGATCGGGCGACCGCGGCCTTCTAGCCTGAACGGCGAGTTTATCAGGAATTTGGGCGGCCCAGCCGCTGTCAAACGGAATCCACATGCATACATTCGCCCCGCGCCGGATCATTTTTGCCTTCATCGCGCTGTTCCTCGCCATTGGTGTTGGCGGCTCGGCGCAACCGCCCTGCCGGCAGTCGCCAATGCCGCCGTGGGAACGGTTGCGCCCCTGCAGCCCACCGATCGTCATCCGCAACATCGCGCGACGTGTGTACGAGAACCTCGATCGCGCGCATTACGCGCAGGTGTCGCTCGATGACAAGATGTCGTCGAAAATTTTCGACCTGTATCTGGAATCGCTTGACGGAGCACGCAGCTATTTCATGGCGAGCGACGTCGCCGAATTCGAGCGGCTCCGGCTGAGGTCTCGATGATGCCATCAAGACCGGTGCGCTCGAGCCGGCTTTCACGATTTTCGATCGCTTTCGCCAGCGCAACCGCGAGCGTATGACTTACGCCGTCGGTCTCCTCGACCAGGAGCCGGATTACACGCTCAACGAATCCTTCGAGTTCGATCGCGACAAGGCGCCGTGGGCCGGCGACCGCCGCGGAACTGAACGAGCTCTGGCGCAAGCGTGTGAAGAACGACGGGCTGACGTTGCTGTCTCGCCGGGAAGAACTGGACCGAAACCGCCGACGTCCTGCGCAAGCGCTACGAGCGCGTGCTCAAGCGCATCGACCAGATATCAGCCGACGATGTATTCGAGAATCTTCATGAATGCGTACGCGCGCGTCGTTACGACCCGCACTCGAGCTACTTCTCGCCGCGCAACTCGGAGGAATACCGCATCGCAGATGAGCCTTTCCTACGAAGGTATCGGTGCGTCGCTGCAACTCGTGGACGATTACGTGACTGTGCTGAGCATCCTGCCGGGCGGCCCAGCTTCCCAGTCGAGTCAGCTCGCCGCGAACGACCGCATCACTGGACGTCGGCCAGGGCCAGCGACGGCCCAGCTGACCGACGTGATCGGCTGGCGCCTGGATGATGTCGTCCAGCTCATCCGCGGTCCGATCAACTCAGTGGTTCGACTGCAGGTGCTGGCGGCCGGCGCCGCGCCGGGCTCAATGAGAAGTTGGTTGAATTTACACGCAACAAGGTGACGCTCGAAGCGCAGGCGGCTCACAAGGAGATCCGCAAGGTGCATCGTGGCGACCGGGATCTGTCGATCGGCGTGATCACCGTGCAGCAATACGTAACTGAACGAAGTACAAC
>ERZ1370068.9708-contig-8466_pt1 | contig 58009 bp, 90 predicted proteins | sample MGYA00561227_ERZ1370068 | MGnify/ENA primary metagenome ERZ1370068 (study PRJEB38410, sample SAMEA6850437) | metagenome | study: Metagenomic assessment of the ecological functions of the soil: analysis of the soil microbiota associated with the... | reverse complement strand
TTACGTATTGCTGCGTACCGGACGACGCTGGCCCGCCACGCAGGGCATGAGCACGCCGGAGTGGTCGAAGTACCTACGACGTCGTCAGCATTCCGGAGCCTCCGGGCAGATCGCCCGCACGGTGATCGACCGAATTACACATCCGCTATCGGGAGCGCCTACCACTCATCGACGGAGCGGTCGAGGCGGTCGACCCGGCTAGCCGACCAATGGCCCTCGGGCTGGCATCGTCCCCGCCGACGACCTCATCAGAACGGTTCTCGACGCATCCGGCCTTGCGCCCGCGTTTCAGGTCGCGGTATCGACTGAAGCAGTGCCGGCCAGCAAACCTGCTCCGGACGTGGACCTGACCGTAGCCTCGCGGCTCGGCGTCCGGCGGATCATGCGGTCGCGGTCGAGGCACTCCTCCAACGGGCTGCGGGCCGCCGCCGCGGCCGGTCTCGCGGTGATCGCCGTTCCGCACGCCGCCTTTCCGCCTGCGCCCGATGCGCTCGCACTGGCGGCAGTGCAGTCTCACCAACATCAGCGAGCTCACCCCGGAAGTTGTCCGGTCGCCGCCAGTCGCTGAAATCCTCTTCGGCGATGATCTTGGACTTATGGTTGCCCCACGGCATCTAAGTCCAAGATCACGACGGCGAAACCTCGGGCAAAGATCACGTCGGCGGGCTGGTCAACGATCACGACCGGGACAGGGTCAAGGTCGTCGCGGCGCGTGCCGGCTCGGCCGGTTCCGCTGAGCGACGGTAGAGGGACGGTAAGACCGAGGATGACCCCGCTGGTTACGTGATCACCCCGGCAGCGGAGGAAGAGCCCGGCCAGGTCGGTCGGCGCGTCCTCTCGCGTCGTCGACCCCTACGTCGCTCCCCAGACCGGGCAAGCAATGTGCAGATCGCCGCTCGCCGGAGCGATGAATGTCGCGACAACATGCGTGGATCGTCGAATCGGATGCTACTGAGTAACCGCTGTAGTTCTGCTGGGGCCGAGCCGCTCCTCCGACCAGGTACACGCATCCAGCACCGTGTCCGGCGTGTTGCGCAGCGAAGCGCTTCCGGGCCGTCGGCAGTCGGAGTGCCGGTACTGCTTCTCCGGCGGTCAGCGCGACCATTGTCGGCGGCATTGTACTCGGGTTGTAGGCATGGTTCTGGAGTCGTCGGCGATCTGCCAAAGCCCGGAAAAGCGAACGACGACAGCAGCAGCGCCCCGCCCACCACTGCCATGACGGCGACGCTCCGCGGCACGTCGTCAGCCCGCCGTCCACGTCCCGGTGCGCGGCGTTCCCGCGAAGGCAAGCCGGTACGGGGTCACATCGATTCCCCTGCGCCGCGGGCCGGTCGTCGGAGCCGGCTGGCTGTCGGCGTAGCTTGCTTCGCCCCGTCGCGTAACAACAGGGTCACGATGCTGCCCTTGGTTCCGGCGGCCCGCATCTCGCCAAGCGATGCTGCAGCGCTCCCGTGGAGATTTGCTCCGTGCCGGTCGAGCAAGGCGCCCACTCGCCGTCCGAGCAACGGCTCCACCACCTCCCCGGACGACGGCGGTGGATGCCGCATCCGGCACCGAGATCATCCAGATCGACCACTCCCGGCAGAAAGCTCGATCGACTCGAGGCCGGCCGATGCCCTCGATGCGGGAACTCCACGTCCAGTGACGTACTGCGGAGCTCGGCGTCGCACCGGCCTTGAAGTAGAACGCCGAGTTCTCTGGGTCGACGACCGCGACGGCGGTATGTCGATACCGCCGGAATCGAACGTAGCGCCCAAACCGTGGCGCTCGTACCCCGGCCACCGGCGCCGACCGACGATCCAGCGCGGTACCGGGATATCGCTCGAACGCCATTTGCTCGAAGATCGATTCGGCGATGTTGTTGTTGCCGCGCCAGTCCGTGGCTCGTTCGGCGAACGTGAACTGGTCCAAGGTAGAAACCACCGGGTCGATTGGGCCAGCTCGGCAGCCACCGAGTACACCGGTGGTTGGGTCGTCGACGCAGGTGGCGGCGGCCACCTTCCCGCTCGATGAGGCGCGGATCTTCTCGGTGCTCACCGACCGCGGCATCACCGGCGATGAGCGGCAAACCCAGCATCCGGGCGAAGTAGGCCTCGCTGATCGCCGTCGAACCCGACGAGGACCTCGGTAACGGTCGTCCCGGCCTGAATCTGTCCATTGCACAGGGCGTACAGGAACAGCGATCTCGCCAGCCGATGCTTCAACGATCCGGTGGGGTGCGTCGATTCGTCCTTCGGGTAGAGGTCGATGTCGCAGCGTCCGAGGGGCCGGCCAACGGGAACGGAATGAGGTGAGTGTCGGCGGACCGGTTCGCGTCGGCCTCGACCCGACGGATGGCCTCGTTGACCCGCTCGCGGGCCGCGGGCGAACTGCGGTCAGGTCACATGACAAACCTTAGAGGCGTCGCCGTCGGATCACACGAGCCGGCGCACCAGACCGCCACCGAATAGGCCGGCAGATCGCGGGTGACGACCGAGTTCGCGCCCGACGACGGTGCCCCACCGATGACGACGCCCCGGGTCACCACCGTGCCCGCGCTCAGCCAGACGTCGCCGCCGACGCGCACCCGCGCCTTCGCGATTCCCTGGTCGCTCGATTGGCATGTCGACACGCTCATGTCGATGGTCGAAGTCGGAGATGTGGACGTCATCGGCGACGCAGTGCCGCTTCGCCGATCTCGATGTCCAGGTAGCAATTGACCGTGTCCCGCTCGGCCGAACACCGTTTGATCGCCGATCCGGAGCGTGCCTTCGTGGCACCGTATCGCCGTGCCTCGACCGATGTGCACCGACCGCCCGAGAATCAGCCGGCCGAAGTCGCGGCGCGCATAGATCTCCACGCCGGCGTCAGATAGACCATCCCCAGGGTGATCACGTGCGGATTCGCCAATCGAAGCCGTAGAAAGCGCCAGTACCGGACCAGATGCCACGGCGTGTAAGTGCGCGATTCCGCACCAGCCATCGCAGGGACGCCGGCGTGACCACGCGGGCGCTGCGAACGGTGCATATCAGCCGCCACGCGTCGCAACCGAAGCACCGAGCAGCCCGGTCGTGCGCCGCCAGCAGGTCGCGCGGGGTGGCAAAGACCTCGACGGCGCCGGCCGCGACCAGTTCGCCTGGCTGCCCGTAGCCCCATCCCGCGCCGATACAGGAAATGTCGTGGGCTGCGGCTCCTCCACCGTCGTGCCTGCGGTCACCGACCATCAGCACCGCGGTGGGATCAGGGTGTCCGAGCCGCCGGAGCGCCTCCGGCGATCACCAGCGGCGCTCGGTGCGCCGCTCGTTAGTTCAGACTGTCGCCGGCCACGGTCACGAAATAGATCCGCGAGCCCGAGATGATCGATGACCGGTGTCGCGTGGAATTCCGGTCTTGCTCGTGGCCACTGCGAGCGTCACCTGGCGAGCCCGAAGGTCGTCGAGGACGTCTAGTGACACCGTCATAGATCTCAGGTATCGAACATTCCCGTCGCGTATGTGCACTCGGTATCGCTCGATCAGCTTCGGAACAACATCGGCTCCGACCAACGGCGGGAGGGCGTCCGCAGAACGTCGGCCCGATAAGACCGCGCTCGGTACATTCGTCCAAGCGCGGAAGGCCTCAGCTCGTCGAATGCTTGGCGCAACGAGCCGATGATGCCCGCGTCCGATCTGGACAGCGTCCCGCTCTAGATCGGAAAAGGACGGCCTGCAGCGAAGCCCCCATTCTTACTGTGGCTTCCGTCATTCGATCCCGCCGGGTACACGACGGGTAGCAGCATCAGGGACGATCGAGCGCATGGTTTCAGCGACCGCGGCACGTCCGGCGAGCTCGTCGTCAGCTTGAGGTAGGCGTAGACGCGGTAGGTGATCTCGGGCTGGAGTGGCCGAGCCGGCCGGAGCCGGCGGCGACCGGAGACGCCGCAGTCGAGATCACGGCCCGCGGCCGAAGTAGCGGATCTGCAGCGGCGGGCGCGTCGATAGTATCGGCCGTCACCTGGCGGGGCACCTGCCCGACCGTGCCGAGGCGCCGAGGCTCTGTGGCCGGCCCATGTCGCCGCGCGGCCGCGGCGCTGCTGGCGCTTAATCGCTCCGACTGCAGTTGCGGGGCTCAGAGGAAGTGCCGGTCGACCACGGATCGCCGGCGGCCGCGCGGTGTCCGCGGCATGAGGTTGCGCATGTACGGCATTCAGAGCGCTGGCGAACGCTCGAGCGTGATCGACGCACGCTTGGCGTCGATGTAGCTGCCGGTCAGCTTGGACGCCTCCGCGGTGGTCAGGACGGCTCGGCGTCGATGTCCTGCGGCCGGACACCGTGACCAGTTGCGTGCCGCCGGGGTCGCGGTAGCGCGCGTACCAGCGTTACCAGCTGACCATTGCGCACCCGCTTCGCGATGCTCGCCACGGCAATACTCTCCTGGTTTCCGCCTGGGCCGGCACTTCGCCGGTCGATCTTCGCAAACGGGCGGTGACGACCTCGGCCGACTGGACGATCGGCTTGCGGGTAGCTCCTCGTCGAGAGCGGTCGAGTAGCCACGCCGTCGCCATCGTCGACATCGGCAGGTGTCGTTCGCGTGCGAGCTGGCACCGCGGCGTAATGCTTCCGCTGAGCCGCACGTTGAACAGTCGCGAGGAAGGCTGGTCGGTTGACCAGCATTCCGGGCACCCGGTGTTCCGCTCGAGGCGGGCGTCGCCGCCGGTCATGGCCGAGCCGTGCCGCAGGGCGTGGTTGCCGGTCGTGGGCGGTCGCCTTCCGCTTACCGGTCGTCTGGCTGGACGGCCGCATCTTCGCGGACATCGAGGCCCCCGCAGCGAGCTTGGCCATCGCACTCCTGACCGTGCTGCGCAAGGGCGGAAGATGGTCACCATCCCGCTTCGCCCCGCGCACCGCACGCGCCATCGACCTCGCCGTGGGCGAACGGACAGACGGGCCGATCTTCCTCCGCCCAGATGGGCAGCGCATAGACCGGCACGGTGCCGGCCGCATCGTGCACCGCATCGCCTGCAAAGGGCCTAGCGAAATAAGAGGATCAGCCTGCACACCTACGGCACGGGTTCATGTTCATCACCGCCGCCCTCGATGCCGGCGTCCGCTACGCGACGTCCAAGAAGCATCTGGTGTGTGACACGCCGTTGCGTCAGCAGTGTGGCGACGCTCAGCGTGGCACGCCGTCCTGGTCGTGCGCTCTCGTTGCAGTAGGCCAGCTAACGGCCAGCACTCGGCGGTGGCCGTCCCGCCCGTCTGCGATGCTGCCGCGTCGAGCTTGGTGAGGATGTGCCGCACAGTGCGCCTCGACGGGTGCGCTCGCTCAGTGTGAGGCGTGGGTCGCGATGGCGACGCTGGTCAGCCCCTGCGCCATCAACTCGAGGACGCTGCGCTCCCGCTCGACACAGCCGGCAGCGAGCGGGCCGCCGCTGCCGACGTCCGCGACGAGGCCGGCAACGACCTTCGGGGTCGAGCGCAGCGACCCGCCGCCAGGGCGACGCGCGCGTCGGCGGCGTGGCGAGGAAGTCCAGCCACGTCGAGCATCGCGGTCCTTGAGCAGGTAGCCGAACTCCGCCGAGCGTCGCCAGAGTGCCACCGCGTGTGGTGGTCTCGACGCGTTGGGATGTTAGGACGAGGACGCCGATGCCGGGGGTGGCGCTCCTGATCTCATGCGCGCCGCGTGCGCGCCTTCGGTCGGTGAAGGTCGGCGGCATTCGGACGTCCGATGACGACGAGCTCGGGGCTGTTGCGTCGACGGTCGCTGAAGGCTGCTCCGCGCTGCCCAGCGTGCCGATGACTTCGTGGCCGCCGTGCCGGCGAACAGGCGAGCTAGGCCCTCGCGCAGCGCCTGGTCCTCGACGATCACGACACGCATGGGAACTCCGCGGTGAGCGGTGCCGGTGCCGGCTTCGCTTCGGATGCGCAGCGTGCCGCCCTGCGCGGCAACGCGGATCGACGAGCCCGGCGAGGCCGCGAGCCGGTGCGCGCGACGCACCCCCGACGCCGTTGTCGACGACTGACACAACAAGCTGGCCGTTGTGTCGTGCGGCGCTCAGCACGACCTCCGGTGGCGCGCGTGCCGCACCGCGTCCGTGGAGACCTTCGTCGCAGGCGGTGAAGTGCCGCGGCCGTCTCGACGTCGCGGTCGCAGCGGGCCGGACGTGCGTCACCTCGACCGGAGCGGTGCCCTGCTCGCGAGATCCCGCAGCGCGGACCCGAGGCTGGCGTCGAGCTGCGCCGGCCGCAGCCCGCGCGCGCCGTGCTGCGCGCAGCTCGTCGATCGCGACGGTGATCTCCGCGACCGCCCTCCAGCGCCTGCGACACCTGCCGGCGCGGCGGGTCCGAGGGCGTGCTGAGCGTGCCGCAGGGCGAGTTCTGATCGAGCACGAGCGCGCTGCTGGGCGCCGTCGTGCAGGTCGCGCTCGATCCGCCGGCGCTCCGCGTCCGCGGCAGCGACTATTCGCGAACCCGCGAGGCCTGCACCTCGGCGCAGCTGACGGCGCAGCTCGACCCGCAGCGCGGGCGATCTCGATTGCCAGCCCGCCGGCCTCGACGAGCTGCCGGAGCAGCGCAGGATGCGTCCTGACTTGTCGGCGCTGTGCAGCACCTGTCCGAGCGGGCTGGCCGCCTCGCTCGATTGAGTACGCGCTCCCGCCGGTCGTCGGGCGCGGTCCGCAACGGGCATCCCTTGCGCGTCGACATAGAGCTGGCTCTCGGGGAGGAAGAAGTGCAGCTCGAGCGTCGGATCCGACACCAGCTCGCGCAGCAGCGCTTCGACGCCCTCCGGTGCCGCGCGGCCGGCGCGCAGGTCGTCGAGGAAGCCCGTCATGCGATGCAGCGCGTCGTAGCGAGCCCGGTTGAACCGTCGATCCACCGCGTCCTGCACCCGCGCCCGCACCGGACGGAACGCAATCGCGACGAGCGAGCGTGCGCGACCGCGGTCGTCCACGGCGAGCCGCGGCCGAGCGCCGTGCCCAGGAGCAGAATCACGGTCGCGGCGAACGCAGCGGCGAGCACGGCGGTCACCGACCCGTACGACGCAGCGGTCCGGTTGATGACCACGTCGATCCCGTACAGCCCGCGCCGCAGGATCGCGAAGCCTGCGGCGAGCGGGAAGGCGGCGAACGCGAAGCCGAGCACGGCCATCCGGGCCGGCAGACCGCCGTGCGGCCAGATGAACCAGGTGCTCATGATCGAGGGCGGTCACGGTCGCGCGCCAGCCGATCCGACGGCCAGCACGAGCTTGAGCTGCCGCCGCACCGACGCGCATGCGCTCGCCGCAGGCGGACGACCAGAGCCGCTGTCCCGGCCACGATGCCGGCGAGCACGAGGATCCAGCCGGCCACGTCGACGGCGTCCAACGCGCCGCGAGCCCCGGAGACACCGAGCGGGTTCGACACCGCCGCGAACGGCTCGTCGTACCGGCCCGGGGTCAGCGTCCCTGCGACGACCAGCAGCGCCATGCCGACTATCAGCCCCGCGAGCACGCGCGCCGCCAGCGCCGGGACGGCAGCCGCCCGTCCGGGAAGAGCAGCAGCGCGAGGCCGAACCACGCCCGCGATCTCCTCACCCATCACGTTGTTGATCACGACCGCTGCCGTCGATCCCGGCAGGTGGTGGACGGTGTTCAGGTCGACGTCCGCGTACTGCCAGGTGACAAGGTGGACGCAGGTGAGCAGGCCCGTGACAGCAGAAGACCCAGCCGATCCGGTTGTCCGGAACCCGCCGCGCGACGATCGCCCCTGACCGACGCGAAGGTGAGCGCGAGCAGCAGGAACGCCGCGCCGCCGATGCCCGCGAAGATGTCGTCCGGCTGCGTCGCCAGGATGTCGCTCGGCCCGACGGCGAGGCAGCACCGCGCGTCGGCACCGCCAGCGCGACGGAGGCGAGCCACATCAGCGCCGCCGCTCGGCGCGCGCGGTCACCCGGGCCCGCATGAGGCGAGTGTCCCAGCGCGAACCACCACCGCCAACCGCGCTGGCACTGCACGGAATCAGTGCTGGCGCTGATCGAAGCTCACCGAGATACCCCGCGCGGGACGGAGTGCCGCTCATGAGCGCGGCCACATCGGCGGGCAACGGCGCCAGATAGATGAGGGCGGGCAGCTGCGGCGGCCTATCCCGGCCCCGGCGGAACGGCGAAACGCTGTGGCGACTGCCGGAAGCGCCGACCCGGGCGAGGCCCGATCGAGTAGCGCGCCAGCATGGCAAGTCCACCAGGGGTGGCGCCGATGCCGACGGCGAACATCCAGTTCGCGAACTCCCACGCGCCCTCGTGGTCGGCGATGAGCCTGCACCTCCGCCCGGTCCGATCTCGTTCCGTCCAGATCGAGGACAAGTCCGCAGTAGAGAGCCGCGACCGTCGCGCAGCAGAAACCGAGCACCAGGGCCGCCCGGACGCCGAGCAGTGCCCGCGCGGGTCAAGCATTTAGTCACCGTCGAATCCCTCGCGCCGGATCGGCCGGTGCCGGCAACTGCGCTGGCACTGCATCGGCGGTGCGTACTGCCACTGATCGAAGTCGCGTGTTCGCGCCGATGTGTGGCGGTGCTGCTCCTCCTACCTTCGCTGCACAGGTTCGCACCAAGGAGGAGACATGACCCGCAACAACCACCGACACCGGCGCCATCGACGTAGGCCCAAGCCGGCGAGCAGATCAGGTTCTGGACGGCCGGCGCCGCGTGTGCGCTCGGCGGTTTCGCCCCTGTTCGCCGGTGCAGTCACGACCAGATCATCCAGGCGTCGACGAGCGTCTCGACCAGTTGTGGCGCTACCCGCGGAGCGCAGCCGCACCGCCCGGGATCGCCTGGGCGGTCTTCGGCACGATGGAGGCGCTCGTCCTCACCGGCGTGTTGGCCTGGCAGCGCAGCGGGGTCGCCGGATCGGGCCGTGGCGCGGGTCGGTTTGCCCCTTGCCGCAGTCGGCACGGCGCTCATCGTCGTAGGGCACTTCGCGTCGATACCGGTGCGCAACCAGACGATCCACGAGACCGGGGCGCAGCTCGTCGGCGGGATCTTCGGTGCCGGGACTGTGCGCTCGGCCGTCGGTTTCGCGCTGGCCGGCTGGGCCACGCTGCGAGCCGGCGTGTGGCAAGACTGGCGGCGCTTCGTACCGCTCGCCATCGGCGTGGTGACGTTCACGCTGATCGGCCTGCAGTTCACCACAGCAGCGCTTCGACCTGTGATCGTGGCTGTTCCCTTATTTGCGCCGCCTCTCGGGCGTCGCCCTCATGGATCATGATAGCGGGCGCCGATGCGCCGGCGCGAACATCAGCAGACCTGCGTTACGGCAGCGTCGCAAATTGTAAGCATCAGCGCTGCGCTCGTGGTTCAGGAAGGTGTTGCCAGCGGAAGGTTCGGCTGGCGTGACCGCCGAGACAAACCGGTCAGCGCCAGTGCGGATCTGAGTTCCAACCTGGCGCTCCAGTTGTGGCGGTCGGCGATTGCCGCGCATCATCAGCCGGCTTCGGCGCGCGCAGTGTCAACGTCGACGTGCGCCGGGACCTCATGTGACGGGCTGGGCGGGCTGGTGCCTGCGCGTCGCCGGCGCGAATGGCATCGTGAACGGCCTGGGGCTCGGCGGCTTCACGATTCCTGCGATCGGTGAGCCTCGGCCGAGGCGGCAGGGCATCCTCTACACCTTCGGAAATCCGACCTACGGCAAACCCGTTCGAACGGATCGGAGTCCCGACGTCCGTGCCGCTGCTGGCGGCCTTTCTCGCGGCCTGCCTCCTGCAGGTCGTCGGCGGTGTCCTGCTGCTATGGCCACGTCGCTCGGGAATCGTGGTCTCGATCGCCGCCGCTGCTGCTCTGCGCCCCGTTCTGGTGGGGGTTCGATCTGCCGTTCGGCGCGGCTGCAACGCGGCGGTGCTGCTCGCGTTCCTAGTGCTGGCGTGGACAGTGCGAAAGCGTCCCTCAACGAGAATCGCTGCTCCACAAAGTGCATCGGCTCGTCGACAAATCGACGGGTGATCTGGCGACGCAACTACCAGAAGGGACTACCCCGATGAGATTCGAACCACGAGTCGTCGCGGGATGTCCGGAGCCGACCAAGGAGTCGTGCGCCAGCACCTCGACATCCTCAACGGCGCACGGCGGACGCCTGCGAGGAAAACATCGCGGCCGAATACGTCGAACACGCCACCGCGCTGTTCGCACCCCAAGCATCTGGCACGGTGCACGGGCCGACAATCGTGCGCGAGACGGTCAACTGGCTTCGCGCACGGTCTCCTGGACCTACCGCTGACGATCCTCGCGATAGTCGCCGGGGACGACATCGTCGCGGGGCGCGTCACTCCTGCGGCACCAATCTGGCCAGCTCGGCGGCGCGTCCTTGCACCGCCAACCGGCAGACCTCTTCAGCGCCGGAACAGAGTTCCACTGGTTGAGGCGGGCGTACGAAACCCGTCGCTGAAAGTTCACGTTCCTGTCGGTCGCTACCACCGCAGGACTGCTTCGGCCGGCCAGCCGCTGCCGCGGCGTCGGCCAAGGGCCCGGTGCGAGGTCATCCGGTACATGTTTCCGTTGACTGCAGCCCGAACGGTCAGAAACGATCCGGAGTCGAGACCTTCCCCGATAGCCAAGGCAACCCGATCAAGCTCAGTTGACCGACGATGCCCATAGGCGCGCGAGACATTCATTCACTGGGCCGCCCAGTCGGAGGATGCTGTGGCCGGCTCCGCGGAAAACCTCGCGCCGCGCCGGCAGCCGCCGCTGCAGCACATCGCAGACTAAGTCAAAGATCCGACTGTGTCCTCCGGACACCACGAGCTTGGGCCACGTAGCGGCAGCGAGGGCCTCCTAGCGGGATCACCGCATCCCAGGGCCATCTGCCGCGCATTTGAACCCGTGCGGCGCGTAGCAGGACTCGGGTAGCGGTGTCGGCAATCGTGAGGGGTCAGCGCCAACCAAAGCCGCGAACCTGCGCAAGAACTCATCCGGCGGTGGGTCCGCGGTCAGCATGGCACTGGATGGCATCGATGAAGCGACGAACCTCCGGGTCGTCCGCCACCAACCCAAATGCCGGCGGCTCGAAGACCGTCAGAGACTGGACCGAGCCGGGCACCTGCGCTGCGGCGATCAAAGACACGACGCCGCCGTAAGAGTGCCCCACGAGATGGGTCGGCTCCTCGGCCAGCACCTCCGCGAGGTCGCCCGCGTCGACGTCGAAATCCTCCCTCAACTGCTTCCGGGCTGGCGCCGAAGCCCCGCCGGTTGACCAGGACGAGCCGGTGGTTCGCCGCCAGTGGCTCCATCGCGGCAAACGTCGCGGGCGAGTCGAAAACGTCGCCGTGGACGAGCACAACTCGAGGGCCGTGCCGTCCCCACTCAATCCGTTCCATGACGCTCATCTCCCCTTACCAGCCAAGCAACATTGATGAACTGAATTCTTCGCCGCGCGTCGGTGCCTCAGTCCGATCTCCGGTCTCGTACGCACTGGCGGGGTCGGGGCTGGCCTTGCCGCGCACCAAGGGCGTCAGGTTTCCTGCGCCGGGGCATGCGTCGGGCGGGCCGCTCACGGCGCCGCTGCAATCGCGGCGGATCGCAGCGAGGTCGCGCTCTCTTCTGCGAGCAGCCGAACGATCGGAAGGTCGACCGCAGAGTCGTACGGCGCCAGGCCTTCGAGCACTTGCGATCGTGTCGATGCGGCCACACCGACGCTGCCGAGCGGGACATCCAAGGCCTCGAAGTGCCGGCGATGGGCCTGGTTGATGTTGCGGTAATGGCTCTCCTCGTCGCGGAGCCGTTGCAGCGAGCTGGGCCCCAGGGCGACGCGGACGTAGGAAGCGACGAGCGGGGCGGACCTGCCCGCCTGGTCCGCTCCTTCCAGCACCCATCGACGCGCCAACGCCGCTTGGGCAGGCAGCATCCAGTTGAGCAGCACACCGTCGGCGATCGCCCCACCAATGCGGCACAGTTGCGGTCGCATGGCTGCAACAACGATGCGCGTTCCGTCCGGAAGGAGTTCCCGTAACTCGGCGACGGCCCGCCGCACGATGTCGAGCGGCGCGCGCAGTTGGCCAGACCCGACGCCGACCCAGAGCTTCGCCGGATCCAGCCCGAGACGGGCAATCTCCGCCGCGATCGCAACCGGCTGATGTCGGTCGAGAGGAAGAACCCCTACGCCCAGTTCGAGCCGTGGCGCGGCGCCGGCGAACTGCGCCAGCGTCTCCAGGCCAGCAGCGGTCGGCTCGTCGTTCGACCACAGCGAGTGGTACCCGAGGCGCTCACAGTTGACGGCTAAGTCGCGAGCAAGTCCCGCCGCAATGCCCGCGCTGATGCCCAGCCCTCGGCAGATCGGCTTGGATGCGTTCATTGAAGGTCGGGCCTTCCTCGCAGGGCCAGCCATCGCGCGTCACATCGGCGACTTGGCGCACCGAGCAAGCGCCGATGTCGAGCCCACCAGCCGAAGTTGAGCTTGGCCGCCGACGATCATTGCTTACCTCTGGCTATATCTGTGATGGATCGATGTTTTGGTTCGCGCGGAACAGGTTGTCCGGGTCGAGGGTTCCCTTGAGGGCGGCCAGGCGCGGGTAGTTCTGCCCGTAGGCCGCCTTGACCCGCCCCGGGCCCTCATCACCGAGGTTGTTCACGTACACCGACTCCTCGAGGTGTGGCTGCATCGCCTGGAACAGCGCACTGGTCCATTCGATGTTGCGATCCGAGTCGGTCGCGTCTGACCACTGCGACAAGATGAGGAAGTCGTACTGCTCGGCCCGATGGGGAAGGCGGTGGCCGATGGGGCGATGCGGCTCGCCACTCCGTGCATCTGTTGCAGGCCGACGCCGCTGGCGGAGGAGGGCATGTGCGGCACGAACTGCATCAAAGTCTCGATGGCGCCGTCGGTGAGATCGCGCAGCCAGCCGGACTTCCAGTAGTGCAGTCGACCGGAGGGAAATCCTTCGTCGCGAGCGCTCTGCAGCGCCGTGTAGGGCATGGGTTGGATGCTGTCGTCCACCGGCGATTGGAAGGTCCGCAGCGGATGAAGCACCTGTTCGCCCTCGTCGGTCGGGCCGCAATAGCAGACCACGATGGACACCGTGGGTTCCCCGGTCGGGGTCAGCGCGAGCGACACGGCTGTGGATAGCTCGTCCGGCGCCGCTTTGACGAAGTCGTCGTAGAAACGCAGGACCTGCGGCGCCGTGCTCAGGGGTACGACAAGGCGCCTGCGAGTACGAGGTCGACCGGATGAAGTTGGTATTCGAAGGAGGTGACGACTCCGAAGTTGCCTCCGCCGCCTCGGATGGCCCAGAACAAGTCCTCGTTCTCCTGCGCGCTTGCCCTCAGCAGCTGTCCGTCGGCGGTCGCTACGTCGGCGGATATCAGGTTGTCGCAGGCGAGTCCATAGCAGCCGTTGAGCCAGCCCAACCCGCCGCCGAGCGTGAGCCCCGCGATGCCTGTCACCGACACGACGCCGAGCGTCGTCGCCAATCCGAACGCCTGCGTGGCGCGGTCGAACTCGCCCAACGTGAGCCCGGGCTCGGCCACGGACCGTCCTCGTCTCTGGCTCAACCTGGACGGCCTTCATTCCGGACAGGTCAAGCATGATGGCCCCGTCACGCACCGCATGCCCTGCGACGCTGTGGCCGCCCCCGCGCACCGAGATGCGGAAGGTCATGTCGACGTGCGAACTCGATGCAGCGGACCACGTCGGACGCATCCACAGGCCGGATCACGGCCAGCGGCCGTCGATCAATCATGCCGTTGAACACGGCGCGCGCCGCGTCGTAGCCACGCGTCGTCCGGGCAGATCACTTGCCCTCGCAGACCAGACCCGAGCTCACGACGAACAGAACTCGTGATCCCGCCAACGTCTACCGCCATCGCGCTGCCGCCTCCTCTCCTCGGGCGCCGCGCCGTTCAGGCGGGCGCCGCCTGCAAGCCACGCCCGCTCACGCCGGGTCCGTACAGCGAACGGCCGCCGCCGCGCCGCGGCGGGATCGCAGTCGCCGTACAACTCGCCCGCGTCTGAACCATGCAGATTTCAGTCTGGTGAACTCGGATCCATAAGCACAAACGAAGTTATTATTGGTATCCATCATGAACGCTACTGGTTCCGCCTGGCCTGGCCTGGAGATGCGGCACCTCCTGGCCCTGGTGGCCGTGGTGGAGACCGGCACCTTCAGCGCGGCTGCCGAGCAGCTGGGCTACACCCAGTCGGCGGTGAGCCAACAGATCGGCATCCTGGAACGCATCGTGGGCGCGCCGCTGTTCGAGCGCCCAGGCGGCCGGCGGCCGGTGCAGCTCACGGCGGCCGGACAGATGCTGCTGACACACGCTCGGGCGGTCATCGCCCGTGTCAGCGCCGCCGCCGCCGACCTGCGAGCGCTTGGCGCTCAGGCGAACAGGGCGAGCTGCGGGTCGGGACACTGCCGAGCGTCGGCACCAAGATCCTGCCCCGCCTCCTCGGGACCTTCCGCGCGGAGTGGCCCGGCGTCCAGATCGTGCTGCATGAATCGCGGGAGTCCGCCGACCTGATCCACGCCGTCGAGGCCGGCGACATCGACGTCACCTTCATCGATATCGGCCCGTACGAGACAGGGTTGCTGCAGGTCCGCCGCCTCCTCGATGACCCGATGGTGCTCGTGGCGCCCGCGGGTGCACCCGAGGCAGGACGGCGTGCGGTGAGCATCGACGACGTCGCGCACCTCCCGATGATCGGCACCCGCAACCCCGGATGCCGGCAGATCATCGACAACGCCTTCCGCCAGGCGGCAGTCTTGCCAACCTACGTCTTCCGTTCCGACGACAACCCCGACCATCCAGGGCCTCATCGGCTCAGGTCTGGCCTACGCCGTACTGCCGCTCCTCACCGTGGACGAAAACGATCCAAACGTGGCCGTCGTCCCCATCCGACCCGAGCCTCCGCCGCGCCGGCTCGGGATCTCATGGCATCCCGAGCGCAGGCCGCCAGTGGCCCTCCTGCCCTTTGTCAACGCGGCAGCCGAAATCTGTCGCGACCTCGGCGAGCAGTGGGCGGCGTCGCGTGCCGCGTGACCACCGCTGATAATCCGGCCAGCTGGTGGAAGACGCTGCCTGTACTCCTCACGGCGGTACTCCCAGGTGCCGGCGAAGGCAGGTTTGTTGAGAGAGATCCCGGCCAGCACCGACTTCGGCCTGGTCCGCACCGCATCCAAGGACGAGCTGAGCTGCTCGGCGCGCTCCTTGCGGATCTTCGTGGGGTAGCTCAAACTGTCACCGCGGCCCCCGGTGAGGGACTGCAAGCCCAACCCCGGGCCGACCCTCTGTCAAGGGCAGTGCGAGACGCCGCCCTATGGCCCCTCGGTTGGGCGGCGTCTGCTCCTACTATTTGCTAGGTCGGCCGGGTTCGAGGCCCGGTCGGGTCACGGCCCGCCTCCCGACCGGGCCGATCCGCGTGCCGTCCGAGCCGAACCGCACGGTGCTAACCGTCAGGCCGGAATCCGGTCACCTCGGCGTTATAGAACAACCCGGGCGGGATAACCGATTCGAGCAGCCGGTCGATGGCGGACAACCGCCGCCACGACGTGTAGGCGAAGTTCGCCCAGCGGAAGCCCAGCTTCTCCCGGGGGACAGCGTGCTCGAACGTGCGCACCGGCCAGCCCAACCAGGCCGACGTGAGCTCCTCGGTGCGGACTGCGACGTCGACCGCACCAGCTCGCAACGCGATGCGGCGAGAGTTCGGCCGGGACGAACGTGTGCAGATCGACGACGGCTTCCAGGGCGGCCGCACGTGAGGACTCGTCAAGTTCGGACCGGGGCCGCCGCCACGCCTCGAGTCCAGGCAGCCGGGTCGCATGCGGTGGCCGCCGACCATGTCGCGCGAGACAGGCGCCGCGCGATGATGTCGCCCCATCTCGTGGGCTCGCCCGCGAACACGAACCGCCCGCCTGGCTTGAGAACTCGTACTACCTCGCGCAGTGCCTGCTCGACGTCCGGGATGTGGTGCAGCACCGCGTGGCCGACGACCAGCTCGAACGTCGCGTCATCGAACGGCAATCGTTCGGCGTCCGCGACCCGGCCGGCTACCTGAAAGCCCAGCGATTCCGCGTTGCGGCACGCTGCCTCGACCATCCCGGGAGACACGTCCGTCACGTGACTGGTGCCGGGCGCGCTATCGATCACCCCGGCGAGCATGAGGTTCAAGATGGAAGAAGCCCGTGCCGCATCCCACCTCGAGCGCGGCGCCGTAGGGCCATCTTTCCCGACCGGCGACGTGTTCGAAGCGGTCGCGCGCGTAGTCGATGCATCGCTGATCAAAAGAAATCGACCATTTCTGGTCGTACGTCTGCGCCTCCCAGTCGTGATACAGGACGTTGGCCAGCTTGGGGTCGGACCACGCGGCCTCGATCTCGGCCGGCGAGGCGGGGTGTGCGCTCGGGCCGGGTCACAGACAGATCAACTGCCAGAGAACACGGCCCGGCCCGGCCCGCGCTCGATGAACGAGTTCATCCCAGCAGTGCGATCGGCCGTGGCGAACAGCGAGGCGAACAAGTGGGATTCGAGGCGGAGTCCGCTCGCCAGGTCGGCATCCATCCCGCCGTCGATGGCGGCCTTGGCCGCCCGCAAAGCCAGTGCGGGACCGGAGGCGAACTTCGCCGCCAGTTTGATCGCGGTGGCATAAACCTCGGCCGCCGGGACCACCACATCGACGAAGCCCGATCTCGAGGGCTTCGTCGGCCGGGACGAATCGCCCGGTATATATGAGATCCTTGGCCTTCGCGGGCCCGATCAACCGCGGTAGCCGTTGCGTTCCGCCGCAACCGGGGATGATTCCCAGCAGTACCTCGGGTTGACCCCAGCGCGCATCGTCGGCGCTGACCCGGAAGTCTGCGGCGAGGGCCAGTTCGCACCCGCCGCCGAGCGCGTATCCGGTGACCGCGGCGACTACGGGCTTGGGCAGCCTCGCCACCACGTCCAAGGAGGTACTCAGCCGCTCCGCGTCGCGCACCATGTCGGCATGGCTCATCCCGGCGAACTCTTTGACATCCGCTCCGGCGGCAAACACCTTCTGCCCGCCGTAGATCACCACCGCCCGGATGGCATCGTCCGGCAGCCAGTTGTGCGACCGCGGTGCGCAGCTCCTCCTGCAGTTGGCGATTCAGCGCGTTCATCGGTGGCCGGTTCAGCCAGATCGTTGCTACCGCCGGGGGCAGGTCACCCGTGCCGTCGCCGACCTCGACTCGTATCAGCTCGCCCACGCTAACGCGACCTGAGGTGCAACCCGGACAGTGTGCCCTGGTCGAGCGTTGCCCAATCCTCGCTGATGTCGAACACTGCGACGGCGGCGGTCGGAAACCGGTCGGCCAGGATCTTGCGCAGCTCCGGGGTCGCCCGCTCCATCGTCTGTCGCCTGGGCGAAATCACGCATGGACGGATTGTGCCCAACCAGTACGAGCGTGCCGACATCGCGGCGGAGTGTCGCGAATCACGTCCCTGCAATGAGTCGAGGGTGTTGTCGTAGATGCGCTCGTCCTCATTGGGCTCGGGTGGGTTGGTCAGCGCTCGCGCGGCCGCCGCCCACGTCTCAGCGGCCCGGCGGGCTGGTGACGTCACGACGCGGTCCGGTGCGGGTTCGTTGTCGGCGAGATAACGGCCGATTCCCTCGGACGCCGTCAAGCCTTCCGGAGTCAGCGGCCGCCTCCGGTCTAGATCGCCGACCGCGGCCTTGGCGTGGCGGATCAGTACCAGTCGTCGCACGGGTCGAGTGTCGCATGGGTCGCAGACGGCTAGCATCGAGCCGCCGCCTGCGCAGTCAGTTGCCGTGGGGTCCGAGTACGCGTGCGACGATGCGAGAGTGGCGGCAGAGCGGGACGACCGGATGGCCGCGATGAGCGGGCCGTCCGGTGCCGAGACCGTGGTCGTCGTCGGCGCAGGCATCATAGGTGCCGCTTGTGCCGAGGCGCTCTCGGCTCGGGACATTCCGGTAGACCGTGCTAGATCGCGGCGGAATCGCCTCCGGCACGACGAGTCGGTGTGAAGGCAACGTGCTCGTATCCGACAAGCCGGCTGGGCCCGAGCTGGACCTCATTCGCGCGTCCCGGGCCGAGTGGCCCGATCTCGCTGGCGCGAATCGGAGCCTCGGACGACGTCGAGTGGGAGGACAAGGGCGGACTGGTCGTCGCGACCGACGAGGACACTGCCGCGGCACTCGCGCAATTCGCGGCAGCGCAACGCGCCGTCGGGGTAAGCGCCCAGCCCGTTGATGCCCACGACGTGCGCGGCCTCGAGCCACATATCACGCCTGACGTCTGTCTATGCCGTGTACTACCCGCAGGACGCCCAGGTGCAACCGGTGCTCGCCACGGCGGCGTTGCTTCGCGCCGTGCGACAGCGCGGCGGCTCGGTGCGCAGTGGCGTGACCGTGCTCGGAGTCCATCACGACCGCCACGCTGGCGCGATTCGCGCTGTGGTCACCGACCAGGGCGAGATCGAGTGCGCGGCCATCGTCAACGCGGCCGGCCCCTGGGCCGGCCAGCTGAGTGACCGGCTCGGCGCTCCGGTACCGGTGCAACCCCGCCAGGGTTTGATCCTGGTGACCGCGCCCCTGCCTCCGACGGTGCGGCACAGAGGTTTACGACGCCGACTACGTCGGCGCGGTGCTGAGCGGCGATGCCGCGCCGCAGACGTCAACGGTGGTCGAATCCACCGCCGCGGGTCCGATCCTCATCGGCTCGAGCCGGCAACGCGTTGGATTCTCCGATCGGATCGACCCGGCGATCCTCTTCGAGATTGCCCGCAAGGCCATTCGGCTCTTCCCGGCGTTGCGTAGCGTGCCCTTGATGCGCGCCTATGGCGGGCTACGGCCGTACCTGCCCGACCATCTCCCGGTGATCGGGCCGGATCTGCGCGTGCCCGGCGTATGGCATGCCACCGGTCACGAGGGCGCCGGGATCGGCCTGGCGCCCGCAACCGGTCGCCTGGTGGCTGAGCTGTTCACCGGCGCGCCGCCCCACCTCGACCCGGCGCCGTTCCGCGTCGACCGGCCCAGTCTCGGGCGGGTGGCGTGAACGTCATCGTGGACGGGAGCCCGGTCACCGCGCGGAGCGGGCAGACCGTCGCCGCGGTGCTCCACGAGCTCGGCCAGACGTCCTGGCGCACGACACGGCGCAGCGGGCGGCCGCGCGGCATCTTCTGCGGTATCGGCGTGTGCTTCGACTGCCTCATCGTTGTGAACGGCCTGCCGGACGTGCGGGCGTGCCAGCGCCTCGTCGCGGACGGCGACGTCATCGCCACCCAGTACGGCGTGCGTCTGCCCGACGAAGCCGAGGTGACCCGGTGACGGTGGTCGTGGTCGGGGCTGGACCAGCCGGGCTGCACGCGGCATCGACTGCAGCACGATGCGGCGCATCGGTCCTGCTCATCGACGCCGGAGCGGCGGCGGGCGGGCAGTACTACCGGCACGCCCTCGTCGGACCGCCGCCACGGGCTGTGGCCCAGCATCTCGCATCCGCGCGTCGATCACCGCGCGAACACCACGGTGTGGGCGATCGACGGACGGCGATTGTTCCTTCGTACCGGTCCAGCTGACTCGTCCGGCGGCCGCAGCTGGCAGGTCGACGCCGACGCGCTGGTGCTCGCGACCGGCGCGTACGACCGCGCGTTTCCGTTTCCCGGGTGGGATCTGCCTGGCGTCGTGACGGCGGGTGGCGCTCAGGCGATGGCCAGAGGCGCACGGGATCGCGCGTGGGCCAGCGGGTCATCGTGACGGGCTCGGGCCCGTTCCTGCTGCCGGTCGCGACGTCGCTCTTGCGCGCGGGAGCGCGCGTGGTCGCTCGTCACTCGAGGCCGGGTCGACGATCGCCTGGCGACGCCGACCCCGGGCGGTCGCGCAAGCTCCGGCAAGCTCGCAGAACTTGCGCGATATGCGTCGGTGCTGGCGCGAGCGGAGTGCCTTATCGGACGCGACGGGCGGTGGTTGCGGCGCACGGGCGGGACCGGGTGCGCTGAGGTCACCGTGGCCACTCTCGACGCGTCATGGCGACCGATCAGTGGCCGGACCCGTCGAGTGACCGTCGATGCCGTCTGCATCGGGTACGGCTTCTCCCCTCAGCTCGACCTCGCAGTCGGTGTCGGGTGCTCGCCTCGCGCGACGGGTTCGTCGACGCTGACGACGAGCAGGCCACCTCGGTGGCCGGCGTTTTCGCGGCGGGCGAGATCACCGGGATCGGTGGCGCCGACCTGGCGGCGGCGGAGGTGAGCTGGCCGGCTATGCCGCTGCGGCGTATGTCGGCCGGTCGTCTCCGGTGCCGGCGCGGATCAAGCGCCGACGTGCCCGGCTGCGCAGCTTCGCCGCTGCTCTCTCGGATGTCTATGCCATCCAGCCCGGCTGGCAGCAATGGCTCACCGACGACACGGTGGTGTGCCGGTGTGAGGAGGTCACCGCGCGGGAACTGCGCCGGGCCACGGCCGAGCGCGGTGCTGACGGCTTGCGAGCACTCCGGCTGACGAGCCGGGCCGGGCTCGGTCTCTGCCAGGGCCGGGTGTGCTCCGCAATGTCACTGACCTGGCCGAAGCGGCGATGGCGGCCCGCTGCTGGACAACGTACCGCGGCGATCCGTCACGTTCCCGATCCGCTTGGCCGAGGTGGCCGACTCGCTCTGGAGGTCCGGCTGGTTAGCACGGGCACGCACTGCGATCCTGCTGCCTCGTGATCTGCCCGCCACGACCGTCGCACACGTGCCGCACCGGCCTCGGCGGGTGATCGTCGCCACGGCGCTTCCCTACGTCGAGGATCCGGCCGCTCCGGCCGGACTGCGCGTTGACCTCGAGCGATATCGCCGAGCACTGCCGATGGCTGATCGCATCCGGGTGCGATGGCGTCGGCGCCAACGGCTCGCTCGGCGAGTACGCATCGCTGACCGACGAGGAGCGACGCGCGGTGGCCGAGACTGCGGTGTGGGCGGTCGGCGACTCGGGTGTCGTCGTGGTGGGCGTACACGCTCCGGGCTCGCACCAGGCCCGAATGTGGACCGAGCACGCCCGGGACATCGGTGCCGACGCCGTGCTCTGCCTGCCGCCAACGACATACCGGGCGAGCCGCGCCGAGATCCTTGACCACTTCGCGATTGTGGCGGCGGTCGGGCTGCCGGTCATGGTTTACAACAACCCGATCGACACCAAGGTCGACCTCACGCCGGATCTGCTCACCGAGATATGCGCAGATCGAGCACATCGTGGCCGTCAAAGAGTTCTCCGGCGACGTGCGGCGCATTCTCGAAATCCGGGAACGGGCCGCCGTCGTTGACCGTCGAGCGCCGGCGCCGATGACCTGCTGCTCGAGGCGGTGCTCATGGGCGCGACCGGATGGTTTGCCGGCTTTCCCAACGTCTTCCCAGCCGAGTCGGTGCGGTTGTTCGAGCTGGCGCGGTCCGGCGAGCTGGCCGAGGCGCGCAGCCTCTACGAACATCTCGTCCCGGCCTTCCGTTGGGACTCGCGCACCGAGTTCGTGCAAGCGATCAAGTACGGCATGGATCTCGTCGAGCGATACGGCGGACCATGCCGTCCGCCGCGCGGGCCGCTCACGACTCGAGCATCGGCTCGCAGCTCGACGCCGACATTGCAGCGCGCGCTTGACTTTCTGCGTCCGGAGCCGGTGACCTGAGGTGCGGGCAGCCTGAATGTTCACTGCCGTGGACTCGCACACCGAGGGAATGCCGACGCGGGTAATCACCGGCGGCACCGGCGTACTGCCCGGGGCGTCCATGGCCGAACGACGACTGCGCTTCCTGGCCGAAGCGGACGGCATCCGCCGGCTGCTCATGACCGAGCCGCGCGGGCACCGGCCATGAGCGGCGCGATCCTCCAGCCGCCGACTCGCCCCGATGCCGACTGGGGCGTGCTCTACATCGAGGTGTCCGGATGCCTGCCCGATGTGCGGGCACGGCACCATGGGCGTCGCCACCGTGCTGGTCGAGACCGGCATGGTCCGCGTGGTCGAGCCGATCACGACGGTGCGCCTCGACACGCCGGCTGGAGTCGTCGTGGCCGAGGTGCAGGTCGATCGTGGTCACGCAAGCGCCGTGACGATCGAGAACGTCCCATCCTTCTGCGACGAACTCGATGCGTCGGTCGACGTACCAGGCGATTGGACGGGTCACGTACGACATGGCCTACGGTGGCAACTTCTACGCCATGGTGCCGATCGCCGAGCTGGGAATGAGCTTCGACCAGAAGGACCGGATGATGTCCGCTGGGCTAGCGATCATGGACGCGATCAACGAGCAGCGGCCGCCGCGCACCCGGTCGAGCCGGACATCGCCGGCTGCAAGCACGTGGTGCTTGTCGCTCCGGGCGGGATGGCGCCGATGCCCGCAATGCCACGGTGATTCATCCCGGCTGGTTCGACCGCTCGCCGTGCGGTACGGGCACGTCGGCTCGCATGGCGGCACTGCACGCTCGAAACGAGCTTGCCCTCGAATGTCGGATTTCGTCAACGAGTCGCTGCTCGGGACCCGATTCATCGGCCGGTTGGTGTCGGAGGTACCGCTGGGCGACGTCCAGGCGGTGGTGCCGAGGATCACCGGACGGGCGTGGATCACCGGTATGGCGCAATACCTGCTCGATCCCAGTGACCCTTTCCCGGAAGGCTTCGTCCTATGACCAAGGACCAGACTCGCCAAATACCTCAGAAATCCGGTCGCTCGTTGTCATCGACACCGGAAACGTATCGGGCTCGTGATCGACCCGCGCCGCTACACGATGACCGAGCACACGGTCGCAGTTCCGCTCGACCATGCGCGGCCTGACGGCGAGACGATCGACGTGTTCGCACGAGAACTGTGCGACGTCGAGAAGGTTGGCGAGGATCTGCCGTGGCTGCTCTTTCTGCAGGGTGGGCCCGGCGGCGCGTCACCACGCCCGTCGCATCCCGACGCCTGGATCCGGGCCGCGCTCGCCTCGTATCGGCTACTCCTGCTCGACCAGCGCGGAACTGGTCGGAGTACTCCCTGTGCTCGCTCAGACCGCGGATCGATTCCCGACGTCGAAAGCCCTGGCGGATTACCTCGCGCATTTCCGCGCCGACGCAATCGTCGGCGACGCCGAAATACTGCGACAGGAGGTCTGCCACGGTGCGCAGTGGTCGACGCTCGGACAAAGCTACGGCGGATTCATCACCGTCACGTATTTGTCACGCGTTCCTGAGGCGCTGCAGGCCTGCTATGTGACCGGCGGCCTGCCCGGCCTGACGGCTAGCGCCGACGACGTGTACGCGCTCACCTACCCGAAGGTGGTGCGCCGGGTCGCCGACTACTACGCCCGCTACCCGGCTGACCGGGCGATCGTCCGTACCGTCGCTGACATCCTCGGCGCGCAGGACATCCGGCTGCCGGACGGCGACCGTTTCACGGTGCGTCGGCTGCAGTACCTTGGCCAGCGCCTCGGCATGAGTGACGGCTTCGAGTTCCTGCACTGGTTGTTCGAGCGGGCACCTCGTCGACGGCCAGCTCACTGACGCCGTTCCGGTATCGAGGTGATGGCCGCTACCGGATTCCTTGACAACCCGCTCGTACGCGGTGCTCCAGGAGCCGATCTACGCGCGCGGGTCTGGAGCCACCGCGTGGGCGGCGCAGCGGACACTGCGCGAGTTTCCGCAGTTCGCCCCGGATCGTGATCCGCTTCTGTTCACCGGCGAGATGATCTACCCGTGGATGTTCGAGGAGATCACTGCGCTGCGACCGTTTGCGGAGGCAGCGAACCTACTCGCCGAGCGTGACGACTGGCCGCCGCCGTTCGATCCCGACCGTCTGGCTGGCAACGAGGTGCCGGTCGCGGCCGTCATCTACCACGACGACATCTACGTTCCGGCCGAGCTGTCGCTACGCGACGGCCGCGGCGATCGGAAACCTTCGCCCATGGGTGACCAGCGAATGGGAACACGACGGCATACGCAGCTCCGGCGATGAGGTCTTCGCCCGATTGCGCGAGCTGGCGAGCGGAGTCGCCTAGGTAGCTATATCCTCGATGATCTTGGGCTTGTCGGACCCCGGTTTGACATTAGGCCCAAGATCATCAGCGAGAAGCCGCATGACTCAACTAGTGGATGTGGCTCTGCCAGTCAGCCGGCACCCGGCCGACGGGACCAGGCGTCGGCTGCTCGAGCGGATGGTTCTCGGGTGGTGCTAGTGGCGGACCCTCGGCGTACTGCGACGTCCGGAAGTCCCAGAACCAGTCCTCGCCCGGCTCGAAGCTACGAATGATCGGATGGCCGGTCGCCGCCGCGTGCGCGCTCGCGTGCTGCGCCGGCGACGTGTCGCAGCAGCCAATGTGACCGCATTGCGCGCACCTCCGCAGGTGAACCCACCAGCCACCGGCCGCATCGCACTCGACGCATCCCGTACCACTCGGCGCCACCAGTGGGATCGATAGCCGGCATCAGCGGTCCTCTCTGTCCGGGTCGGTGACCGACCGCGGAGTCAGCGTCGTCGCGCGGCGGGATCGAGCGGCAACCGGACGATGAATCGCGTGTCGCCGGGAACCGACTCGAGACTTAGGTCACCGTGGTGCTTGTTGATGACGATTCGCCAAGATATATCGAGGCCCAAGCCCAGTACCCTCACCGACCGGCTTCGTCGTGAAGAACGGCTCGAAGATGCGCGCGCGAATCTCCTCCGGAACGCCCGGACCGGTGTCGCAGATCGAGATGACGGCCCAACCATCGTCGCGATCCGGTTCTTATCGTGAGCGTGCCCTCGCCGTCCATGGCCGCAACCGCGTTGTCGATCAGGTTCGTCCACACCTGATTGAGCTCAGCCGCGTAGGCGGGCACCGGCGGCAACGAGCGGTCGTACTCCTTGACGACAGTGATCTTGTCACCGATCTTGCGGCCCAGCATGAGGAGCGTGCTGTCGAGCAGCTCGTGCACGTCGACCGTCTGGAAGGGCGCTCGATCCATCTGGGAGTACTGCTTGGCCGCGGCGACGAGCGTCGAGATTCGAGTGGTGGAGTCCTCGATCTCGTTCATGAGCAGTTCGCTCTCGAGGGTGTGAGTTCAGCCAGCGGACTGCCCCTTCCAGGGTCCGCTGGTCGACGGTAGGCCGCGACCTGGTCGAGCCACGGCACGTCGAGACCAGCCTGCACGAACGTCGGAGCGACGTCCCACCCGCCGGCGATGTCGTGCGCCTCGAGCCAGTCGACGATCTCGTCCTCCCGATCGGACGCCTCCATCGGAGTCATCGGTGCCGCCTTGGCGACGTGTTCCACGGCGTCTTCCTGGCAAGCGGATGAGGCTGGCAAGCGTCTCGCGGTCGTACGGTCCCACCGCGATCAGGCCCAGCTTGTGCCGCATGCCGGCGACGCGGTCCCGCAGGGACGAGGTCGCCCGAACGGCGGCCGCGGCCGGATTGTTCAGCTCGTGGGTCAAGCCCGGCCGACAGCGAGCCGAGGGCCAGCAGCCGTTCCCGCTGGGCGACCGTTTGCTGAACGTTCTGGATGCCGAAGAACAGCCCTTCCAGCATGTGCAGCGCCATGGGGAACCACTCGCGCATCATCGTCTGCGAGCTGCTCGCGCGTCCAGCACGAAGAACCGGGAAGGCACGACGGCCCGCATCGAGTTGTTGTAAATCTGCGGCACCCGGTCACCGAGATAGGCCTGCCAGGCGCCGGAGTAGACGCCGATCTGGTTGCGTGCGGTTCGTCTCGACGTCGTCACCGCCGACGAGCCGAGAAAGCGCTACCTCGCCGTCGAGCAGCACATAGAAGCACGCTCGCCGGCTCACCCTCGGCGTACACCGCGGCCGGCCGGCACGCTGCTCCACGTGGCCCTCGCGGCACAGCCAGTCCAGCTGTTCGTCGGTGAGCTTCTCGAACAGGAACGTCCGACGAAGCTCTTCTGGATCGCAGGGCAAGAACTTTGTCATGCGCACCTCACGCAATGCATAGGTGCGCATTCCATCGTGCGCGAGGGCATGCATCTGCCGAGTCCATATGCGGTCAGTCACTCCGGTCCAGATACCGATGCACGAGCATCACGGCCATGGCGCCCTCGCCGACCGCCGACGCGACGCGCTTCGCCGACTGGAACCGAACGTCGCCGGCCGCGAACACGCCCGGCAAGCTGGTCTCGAGGTGGTACGGCGCGCGCTCGAGGCGACCAGCCGCGCGGCGGCTCGCCGCCTGCGGCAAGATCCGGGCCAGCAACGACGAACCCGCGCGCGTCCCGGAGCACGACACCGTCCAGCCAGTCGGTCCGCGGCGCGGCGCCGATGAACACGAACAGGAACTGGCGCGTCGACGGTCTCCGTCTGCCCGGTGGTGTTGTCGCGGAGCGTGAGCTGCTCGAGGTGCTCGTTACCCGCTGCGCCGACTGACCTCGGTGCAGGTCCGTACCGAGATGTTCGGCACGGCTCGCGATCTGCTGGATGAGGTAGTAGGACATCGACGCGCTCGAGCGACGGAGCCGCGGACCAGCAAGCGTCACCGATCGAGCGCCCCGGGCGAGATAGACGGCGGCCTGGCCGGCCGAGTTCGCCCCACCGACGATGTACACGTCCTGATTCGCGCAGTTCGCGGCTTCGGTCAGCGTGCCGAGCCGTAGAAGACGCCGCGGCCGGTCAGCTCGTCGACGCCCGGCGCCACCAGCTGCCGGTAGGACACGCCCGTGGCCAGGATGACCGTGTGCGCGTCGATGGTCGCTCCGTCGGCGAGGCGCACGGTGCGCGCCGAGCCGTTGGCCTCGAGTCCGACGACATCGCGGGTGGTGATGAGCTCGGCGCCGAATCGGACGGCCTGCCGCCGAGCGCGCGCTCGGTCAGCTGCGCTCCGGAGACACCGTCGGGAAAGCCGAGGTAGTTCTCGATCCGCGAGCTTTGCCCAGCCTGTCCGCCGGTCGCGGTGCGCTCGAGCAGCACCGTGCGCAGCCCCTCCGAGGCGCCGTACACCGCGGCCCCGAGACCGGCCGGCCCGCCGCCAATGACGATGAGGTCGTAGAAGTCCTTCGACGGCGTGGTCGTCAGGCCCACCCGCCCGGCCAGCTCGCCATCCGAGGGCGCGACCAACGGATCTCCGCTCAGGGGTGATCACGACGGGCAGAGCGTGATCATCCGCCCCGGCTGCGGCGAGCAGCACGCCTGGCCCTCGGGCTGGTCGGCCGCGAACCAGCGATAGGGCACCTGATTGCGGGCCAGGAACTCGCGACCTCGGTCGATCGGGCCGACCACCGGTGACCCACCACCTTTGTCTCCGGCACCGGACGGTGGTCGGCGCTGTTCCATACCTCGAGCAGCGAGTCGACGACCGGGTACAGCTTCTCCTCGGGCGGATCCCACGGCTTGAGCAGGTAGTAGTCGAGGTCGACCACGTTGATCGCGTCGATGGCAGCATCGGTGTCCGCATAGGCGGTGAGCAGGACGCGTTTCGCCGCCGGGTACAGATCCATCGCCTGTTCCAGGAACTCGATGCCGGACATCCGTGGCATCCGGAAGTCGGCCAGCAGCACGGCGACCTCGCTCGCCGCGCAGCTTCATCTCGCGCAGCGCGTCGAGAGCCTGCCTCGCCTGACTCCGCCCGCACGATTCGGTGCGGTCTCGCCGTAGTGGCGGCGCAGGTCGCGAGCGACCGCGCGCGACACTCCGGGATCATCGTCGACGGTCAACAAGGCGGCGCGCGGTGAGGCAGTGGAACCAGGCGCCGTCACAAGCTCACCACAGGATCCACCTGGGTCATTGCTGAACACGGCTCGATCCTACGCACAGGTCATGCCATTTGCACGGCCCGGATTTGACGCGCGCACCCTGCTCGCGCACCAGGGTCCGCGGGGTGGATGAGGAGATTCTGTCCGGTCGCCCTTGTCACCGGGGGCTGTAGCCGCGGTTTGGGCGTCCGCGATTGTCTCGTTCGCGCTAGCGGCGAACGGATGGCCGGTTGCGGTCAACGATCGCTGCCGTTGATCCGCAGGAGGTCGTCGACCAGGTCCGGACAGCGGGCGGCGTCGCTTCCGGGGTTCATCGCCGACGTCACCGACGAACTTGCGGTCGTGACTCTTGTCGCCGAGGTGGCGGAACGGCTCGGCCCGATCGAGGCATTGGTCGCTCAACGCCTCCGGCCCGCAGCCCGGCGGATCGGCGTGGCCGAGTTGACTCTGCGTGATCATCTGGACCAGTTGCGATTCTTCGTGAAGAGTCCGACGCTCCTCGTGCAGGCGGTGCTGCCCGCGCATGCGGGAGCGCCGCAGCGCGGACGGATCATCAACCTCGGTTCGGATCCGGTCGAGCGCGCGGCCCCACGGTTATCGAGCGCACTCCCGGCCGCCAAGAGCGGCGCAGTTAGACGCTGACGAGAACGTGGGCCCGCGTGAGCTCGGTCCCCATGGCATCCGGTCAACCTGGTCGCGCCGGGATGGATCCCGGTCGAGCGCCATGACGGCACTCCGCTCGAGGTATTCCAGGCGTACCGGGACGAGGGTACCGCTCGGGCGGCTCGGCACACCGTCCGACGTCGCTGCTGCCGTCGTCTATCTCGCCGTCAGACGCAGCGGGATTCGTCGCTGGCGCCTCTGAATCGCCGTGAACGGTGGCCATATCGTCACGCTAGCAGAGCTGGAACTGGGTCCCATCGGCGGCCAGGATCGGGCGCGGCGCGGGCGAGCTGATGGTGCATTCCACGTCGGCGTGGTAGCCGTCATGCCGCGCGGGCGAACCACCGGCCGGACCGCCGCCAGACGTGAAATGGGCAGTCCGAACGCCGCCGTGAGGTTGTCGTCGGTCAGCACCGAGCGAGCGAGCCCCGAGGCCACGGTCGCTCCATCCCGCAGCAGCAGGACATGCGTGATGCCAGGCAGGCAGTTCCTCGACGTGATGAGTGACGAGCACCGTGGCCGGCGCGTCGGGATCGGCAGCCAGCCGGCTCAGCCGCTGGATCAGATCCTCTCGGCCTCCCAGGTCCATGCCGGCCGCCGGCTCGTCGAGCAGCAGCAACTCAGGATCCGTCATCAGCGCGCGAGCGATCTGGGCCCGCTTCCGCTCCCCTTCGCTCAGCGTGCCGAACCGCCGGTCGTCCAGACCGCCGACTCCCAGCGCTCCAGCAGGGCCGAGGCGCGGCGCAGGTCGACCCGCCCATACGCCTCCCGCCATCGCCCGAGGACCGCATACCCAGCACTGACCACCAGATCCGCGACCTCGTTCTGTGATCGGGGATGCGCGCTGGCCACGGCCGCGCTCGACACGCCCGATCCGCGGCCGCAACTCGAACACGTCGACCGCCCCCAGCTGCTCCCCGAGGACGAACGCGGTGCCCGATGTCGGGATACAAACGCCGCCGCGGCGATTTGCAGCAGGGTCGTCTTGCCTCGCGCCGTTCGGGCCGAGCACGGCCCACCGCTCGTCGAGCTCCACCGTCCAGTCGATTCGGTCGAGCAGCAGCTTGGTCCCCCGACGGATGGACACCCCTTCGAACTGCAGAACGGCGTCGTGGTTCCGGTCGGGCACGCGCCCATCCAACCGCACGACTCGCGAGGAACAGTGCAGGCTCAACCGTTACAGTCCGCACGATGCGCCCAGAAGACCTGACCGCCGCGCTCGGGGCCCGGCTCGATCGCGCCTGGCCGGGAAAGCCGTACCCGCCCGGGGCGGAGTGGGACGGCGACGGAGCGAACTTCGCGTTGTGGAGCCAGTCGGCGACGGGGGTCGACGTGTGCCTGTTCGACCCCGACGGCGTGGAGACCCGGATAGCGCTGGACGAGCGCACCTACCACGTCTGGCACGGATATCTGCCCAGCGTGGGCCCCGGGCAGCGTTACGGGTTCCGGGTGCACGGCCTGAACGATCCCTCCCGAGGATTGCGGCACAACCCGAACAAGCTGTTGATCGATCCGTATGCGCGCGCGCTCGAGGGGGACTTCGTCGACCACCCCGCGGTCTACGGCGGGGACGAGGATTCCGGCACCATACGTCCCAAGGTCGGTCATCGTGCACGGCGCGTTCCCGGGGCAGCGACCGGAAGCCCGACATCCCCTGGGAGGACACCGTCATCTACGAGCTGCACGTGCGCGGCTTCACGATGACCAACCCCGACATTCCTCCCGAAATCCGCGGCACCTACGCCGGCCTCGCCCAGCCAGCGGCGGTGACTACCTGCGCTCACTCGGAGTGACGGCGGTAGAGCTGCTGCCGATCCAGCACTTCATCACGGAGCCCGCGGTCCAGCGCCGAGGCCTGCCCAACTACTGGGGCTACAACACGCTGGGTTTCTTCGCGCCGCACGAGGCGTATTCATCGCGCCGGGGCAACCAGGTTCGGGAGTTCAAGTCGATGGTCCGGGCGCTGCATGCGGCCGGGATCGAGGTCATTCTCGATGTGGTCTACAACCACACCGCCGAGGGCGCACCGGATCGGCCCGATCCTGGCCTTCCGCGGAATCGACAACGCCGCGTACTACCGGCTGGCACCGGATGATCCTCCCGGTATGCCGACTACACCGGCTGCGGCAACACCCTGGACGTGCGCACGCCATCGGTCCTCGCGATGGTCATGGATTCGCTGCGCTACTGGGCCACCGAGATGCACGTCGACGGCTTCCGGTTCGACCTCGCGTCTGCGCTCGCCCGGTCGCTGCACGATGTCGACAAGCTCCGTCGTTCTTCGACACCATCCACCAAGACCCGGTGCTCAGCCAGGTCAAGCTCATTGCCGAACCGTGGGACGTCGGTGACGGCGGCTACCAGGTCGGTCAGTTCCCCGCCCGTTGGACGGAGTGGAACGGGCGATACCGCGACACCGTTCGGTCGTTCTGGGCCCGCGGCGCTGGCGTACGCGAGCTGGCACACGCGACTGTCCGGGTCCTCGGATCTGTACGGCGACGACGGGCGGCTGCCGTTCGCATCGATCAACTTCGTGACATCACACGACGGGTTCACGCTGCATGATCTGGTCACCTACGATCGCAAGCGCAACGAGGCCAACGGCGAGCACAACCGCGACGGGACGAACGACAACCTTTCCTACAACTGTGGCGTCGAGGGTGAGACCAGCGATGCCGACGTTCAGGACGTTGCGGTTGCAGCCAGGCCCGGAACTTTCCTCTGCACGTTATTGCTCTCCACCGGTGCACCGATGCTGCTTGCCGGCGACGAGCGATGGCGCACGCAGGGTGGAAACAACAACGCGTATTGCCAGGACAACCCCACCTCGTGGCTGGACTGGTCGTCAACGCCGGAGGCCGCTGACCTGCTGGTGCTCGCGCGGCGGCTCGTGACCCTCCGACGCTCTCGCCGGTGCTGCGCCAACGGGCGTTCTTCGAGGGGCGCCAGGTCCTCGACGCGGATGGCTGCAAGGACCTGGCCTGGTTTCATCCGGCCGGACGCGAGCTCGCACGCCGACGACTGGTTCGACACACGGACTGTGCACGATTGGGATGTACCTGGATGGTCGTGGACTACGGCACCGCGGCAGCCGCGGCGAGCAGGTCGTCGACCACTCCTATCTGATCCTGTTGCACTCCGGAGACGAGCCGGTGCGCTTCTTCCTGCCCGGGCCGCCCTGGGCCGGCGAGTACGAGACCATCATCGACACCCGCTACCTGTCGGGCATGATCGACGGTCCGGTCGCTCATCATCAGGGCCGGACGACCGATGCACCTGCTGTGGCCCGGAGCGTGCAGCTGCTGCGGGTGGTCCGAGCCTGACTCAGCGCTCCCGCCGTCCCTGCGCGGGTGTGCTCTCATGGATGGCGTGGACGGCGAGGAGGAACTGGCCGGTCCCTCGCGTCTGCCGCCGCTGATGAAGTGGCTGGCCGGCGGCGCGGTGCTCGCTGCGCTCGCCATCATCGGTGCACAGCTCGTCCGGTGGTGCCGGCTTCTGGCGCGGATCGAGCTCCTGACCCGCCCGGCACCATCCGCAATCCGCCGGGCGGCATGTCGCGCAATGGCCAAGCGCTGACGGTGCGTGCGGATCGGGCCTGCTCACCCATCGTAAGTCGAGCGCGCCGATGCCGCCCAACGCGACCGGGCTTCGGGTGCTCCTCGGCGGTGACCAGCTCCGCCAGGTCGACCTCGACAGCGGAGCCCGCGACGGTCGTGCCGGGCGTCGACCCGAAGAGTGGACAATCGGTCACCCAGCTGCGGGGACGTCTCCGACCTACGCCATCCTGTCGGGCTGTGATCCTTTGACGAACCTCGGCTGGTCCGGGTGCGGTGCCAGCGCGCCCGGCGGCCGTGCCGACGACCGGGTTGCTGCGCAACGTGATCTCGGCGACCGGGCAGGCCTGGGCCGTGCTCGGCGGCGGGAACGCCATTCCCGGCACACTGCGCTCGCTGGGACGATGCCAACACGGTGCAGACGCCTCGTGGTTTTACTCCGCTGGGCATCATCGGGTCTCGCTACGTGGGCGAAGCAGCTGCACGTCGGCCCCTCGCCGGCGAGGATCTGCCAACCGTCCAAATGCGTGATCTGCGGAATGGCGACGACACGTCGACGCGCCTCGGGCCGTGGACAGGTCATCGCCGTGACGCGCAACCGGGTGCTCTGGTTACCGCCACTGTGCTGGCGAGCGTGCGATTTCTGCACTGCTGGTCCTTCCAGCCACTTGCGCCGCCCGGGCCGGCCACGGTCGGTTCCGTCTCGCCGCCCGGTCGCAGTGCCGACCGCGCGAGGTCGTCAGCCGGATGGTCAGCGGGTCGCGTTCACGCTGCAGCGCGCTGCCCGGATCGCCGATATCCGTCCGACGCGGCGCTCCACGGAGATTGCCGTACTCGCATTGTCGTCCGGCTCCAATCACCATCGTTCCGGGTGTCGAGTTGCCGACCGCGCCCGTCCCCGGAATGGCCTTCTCGGACCATGGCTGGCTGATCCTCGCGTTGAACAACGGCCCGACTACTCCGCCTGTTGACCGGCGGCGCGGCCTCGCCCGGCCATTTGAGTCGCCGGTGGTGCATGCCGTAAGCGACCGGTCGACCACCCCTCGTGGTCCTCCCGAACCGGCACTAGCTGCGGCCGACGCAACGGTCGTGATCTTGACTGTACTGTCGCCAGGGCGGCGACCCAGCGCCGACACGCTTGCTATCGGTGCCGCGCGCACGCTCCAGCCGCCGTCCGAGTCGATGGTCTGGCCGGTAATCCAGGCTGCCCAGGTCGGAGACCAGGAACGCGACCAGTTCGGGCAATGTCAGCGGGCTGCCCCCATCGCCGGGCCAGCGGCATGTGCGGCACGCAACGAACTCTCGCGTTGCCGCTATCCGCGTAGCCGGTGTCGTTCGGGCCCGGGTTCACGCAGTTGACCGTCGCCCCGATGGGAGCGAGAGCCGCGGCAAGCGTCGCCGTGACCCCTGCAGTGCCGCTCGATACGACGTAAAGGGATCTCCTCCGGCATCGGGTCGCGGTGAACTCCGGTCGTGAATAGCACCACCCGGCGCACGCCGACGCGAGGCCGGGCCTGCGCGAGCAGCACCGTGGCTGCGCGTGTATGATCACGAACGCACGCATCGAGCTCGGCCGCGGTGACCGTCGCCAGGTCCCTGCAGACTGGATCGAGCGTGAACCGCGACCGAGCGCGTCAGCCGACCGTGCTGCGCGACATGTCGTGAGACCAAACGCGACGGCGCGTCGGGGTCGGCCAGATCCTCGGGGAGCCACGAAAGGTTGCGAGGTCAGGCACAGACGAGTCACCACCCCAGGGCTGGGCGTCGTCGTGCGGCGGCCAGCCGGTTCCGGTCACCGACCAGCCGTCTGAGATCAGGCGCTCGGCGACCGTCCATCCGATCCCGATCCGACGGCTGATGCCCGTTACCAGTGCGAGTAGGCATGCTGCGCAGTCTCCGCAGCGAGTTGGTTGGCTTAGCGGCCGGCTCGCAGGAACTCGATGACGACGGCCATGCGCGCCCGGGTCGCTGAGCACGGTGATGTGGCCGCGCCGCGGTAGATCGCAAGGGTCGCGTCCGGGATGAGGCGCGCGGTCTCGGCGAACAACGCCTGCGGGTAGAACCGATCCTGGCCGCCGCCCACGACCAACGTCGGCGCCTGGATCGGCGCAAGCTCTCAGCAGCTCGAAAGAGTCCTCGGCCTCCAACGCGACCGCCAGATCCCCGAGGTCGCCGGCGTGCGGATACAGCCAGTGGCCCCAACCACGCCATCACCGCTCCGGCCGCGGCCCGACCTCGCCGTGGCGGGACCAGGTCGCGGGCGAACCGCGCGAAGACCTCGCCGACGCCCCCCTCGTGCGCGAGCGCTGCCATCTCTTGCTGAAATCTTCGTCCGGGGTTCTCCAGTCGGCAGGCCGTGCTGACTAACGCCAAGCGACGCACGGCCGTTGGATGATCAGCGGCGAGCTGCTGCGCGATACTGCCGCCGGTCGAGATGCCGAGCACGTCAACGGGTTGCTCGAATCGTGCCGCCAGGGCATCGGCGACGTCGGCAGCCAGATCCGCCATGGTGGTGCCCTTCGCCAAGCCACGTCGGCGCGCGACCCAGAAGACCTCGAAGTCCTCGACAAACGGCATCATCGTGCTGGACCTCCAGCCACCGAGCGGGCCCGACCGCGGTAGTCCGTTCTCTGGGGTCAGGCCGCCCAACAGTGCCAGTGGCGGGCCGCTGCCCATGACCAGGCATGGAAGATCGCCGAGCACACTCTCCCGCGCTGAAGGCGTGGCCCTGGCTCGCATCACCTCTTTCACGGCAGCGCGTCGAGGTAGGCGCGGGCCAAGCGTTTTCGGCGCGCGGGCCAGCCACGCCTCCACGAGCAATTCCCGAAGCTCCGCTGAGTCGATCCGGTCCAGGCGGACGAGGATGGCCGGATATCCGTTGAAGTGCGGCGTCGTGAAGTACACGTCCGGGTCGTCGGCGACAAGCGCGTCCTTGACCCTGATATCCGCCACGCGCGCGGCGAGGATCGGCCCGTCGGGTGCGTCCGGTCCAGAGGCTCGGAGGTCGGAGCGGCGCAAGGGCCGTTCCCACGCCGATGGCTCTTGTCCTTGACCCGCCAGCCGGCGGTACCGTGCATGGCGCTCTCCGGACGTCTCCGGCAGCGCCGACGCCATGGTGCACGTCGTCCCACGAGGCCACGCCTACACCGTAGGCAATGGATGCCGTTGCCGGCTTGGATTCGACGATGATCGAGCTAGCGCGTCATCAGCGCTTTGACCCAGCTTGGTTTCGCCGCGGTGATGCCCGCGACTCCGGCCGCAACGAGAGGCACCAACCGCGCAGGACACCAGCCGGTTGACGTCGGCTCCGGCATCGCCCGGGAACGTATAGAACATGGCTAGATCGACTGCGGCGGTCACTACGCGGAAACGCGCTCGCCACGGCGGCACCCGACGCGAGCCGCCGCCGCCCAGTCCACGTCGCATAGAGCAGCGCGACGATCACAACGACGAACGGAATCACGTGTGCGACGAGTACCGGGGCCTCGAACCCGAGTGCATAGCTCTGACACGAGCTCTCGCCATTTTGGTTGCACCAGGCCTGAACCATGAGATCGACGAACGAGACGCTGACGATCGCCGCCAGGGCGATGACAACGCTCAGGACGATCCCGGTAGACCGGCGATCATGCCGGCGCGACCTCCTCGGGGCTCGACCGGTACGCCAGGACCACAACCAGCGTCAGCGCAGCGAAGAGGATCGCACAAACGACAAATGCCGGCAGCCCGCTGATGTTCTCGTTCGCGTTCCAGGTAGTCCTCGTGCCTCGGTAGTACGAGCGCCTCGCACACCAGAGCGACCGCGGCGATCGCAAGCATCGCCGAGAGGCGAACGGCAGGCGCCGCATGATCAGGCAGGTGATGATCACCACGGCGGCTGCGACTGGAATGACGCCGACCGACGCATCGAGTCCGCGGTGGTCGCGATGATCCCGCCCAGGACGAGCAGGATCAGGTCGACGAGCAGGAGCAAAGAGCCGCGCGGGTCGAGGCTGGGACGTCGAACAAGCCCAGCTTCGGCGCGGCAACGAGCCGCGCGGGCTCGCTGTGCCGCTCGACGACCGATGCCACCGACCCGGACGGCTGCCGCCCCGGCGGATCCGGCGTCGGGGCGGCGTGGGCCGGTCGCCGGTTCGTTCTGCCCCGATGGCCGGCTGCGCGCACGACTACCGGTACTTCGACGCGCTCGGTGATCGGTCCGGTGAACACCAGCCTTCCTTCGAGGTGCTGGAATGCCGCCCACGTGGGCATTCTCCGGACCCGTGGTCCGTCTGCTCGACACTCAGCCACGGCTCATCGCTCGTCGCAGTGGCACACAGCGCGATTGGCGACCCATCGAGAGGAGTTCCCCTTCGGCGTGATCCCGACGGCGACGAGTTCCAGCGCCTCAGGGCTGACTCGCAAGGCGCCGCCGCCAGCGCCGTTTCCCCAGCGGACTCGGCCACCTTGCGGCTGTCATCCTCGACCAGCGCGCTGAGCGCATGCCACGCGGCGAGCATCTTGCCGGACGTCCTCGCCGCGCAGCCGATCCCGTAGCTCGTCGGCGGCGCCGTACCGCACCATCGTTACTGGAGGCGCGTACGCGACGACGTGATACGTCCGGGCGAACAGCGCCAGGACATTGAGTCCCTTATGGGACTACGCGCCGTTGGGCGCCGCTATCTCCATCGCCTTGTCGAGGAACGCCCGGACCAGCCCAGGTCGGCCGCAAGCCATGGACCTCCTTGGTATCCAACGTGCGCGCATACGCCGAGGGATCTCCTGGCTGAACAGCTGACCGGGAGCCAGAACCGGGAAACCAGGCGGATAGGGCGTGATGAAGGTGGCCGATACCACCTCGGTCCCGCGTCGAGCCGCTCTTGCACCTCCTCAGGCGTGAGGTACTCGCAGAGCGCATCGTCGTAGGCGACGTAGAACGCGCGGCGCAGGTCGCCCTCGGGGGTGCCCACGTCCGCCCGGGCCGGAAGCTGGGGTGGAATCCGCTGAAATTGGGCAGCGGCGCGCTGCCGGATTGGTCAACGACAGAACCCTCTGCTCCGTGGTCGGCGCGCTGCCGCGAGGCTCATGTCGGTGATGTGGTCCGAAAGCTCACGTACCAGCGTGACCAGGACTTCGATCAGGTAGGCCACCGAGCTGCGCGTGGTGCCAATGTTGGTCATGAACAGCACCGTGTTTCGCGACGTCTTGTTGATCTGTACACCGTATCGATCCATAAGATGATCACGCTTGAACGTGTCGCCATCGACGCCGGTGCCCGATATGCAAGCGTGATGCAGCAGGGGTCGAGGACGAACTCGTCCTGTCTCGAGGCCTGGGCCATCTTGATCAGCCCCGATGCAGCGGCTGATCGACACCGCTCGACCGGAACTCCCGCGGGATCAGGTCGGCCGTGATCAGGCCAGCGCACGTGCCCGGAAAGCAGCGGCGTGATAGTCGATCGCGTCCCGGAGCCGCATCGCGTTCTCGACCTGCTTCTGCGCACCAGCTCGAAGCCTTCTGGCGCGGCCTGCCGCCGGCCTGGGCCGAGCGACAGCCAGGATCTGGTAATTCAGGGCGGAGGTGGACGTGTGGGCCAGCAAGCTCAGGCCTCGTGGAACGTGTCCTCCGCCCAGCCTTCTGACTGAAGTCTTGGTCCGTAGACGTGAATCATCGATCCTTGCACGCAGCGAGGTCAGCGTCTTGTCGTGTCGACTGCGTCGCGTATACCCGTACGCGGCCCGAGCCGGGTCCGGCAGTAACTCCCGATCGAGCAACGCGTCGTCGGTCCGGACGTTCCTCGGCGAGCTGCTCGGCGTGGCGCGCATATTCCTGTCGATACGCTGGCGACCGCAGCTTTTCGATGAGCGACCGGGCCGCCCGCATGGCCGTGCGAGGTCGGATAGACCGGATGGAAGCGGGCGAAGGCGAACCAGCGCTGACGTCCCACGGGAAGACGGGGAATCCGGCTAGATCGCGAGGCGTTCCCGCATGACTCGCTGCACGTCGTGCACGATGCCGTCGGGCGATGCAGTTGGTGAGCATCAGCATCTTCCACTCGGTCCAACTTGCTCGGCCGTGCGGAACTGCAACAGCACCCGCTTGATCTCGCCTGCAAAGCGCGGCCCCGTACGATCGCGCACGAGTTGAGCCGGATAAGCGTCAGATAGGTGGACGTGCGCGCCGGACATCATCAGGCCGTAGTGGTGCGACTGATGACAGTTCCGGTCGACGAGCACGATATCGCCCGGCTGGACGAGCAGCTTGAGCCACGAATCTTGATTAGCCGTCGAGGTGCCATTCGTGACGAAGAATGTTTTCCGCGCCGAATGTCTTCGCGGCATGACACCTGTGCGTCACGCAACGATCCGGTCGGCTCCGGAGGGCGAATCAGGCCACCGCAGGTTGCCGATGTCTCGGCCAGGAAGATATCGAGACCATAGAAGTCTACCATGTCGCTGATCCAGTGCGAGCTGCGACGGACTTGCCTTGCGAGATGGGCAACGCATGGAAGACGCCAGTCGGGCGGTAGGCGCAGTCGCGCAGCGCCTCGAAGAAGCTGGTGCGCTCAGCATCGCTCCTCGATCCCTTCAAGATGCTGCCGTGGAGTTCGAGCAATCCCTCACGGGCATGAAACACCCTTCGGTAGTGATGGCTCAGCCGCCCGGCAATGTCCTCGGCGACACCTCGGTCACGAGGGTAGAGATCCACCTCCGGGCCGCAGCCGCGAGTCGTCGAGCGAGCACTTGGGCTCGCTCGTCGGGCACTGGCTGTCCCATCAGGTCTTGGTCACCGCGGTCCTCGATGAACATGCCGAGGTGGGACAGATCGTGGCGAGAGCGATGGACAAACCGGCGACGGATCACGCAGGCCTGCGGGTTGAAGTTGACGGCACGGCCATCACTGCGTCGTCGAAGCTCGGCACGGCAACGGCCTCGTAGACGAATGCGTCGTGCGCGCGGCGAAGCCGCGCAGCTCCTCGCGCATGGCGCGCTCCTGAGCGCCTGTCGTGTCATCGACGATCAGGCACACTCGGGGTACGGTCGGGTTTCCCGGTGATGCTCCGGGCTCAATGAGTCGGTGCCGCTCAGCGGTTCGCGGTCCAAATGCTCCAGCGGACCACTGTCCGCCATTGCGATAGGAGTCCGTGATCAACGCGCGGTTGAGCATGGCGACCGCATCGGGCCAGGCGGTCGTACTTCCCGGCCCCGAACAGCCGCCGCCGCGTGTTGAAAGGTTTGCATTCCGGGAATGCCCGGTAGACCTCCATCGGCGAGGCACATCGAGCAGACGAGCCACTTCCTTGGCCAGATGTTCGGAGGGACGCTCTTGCGCCACCGCGACGGCCAGCCGCTCGCTGGCCTTCACTCCTCCAAGCGCGCCCAGCTGTCCGCCCGACGCATGCCAAAGGCTGTTGTAGACCGGCGGTTTTGCGATATCCATGGCTATCACTCTGGCTGCCGACGCACAGACGATCCTCAACCCAGAACGGTGGAGCGCACTTCACTGTACGACGGGGCGGTCAGCGCATGGTTGCGGACCAACCTGACCATGCTCCACTTCGATGACAACGACCGGTCCGTTGTGGTGGATCGGTGGCGTACTGGGCCTCTCGCGCCGTCAGCAAGGCGATCGCGTGCTCCCGTCGCTGGTGTCCGGTCCCACCACCGGGCCGTGCCGTCGGCGCCGCGCCCACCAAAGCGTCGATCAGTCGTCGGAATAGTGATCCACAAGGACGGCCACCGTGGATTGACCCGTGATGTTCGCCAACCAGCGCAACCAGGTGCGCTTAGGTTTTGCGTCCACCGCGGAGTACGATGCGGTCGCCGTCAGCCGCGAACACGATCCCGGCACCACATGAAGATTCCCCAGCATCGGCTGTCGCCAGCTCGGGCGATCCGGGCAGGCCACGAATCTCCGGCGGGCTTCGGGCCCGGTCAGCTGCCCCGACCAGTGGCTGAACCTCCCGAACCCGAAACCGGACGAATCCCTCAACGTCGGGTTCGTCGCTTGTCGGCTGGAGCACAACGGTATCCGCACCGGCCGCGGCGTGCCGTCGTATGGCCGCCGCGATTGCCGTCGCGTCACCGGTTGCCGCGGTGTGGCGCCAGGCCCGTCATCGCGGCCAGAGAGCCTGAGCTCACGGCGCACTCGATCGTCGGCGTCGGTGCCGGTCGCCGCCACGACAGTACGCGGTTACGTGATAGTCACCGGAGCGGTCGGCGCCACCGCGACTGATCGATGAGCCGTAGCGCGTCCGCAGGTCTTCAGGACTCGTGCCGCCGGTGACGATGGCGCCGTCCGCGATGACCGCGCCGATGAGCCCGAACGTGCGGCGGCCGTATCCGCCGCTGGAAGCAGACGAGGTGGTGGCGTGGGCGGCCCACTCGAGGCGAACGTTAGTTAGCCGGACGTACCTGCCCTCGACCGTCACCGTCTCGCCGCCTAGCAGCCTGTGCAGCGCGGTGAGGAGTACTCGCCGGGCAGGTGAGTGGGGACTCGACGCGGGCACCCACCTGCCCCATCCAGTCCTGCACACCATGCCCGACGCCGACTTCAGAAACGACCGGGAAACAGTCAGGCAGACCGTCGCTACCTCCATCGCGCACAGCGCCACATTTCGCGCAACGGCACGGGCAGCAGGCCGATGCCCACATGCAGCCGGTCGGTCCACGCCAATGCCGCTGCCGCAGACCCTGATCCCGCCTTCGCGAAGCAGTCCTCCCACAGCCAGCAACTCAGCGAGCCCGACCTCGTCGGCCGCGCGCGCGACTGCTCGCAATCGCTCGGGTGGTAGCTCAGGTCGGAGGCCACCACCACCCAGCGTCAGTCACGGCCCGAGCATTCCCACCCCGCGTCGAGACGTCCGCCACCGCCTCCGAGCGCGCAAAGCCGGCCCGGCGGCGACCAAGCGGGCATCGGCGACGCTAGTGCGATGACCACCAGCCCCAACTCGGCGGCGCTCGCGAGGAGGTCGCTCTTGGGCAGTACTGCACGGTGGCAGCCGAAGGTGCCCGTGCGTTCGAGCGGGACGTCCCCTCTGAATCGGCTGTGTGCCGTCGGTGGGGCCGGCGTAGCCCAACGAGACGGTGTTCACGTCGACGAGCCGGTCCTCGGCGTCGATGCCGCCATACACCGCCTTGCACGTCGACCTCGGCCGGGCTGGAGCCCGTTCAGCGCTACCTCAGCTCGCAGATGGCAGTGCCGAACCGAGCTGCGTGGATCCTCTGACCTGGGACTCCACATGCAGCACGGTGACGCCTGGCACCACGCGTTGAGTACGTCCCTGGCTGACCTGCCAGCGCCTTGGCGGCCTTGTAGTCACTGGCGGACAGCCGCGCGGCCGATTGCGCCGCCGGGGCGTACAACTGCTGGACGTAGTCCCGAACCATCCGGGTGGCGACGACCTTCGGCCCGAGCGGATTTGAGGTGTGGCGCACCATCTCGCACCCATCGACTCGGCACGCCGGTCTCATCGCGGTCGTAGAACCGCGGCGCGACTTGGTGCTCGCATGATGTCGTAGAGCGCCATCGCCTCGATGTCGTCGCGCCGGTCCGGGTCGGTCAACGCCGTCAGCCGAAGGATGGCCCAGCCGTTCTCGCCGTCGAACCACTCGTCCCACCATCCGTCGCGGATGGACAGGTTGAGCGCGCCGTTGAGCGCGGCCTTCATGCCCGATGTGCCGCACGCCTCCAGCGGGCGCAGCGGGTTGTTCAGCCAGACGTCGCACGCCCGCGGTAGAGGTACACGGGCCATGCGCGATGTCGTAGTCGGGCAGGAACGCGATCCGGTGGCGGATGGCCTCGGGTCGTCGGCGAACTCTGACCATCTGCTGAGATGAGCTGCTTGCCCGCCGTCGTCGGCCGGGTGCGCTCTTGCCGGCAATGACGATCTGCACCGGGCGCTCGGGGTGCAGCAGCAGCGACTTCAGCCGCTCCGCGGTCGCGCAGCATCAGCGTTAGGCGCTTGTACTGCGGAACCCGGCGGGCGAAGCCGATGGTAGAGGACGTCGGGGCTGAAGGCGGACGACGTCCAGCCCAGCTCAGCTTCCGCCATGCCGCGCTGGCGGGCCAGGCTCTGATGCGCGGGCGGATCTCGTCCACGAGCCGGTCACGCAGCTCGTGCCGGATGGCTCCACCAGCTGCGTCATCGGGACACGCGATCGATCGACGGTCCCAGGGCGAGCCGTTCGGCGATCGACCTCCGGCACCGAGCCTCGCTCAGGCGATGCTCGAGGACCTCACGGGACATCCAGGTCGGCGCGTGGACCCCGTTGGTGATAGAGGTGATCGGCACTTCCGACGCCGTCGAAGCGCCGGCCAGAGCGAGGTAGAACATCTCCTCGACTGACCTCGCCGTGCAGCTGAGACACCCCGTTGGCGCGCTGGGCCGAGCCGGGAAGCCCATACATGCCATGTTGAAAATGTTGGGGTCCTCTTCCCGCCCCAGGTCGAGGATCCGCTCGAGCGGAACACCAGGGATGCCGGCGAGATGGGCGGCTACGAGCGCGCGCGGGAACCGGTCGATACCGGCCGGGACCGGGGTGTGGGTCGTGAAAATCGTTCCGGCCCGAACGGCCTGCCAGGCCTCGTCAAAACTGAGCTCGTCGGTCTCGAGGAGTTCCCGGATACGCTCTATACCGAGGAATCCCGCGTGGCCCTCGTTGGTGTGAAAGACCTGCGGAGCGGCATCCCAGTCGCTGCACAGTACGCGCGGATCGCGCGAACGCCTCCCATGCCCAGCAGCAGTTCCTGCTCGAGCCGGTGCTCGGCGCCGCCGCCGTACAGCCGGTCCGTGACTTGCGCGGGCGGCCGCGTCGTTCTCCTCTATGTCACTGTCGAGGAGGAGGAGCGGCACCCGCCCGACCTGGGCGACGAAGATCTGCGCGTACAGCGTCCGGCCTTCGGGGAGCGCCAGCGAGATCCGCGCTGGGCTGTCGGCGAGGTCCTAACGGCTTGATAGGGCAGACCCTGGGGGTCGAGGGACGGGTAGCGCTCCAGCTGCCAACCCATCACGGGACAGGGACTGGCTGAAGTACCCGGCTCGGTAGAGCAGACCCACGCCGATGATCCGGTACACCGAGGTCACTCGGCTGCCTTGAGATGATCGCCGGCGAGGATGCCGAGCCCGCCTGAGTACTGCGGTAGCACCTCGGCAATGCCGAATTCCGGTGAAAAGTAGGCGATGCTGGTCGGCAGGCTTCCGTCCTGCTGACGTCTGATACCAGCGCGGTTGCTCGAGGTAGTCGGTCAGGTCGTCAAAGACGTCGTTCATTCGACGGAGGAATCGGCGATCCTTGGCCAGGATGGCAGCGAGCCGCTGCGCACTGACCTCACCGAACATCTTGACGGGATCCGCGTCGCTGGCTGTCCACAGTTCCGGGTCGACCGATTCCAGCAGATCGCGCGAGTCCGGATGCCACGACCAGCGCAGGTTGGTCACGATCGCGCCGAGCCTCACCAACTCGGGAGGAAACGCGGCTCGAACCGTGAGCCGTCTCAATGCCTTCACGGGGAGCACACTAGCTGGTGAACCTGGATACGCTCGGCACCTGCGGGCTTACTGCACCACGCATCGGCTCGGTACGGTGACCCCGTGGTGGGACGTATCGGACTAGCAAGCGTCAGCCCGGTGGTGGGCTCAGCCGTGGACGGTGAGCATCCGGCGCGGGCGGTCGTGGGTGAGCACGTTCCCATCTCGGCGACCGTATTCCGCGAAGGTCACGACGCCGTTGCCGCGAATGTGGTTGTCCGGGCGCCGGACGGACGGCGCTCTGCCCTTCCTCCGGATGACCTACGGTGCACCGGGGCTGGACCGATGGCATGCGGACTTCGTGCCGGATGTCGAGGGTATGTGGACATTCACGGTCGAGGCGTGGAGCGATCCGCTGTCGACGTGGCATCACGCGGTCACGGTCAAGATCGACGCGGGTCAGGGCAGCGAGGACCCGGCCAACGACCTGGAAATCGGCGCCCGAATATTCGACCAGCTGGCCACGTTGCTGCTCAAGCCCGAGCGCCCGCGGGCGGCCGCCGCCGCGGTGGCGCTACGCGATCGGACGCTGGATCCTGGGCACCGGGTGGGTCCGGCGCTCGACCCCTACCTCATGAGTCTCGCCGAGCAAGACCCGGTCCGGGAACTGGTGACCAAGTCCCCGCGGTATTCGGTGTGGGTGGATCGGCCGCGCTCGTTGTACGGATCGCTGGTACGAGTTCTTTCCGCGTTCGATCGGAGCGGAGCTCGCGAACGACCCGCACGCACCCGCCCGACCAGCCCGGCACGGGACGCTCAAGGACGCCACCGAGCACCTGGACTACGTCGCAAGAATGGGCTTCGACGTCGTCTACCTACCGCCGATCCATCCGATCGGAAAGCGGAACCGTAAGGGCGCCAACAACTCGGTCATGGCCATGCCCTGGGATGTCGGGTCGCCCTGGGCGATCGGCTCCGACGAAGGCGGCCATGACGCTGTCCATCCTGATCTCGGCACCATGGCCGACTTCGACGCCTTCGTACGCCGTGCTAGTCGAGCTCGGCATGGAGGTCGCGCTCGACTACGCATTGCAGGCGGCTGCCGGATCATCCGTGGGTCACCGAGCACCCCGGATGGTTCACCACCAAGCCCGACGGGACGATCGCGTACGCCGAGAACCCGCCGAAGAAGTACCAGGACATCTATCCGATCAACTTCGACAACGATCCCGAGGGGATCTACGCCGAGATGCCTGCGCGTCCTGCAGGTCTGGATCGACGCCGGGGTGACGATCTTCCGAGTCGACAATCCCCACACCAAGCCGATTAACTTCTGGCAATGGCTGATCGCGACGGTCGAAGACGAAGCATCCGGACGTGCTGTTCCTGGCCGAGGCGTTCACCCGTCCCGCCGATGATGCACGAGCTGGCCCGGATCGGCTTCACCCAGAGCTACACGTACTTCACCTGGCGAAACGGCAAGCACGAGCTCGAGCAGTACGCTCGGGATCTCGCCACGCACGGCGCATTACATGCATCCGAACTTCTTCGTCAACACGCCTGACATCCTGAATGGTTTCTCCAGACTGGCGGTCCCGGAGCCTTTCGCATTCGCGCGGTATTGGCGTCCATGCTCTCCCCGACCTGGGGCGTGTATTCGGGCTATGAGCTGTACGAGCACCTTCCGGTGCGCCCGGGCAGCGAAGAGTACTTGGACAGCGAGAAAGTACCAACTACGCCCGCGGACTATGCCGCGGCCGAGGCCGACGGCCGGTCCCTTGCTCCTTTACTCACCCGGCTGAACGAGATTCGCCGCCAGCATCGCGCTTTGCACTGGCTCGGCAACCTTCGTTTCCACCAGATCGACAACGACTCGATCACCGTATTCAGTAAGCGCGAGGAGGCGACAGACGACGAACCAGCCGACACGATCCTGGTCGTCTGTTCGACAGACCCGCACAACGTTCGCGAGGGCTGGGACGGCGCTCGACCTGCCGGCACTGGGGGCCGGCTGGGACGAACGGTTCACCGTCCACGACCTGCTTACCGGCTCGCGAGTGGGAGTGGGGCCAGTTCAACTACGTACGGCTCGACCCGCACTGGGGTCCGGCGCACATTTTCGAGGTTCGACCATCACAGTTGGGGTGAGCGCCATTGGCCCCGGCGTCGGAAGAACTCCGCAAGGGACCGTTCCGGACTGAAGAGGTGACTGCGTTGACCGACAGGGTCGCTGCTGGCGCGGAGGGTTCTGGCGATCCCGACTGGTTCAAACGCGCGCTGTTTTACGAAGTTCTGGTCAGAGGCTTCAGCGACTCCAACGGCGACGGCACGGGTGACCTGCGGGGCCTCGCCGACAAGCTGGACTATCTCGCCTGGCTCGGCATCGACTGCCTCGTGGCTGCCGCCCTTCTACCCATCGCCGCTGCGAGACGGCGGATACGACATCAGCGATTACGAGGGCGTACTACCCGAGTTCGGCACGATCGACGATTTCACGGCTCTACTCAAGGCGGCGCACGAGCGCGGCATCAAGGTGATCATCGACTTCGTAATGAACCACACGTCGGACCAACATCGGTGGTTCCAGGCGTCGCGGAAGGATCCGAACGGCCCATACGGCAACTATCTACGTATGGAGCGATGACGATACGCGGTACCCGGACGCCCGCATCATCTTCGTCGACACTGAGCCGTCGAACTGGACATATCGACCCAGTCCGCAAACAGTACTTCTGGCACCGTTTCTTCAGCCACCAGCCAGACCTGAACTTCGACTCCCCGATGTCCAACAAGCGATGATCGATGCCCTGCGGTTCTGGCTCGACCTCGGCATCGATGGGTTCCGGCTGGACGCTGTCCCGTACCTCTACGAGCGGGACGGCACGAACGGCGAGAACCTGCCCGAGACCCACGAGTTCCTCAAGCGAGTTACGGAAAGAAATCGATCGCGACTACCCTGATCGGGTTATGCTGTGTGAGGCGAATCAGTGGCCGGATGACGTCGTGCAGTACTTCGGCGATCCGGCGACGGGTGGCGACGAGTGCCACATGGCCTTCCACTTTCCCGTCATGCCTCGCATCTTCATGGCGCGTGCGCCGCGAGTCGCGCTACCCGATCTCGGAAATCATGGAGCAGACGCCGTCCATTCCCGGCTAACTGCCAGTGGGGCATATTCCTGCGCAATCATGACGAGCTGACTCTCGAGATGGTCAGCGACGAAGAGCGCGACTATATGTGGGCGGAGTATGCCAAGGATCCGCGGATGAAAGCTAATATCGGCATCCGCCGGCGGCTGGCCCCGTTGCTCGAGAACGACATCAATCAGATCGAGCTGTTCACCGCCCTGCTCCTCTCCTTGCCGGGATCCCCGTCCTGTATTACGGCGACGAAATCGGCATGGGCGACAATATCTGGCTCGGGGATCGCGATGGTGTCCGCACGCCGATGCAATGGACGCCGGACCGCAACTCAGGGTTCAGCTCCTGCGATCCGGGCCGACTGTACCTCCCGGTCAACATGGATTCCATCTATGGCTTCCAGGTCACAAACGTCGAATCCCAAACGCGCAACTCGTCGTCACTACTGCATTGGATGCGGCGCATGATCAGGGTGCGCAAGGCAAATCCGGCGTTCGGCTTGGGAACGTTCACCGACATCGGCGGCAGTAACCCAAGCGTGCTCGCCTTCGTCCGCGCCTTCGGCGACGACATCGTGCTCTGCGTGAACAACCTCTCTCGGTTCCCTCAGCCGGTCGAACTCGATTTGCGACCTTGGGAGGGATCGGAGCCGATCGAGTTGATGGGCGATACCCGCTTCCCGGCAATTGGTGAACTCTCGTATTTGCTGACGCTTGCCGGACATGGCTTCTACTGGCTGCGCATTCCGCGCAACCAGGTATCCGATGCGGAACCAGGCCGAGGACAGTGGGCCCGCGAGGTGGTGACGTGACCCTGACCTATGACGACCTGCAACCTCTCGTCGCACGCTGGTTGCCGAGTCAGCGATGGTTTGCCGGCAGGGGTCGGGTATGTCCGACGTGTCGCTCAGACTGCTCACGGCGCTGACCGAGGCCGTCCCCGGAAGTCGGCATCTGGTTGGTGACCGTGACGTACGCGGACGGCCTGGTCGAGACCTACCAGTGCCGCTCGTCGCGCGGGCGGAGCCGTTGGGCAACCTCGAACATGTGCTGCTCGGCACGATACAGACGCCGGATGGCACCCGCTGGATCTATGACGCGCTCCACGACAGGGACGTCACCGGTGTCTTCATCGACAGGGTGCGCAAGGACGCGGCGCCCGGGCCGGTGCACTTCCAGCGATATGTCGACCCGAGCGACCTGCCCGTTGATCTGCCGAGCCTCGTGCTCACCGGTGAGCAATCCAATACCTCACTGGTCTATGGCGATCAAGCCATTCTCAAGGTATTTCGGCGGCTGGAGCCGGGCATCAACCCGGATATCGAAATTCACCAGGCGCTCAGCGAGCTCGGCGCGAAGCATATTGCCCGCCTGCTCGGAAGCATGACGGCTGATATGCCCAACAACGGCATTGGCACGACGACGCCAGCCAGCCTCGGGATGCTGCAGGAGTTCATGAGCACCGCGACCAACGGATGGGACCCGGCCGAGACCAGCGTCCGAGACCTGATGGCAGAAGCCGACCTGCACGCGGACGAGGCAGGCGGTGACTTCGCGGCCGAGGCCGAGCGGCTGGGCGCTGCGACAGCCCTCGTGCACGCCGACCTGGCCGTCGCGTTCGGGACTGACGTGATGCCCGGATATCAGCTTCGGGAACGGGCGGTCGCCATGCACGCCCACCTCGAGGCTGCGCTAGCCGAGGTGCCCCTGCTCGCTCCCGTGGAGCCAGGACTGCGCGCCGCCTTCGACGCGGTCGATACCCTCGCCGGAACGGCTGAGCCCGGTGCTGACCCAACGCATCCACGGCGACCTGCACCTCGGCCAGGCCCTGCGAACTGCCCGCCGGTGGATCTTGCTTGATTTCGAGGGCGAACCGATCGCACCACTCGCCGACCGCCGGTCCTTCGACTCGCCGCTGCGCGACGTTCGCTGGAATGTTGCGGATCGTTCGACTATGCCTCCCGACACCAGATCGTCGACACGCGCTGACCCGCAGCTCTCCTATCGTGCGAACGAGTGGGCCGAGCGCAACCGGGACGCCTTCTGCGCTGGGTACGCCGACGTCTCGGGCAGCGATCCTCGAGTGCATGACGTTCTGTTGCGCGGATTCGAGGCCGACAAAGCGGTGTATGAGGCGGTCTACGAGACCCGGAATCGGCCGACGTGGGTTCGGATTCCCTCCCTATCGCTCACCCGGCTCGCCGAGCCCACAGGTACTAGCTACCGTGCGTCGGACGACAGTGCAGCTGCCGACCCCGGCCCCGTCCGCGAGGAAGGTGCTTCATGAGCAAGGACAAGGATTCCAAGGCCAGCAAGTCGCAGTCGCCCCGCAAGGCCTCCCCAGTGAGCGAAGCGGTAGCTGCGGCCGACGACGCCATTCCGGCCGCCCGCCCCGCGGCGCCCGACGCACCGCCGGTCAGGACCGGGCCCATCCCGGCCGTGGCAACGGTCGAGGCGACGCCTTCGACCGCCTCGTCGGTGGATCGCACCACGATCCGCACGGTCTGCTCGGCGCCCACCCGACTGCCGACGGCCGCACGGTTATCCGCACCTTGCGGCCTGAAGCCAGCAAGGTGACGGCGATCATCGAGGGCAAGCCGTTCGAGCTGGAACGACTGCATGCCGGTGGCGTGTTCGGCGCAGTCGTTGACGGCCTGCCGACCGACTACCGGCTCGAGGTCGCGTACGGCGATGAGACCTACCAGGTCGACGATCCCTACCGCTGGTTGCCGACCCTCGGCGAGGTGGACCTCCACCTCATCGGCGAAGGCCGGCACGAGCAGCTGTGGGACGTTCTCGGCGCGCACGAGCGTACCTATGACACGCCGCAAGGCCCGGTGAGCGGAACCTCGTTCGCGGTATGGGCACCGAATGCGCGCGGAGTCCGGGTCGTAGGCGACTTCGACTACTGGTCGGGCCGGGACTATCCAATGCGCTCCCTGGGATCCTCGGGTGTCTGGGAATTGTTCGTCCCCGGCGTCGGCAAGTGGTCGAAGTACAAGTTCAGCATCCTGGGCGCGGACAGCGTGTGGCGTCAGAAGGCCGACCCGATGGCCTTCGCGACCGAGGCGCCTCCCGCGACGGCCTCGATGGTGTTCACCTCCGGCTACGAGTGGGGCGACGACGAGTGGCTCGCCGCCCGGGCCGGAACCCAATGGCATTCGTCGCCCATGTCCATCTATGAAGTGCACATCGGATCCTGGCGACAAGGGCTGTCCTACAGCCAGCTGGCCGAAGACCTGGTCGCGCATGTCAAGGCCACTGGCTTCACGCACGTGGAATTCCTGCCTGTGGCCGAGCATCCGTTCGGCGGCTCATGGGGTTATCAGGTGTCGTCCTACTACGCGCCGAGCGCTCGGTTCGGCAACCCGGACGACTTCCGATATCTCGTGGACCGGCTACATCAGGCTGGGATCGGAGTCATCGTCGACTGGGTGCCGGCCCACTTCCCGAAGGACGAGTGGGCCCTTGCCCGCTTCGACGGCACGGCGCTGTACGAGCATTCGGACCCGCGCCGAGGTGAGCAGCCCGACTGGGGCACGTTGCGTTTTCGACTTCGGCCGCCGCGAGGTGCGCAACTTCCTCGTGGCCAACGCCGCTGTTCTGGCTCGAGGAGTTCCACATCGATGGGCTACGGGTCGACGCCGTCGCCTCGATGCTCTACCTCGACTACTCCCGCAAGGACGGCGAGTGGCTGCCCAACGTCTACGGCGGCCGGGAGAACCTCGACGCTGTCGGCTTCCTGCAAGAGGTGAACGCCACGGTCTACAAGCGCGTGCCAGGTGTCGTCACCGTTGCCGAGGAGTCGACGGCGTGGCCCGGCGTCACCCGGCCGACGCATCTCGGCGGGCTGGGCTTCGGCTTCAAGTGGAACATGGGCTGGATGCACGACACGCTCGGCTATATCGCCCGGGAGCCTATCTATCGCCAGTATCACCACCACGAGATGACCTTCTCGATGGTCTACGCCTATCTCGGAGAACTACATCCTGCCGATCTCGCACGACGAGGTCGTCCACGGCAAGGGCTCGCTACTCGGCAAGATTCCCGGCGATCGGTGGCAGGAGCTGGCCACCCTGCGCACGCTCGTACGCGTACATGTGGGCCCACCCGGCAAGCAACTGCTGTTCATGGGCCAGGAGTTCGCCCAGGGCGCTGAGTGGAGCGAGTCGCGATCACTCGACTGGTGGTTGCTCGACGGCCCTGAGCACCGCGGTGTGCAGCGACTCATCACTGACCTCAACCGGATCTACCGCGAGACGAACGCTCTGTGGTCCCAAGACAACGATCCGTCCGGATTCCACTGGATCGATGCCAATGACGCGTTGGGGAACGTCTACTCCTTCCTGCGGTTTGGAACCGATGGGTCGATCATCGCCTGCGTCGCGAACTTCTCGCCGGTGCCGCACGAGCGCTACCAGCTCGGGTCTGCCCAAGCACGGACGCTGGGAGGAGGTTGTCAACACCGACGCTGAGGTCTACTTCGGGTCGGGGGTTGGCAACTTCGGCGGCGTCGATGCCGGCGATCAGGTGTGGCACGGTCAGCCCGCGTCGGTAACCTTGCGGATCCCGCCGCTCGGGGCGATCTGGTTGCGCTGGATCGAGTAACGGGCTCCGGTCTCTTCGCTACCGACAGCGCTCTTTGGACCGCAGCCGCACCCAGCGCCATGCTGGGAGATGCGGCGTGGGGAATTCCTCGGCCCGGCCCGGCGTTAATCCGCCATCTCGTTGCAGATGCAACATTTTGGAGGCTGATATGCCCGCTGTTACCGCGGACTGCTTTGACGTTGCCACGCCTGAACCCAGCAACGCTCGGCGACACCGAGCGCCCCGTCCGGTCGGTAACGACCGGCCCGAGGGGGTTCGAGGGCGAAGGGTTCCCGGTAATCCGCGCCTTCGCCGGCGTCGGACTGCAGGACCTCGACCCGTTTGTCCACATGGACCAGATGGGCGAGGTCGACTACGCCCCGGGTGAGCCGAAGGGCACCCCGTGGCATCCGCATCGCGGATTCGAGACCGTCACCTACATGATCGACGGCACGTTCCTGCACCAGGATTCGCACGGTGGTGGCGGGGTGATCGAGAACTGGCGCCACGCAGTGGATGACCGCGGGCGCCGGCATCCTGCACATCGAGACGCCGCCCGAGGAACTGGTCCTGTCACGGTGGCTTGTTCCACGGCATCCAGCTGTGGGTGAACCTTCCCGCGAAGGACAAGTTCACCCCACCGCGCTACCAGAGCATCGAGGGCGGTCAAGCGACGCTCGTGGCGTCCGACGACGGAGGCGCGCTTGTCCGGATTGTCGCGGGGAGCATCGACGGCCACGCCGGCCCCGGCTCGACGCACACGCCGATCACCCTGGCGCACGCCACTCATCGCTCCGGGCGCGACGCTGTCCCTGCCCTGGCAATCGGACTACAACGCTCTGGTCTACGTTCTTTCCGGGTCCGGCACGGTCGGGTCCCAGGGCCGGCCGATACGCACCGGCCAGCTGGCGCTGTTCGGCGCCGGCGACCGGCTGACGGTCTCGGCGAACGTCGCGCAGGAGTCCCGCCACCCCGCCCTGGACGTGTTGATCCTCGGGGGCCGGCCAATCCGGTGAGCCGGTGGCGCACTATGGCCCGTTCGTCATGAACACCACCGAGGAGCTGCAGCAGGCGCTCGATGACTTCCGCGCCGGCCGGCTCGGTGTGATCCCGGCCAACGCGATCATGCCCCACACCGCGAACTCGATTGCCTTCCCCAACCCGACGCCAGACCCCCACCCCGACGACGCCAGCTCCCGACCCGACGCGCCAGCCCCCAACCCGACGACGCTGGCTCCCGACCCGACGCCAGCCCCCCAACCCGACGACACCAGCCTCGACCCGACGCCAGCTCCGGTAGACTGGCTCTGATGGATCTCGGACTAATCGGCCTTATTTGGCATTAGGTCCAAGATCACTCGAGGGAGGAGAGGTGCGAGGTCACGAGAGTGTTGGCGGCGGCGCGAGGGCGAGTGGTGATGGCGGCGGCGGCGCGAGGGAGCGATGCTCAGGCGGCGGCGCGAGTCGGCGGCGCCGTTATGAACAGGGCGTTCGCGAGCGGCGCCGCGCGGGTGGGACGCGGGGATCATCAGGGCCTAGCAGGTCGCAAAGTACTCGATGAGCCGCTTCTCGGACGGCGTCCCGGTCATCACCGCTCACTCTCCGGACGAGGGCAAGCAACCGACCCAGCGCGCCATCGACGTCGCTACGCGACAGCGCATAGTCGGCGGCGGCAAGCTGGGCCGGCACGTCGTCGGGTGCGGTCTCGGCCCGGGCGACCAGCTTGGGATCGATGTCCCGGCAGTCGCTCCAACAGCCGCACCTGGCGCAGCGCGAGCGCCGCCTCGGTGTTGGCCGGCTCCGGCGTCGAGGATGGCCTGGTAGCGCTTCGCGGCCTAGGTCGAACTGACCGGCTTCGAGCGCGGCTTCGGCATCGCTGAAGCGCGGGTCGACCGGCACGCTCGGCTGACGCTGCCTCGTCGTCAGTCGGGGGCATCTGGGCGACCGCACCGCTGAGTACCGGCCTGCGAGCCGGCCTTGACCAGTGCGCTCCACGAACTCCCGAACCTGCGGTTCAGGCAAGGCACCCTGGAAACCCAGGTACCAGCTGTCCACCGATCGCCGCAGAAGACGGTCGGGATGCTCTGGACCTGCAATGCCTGCGAGATGCGCGGGTTGGCGTCCACGTCGATCTTGGCCGAGAATCCAGGTGCCTCCAGCCTCGCCGGCGAGCCGCTCCAGGATGGGCGAAAGCTGCTTGCACGGTTGGCACCAGTCGGCCCATCAGGTCGATGAGCACCGGCACCTGGAACGATCGATCGATCACCTCGGCCTGGAACGTCGCCTCGGTCACCTCGACGACGCAGCCACCAGGCGCCGGAGTGGCGGTTCCGCGGCGCGCGCGGCCGCTTCAGAGCGGGCCTTCACGGCCGCGAGGTCGACGGCTCCGGACATGGCGGCCGCCATCGCGGGCGCAGACGCGGGGACGACGGCGGTTCGCAGCGGTCATGTGGTCCAGTGTCCCAGACGCACCCTGGTGCCCGCCGCTGTTCAGCTACGGGCGAGCACTTCGGCGAGCGTCGGCGCGGCAGCATCCTTCGCGGACAGCAAAGACCGGTCTTCCCGGTCGATCGGAATCGGCCAGTCGATGCCAAGCGCGAGCGTCGAGTGGGATTGACGGCCACCCCGGCCATGCCTGGTGCCCATTCGGTATCGAAGCAATACAGATATTGCGTCGGTTCGGCGCTCACCGACTGGAAGCCATTGCACACGCCCGCGGGCACCAGAACCTGCGTTCCCGGCACGAGTCGCACCGTGGCGACCGCGCCGGCCGTCGACGAATCCGGCCAGGTGTCAGCGTACGCGCCGAAGGCCTCGCCGGACACGATGGCGACGAGCTTTCGTCATCGCCTCGCCATGCAGGCCCCGGATCGTCCCTGCCGACTTTGCGTCACGTTGATCTGTCGCCACGGCCCGGCGTCGACACCGGCCTCCTGCAGGCCGCTCTCCCGGAAGAATTCCCGAATGGTGCCGCGCTCATCGCTGACCTGTTTCATGGACAGCACGAGCAAAACCGTCGATGGCGGTCTTCGACACCTCAGAAATCGATCACGCTGGTAGTCACGCCGGGCATCCTAGAGAGACTCGCCAGGCGTCCTCGGCAGACTAGCGGAGCCAGAAGCGCACCGGCTCCCGGTACTCGCCCCACAGCGGCCGGAACGCGTCGCAGATCTCGCTCGAGCGTGGCCTCCGCGCGCCGGCCTTGAGCATGGGCGGGACGATGTTGCGGTCCGGAACGGGCCGCGCTCGACCATCCCGGTGAGGGCCGACATCCACCGCAGCCTGGTCGCGCGCGCGACGCCGATCCGCGACCACCTGGCGCTGAGTCCAATCTCGACCTGTGCGAGACCCGCAAGATCTCCAGCTCGTCGCTGACGTCGCCAGTGAGCGTGTTCACCCCACCACGCGCTCTCGCCCTTCTCCAGCTGCTGCTGGTAAGCGAACGCAGAGTCGGCGATCTCGCGTGATGAACCAACCGTCCTCGATGCCCCGCAGCAACCCGGCCGTCATCGTGCCGTCAGACCCGAGATCTCGGATCTGAGCGAAGATGCGTTCCGCCTCCGCCTCGATCCGATCTGTCTCGGCTTCCGACGTACCAGGAGCCACCGAGCGGATCGACGACGTTGAGCGCACCGGTTTCCTCGGCGATCACCTGCTGGGTGCGCAGCGCGATCTCGCGCGGCCTCTCGCTGAGGGCAGCGCGAGCACCTCGTCAAGGGCGTTGGTGTGCAGCGAGTTCGTGCCGCCGAGCACCGCGGCCATGGCCTCGACGGCGGTGCGCACGATGTTGTTGTCCGGCTGCTGCGCGGTCAGCGAGACGCCGGCCGTCTGGGTGTGGAACCGCAGCCACTGCGCCCGCTGCGGTCCGAGCGCCGTACACATCGCGCATCCACCGCGCCCAAATGCGGCGAGCAGCGCGGAACTTCGCGATCTCTTCGAAGAAATCGATGTGGGCGTCGAAGAAGAACGACAAGCCGGGAGCGAACTGCTCGATGTCCAGCCCGCGGGATAGGCCCAGCTCGACGTAGCCGAATCCGTCGGCCAGCGTGAATGCCAGCTCCTGTGCGGCGGTCGCACCCGCCTCCCGGATGTGGTAGCCCGAGACGGACAGCGGCTTGTACGCGGGCACCTCGGTGCCCACGAACTCCATCAGGTCGCCGATGAGCTGCAGGTGCGGCTCGGGCGTGATAGATCCACTCCTTCTGCGCGATGTACTCCTTGAAGATGTCGGTCTGCAGGGTCCCGTTCGAGCTGGCTGATGTCGGCGCCCTGCCGCTCGCGCCGCCACCAGATACATGCAGAAGATCGGTACCGCGGGACCGCAGATCGTCATCGAGGTGGTCGTCGCGGCGAGGTCGATGCCGTCGAACAGCACGTCCATGTCCGCGGCGGAGTCGATCGCCACCCCGCAGTGCCCAACCTCGCCGAGCGAGCGGCGGATCGTCGGAGTCGCGGCCCATCAGCGTCGGCATGTCGAAGGCGACCGACAGGCCGCCACCGCCCGCGGCGAGGATCATCTTGTAGCGCTCGTTGGTCTGCTCGGCGTTGCCGAACCCGGCGAACTGCCGGATCGTCCACGGCTTGCCCCGGTAGCCCGTCGAGTGAATTCCTCGCGTGAACGGGTATTCCCGGCCAGCCGATACGCTCGAACCGGTCCTCGGCGCCTGGTCGGCCCGTAGAGCGGCTCGACCTCCGCTCCGGACAGCGTCGTGTAGTCCCGGTCGTCGCTTCGCCGCCGCGTCGTAGCGCTGCTGCCAGCGGGCGCGGCCCGCCTCGATGTCACCGCGCGTCCATGCGCGCCAAGATTACTAGGACGTCCTACTATCTGGCCATGCGGAACGGGCAACGTCACACCGGATGGCGGCTTCGGTGCGGTGTTCCAGCGGCTGTCAGCCCGGCCACTTGGTCGTCGGTCAGGCGTGATCTCGCGCCGCGCGGACGTTCTCCTCCAGGTGTGATACCTGAGACGTACCGGAATGGGCAGGATCACCTCCGAACGCGCGAGCAGCCACGCCAGCGCGACCTGCGCGGGTGTGCCATCGGCGGCGCGCAGGAGGTGCATCGAGAGCGGCCGCTCCGTCGGCCGCAAGGCGTCCGCTCCCTGATCGGATACCACGGGATGAACCCGATGCCGTTCGCAGGCGCAGTAGTCGACAACGGGATCCGACCGTCGGTGCGTGAGGTTGTAGAGGGTTCTGGACCGTGGCGATTGGCGTGATGTGCCCGAGCCTGCTTCGATCTCCGCCGATTCCGACCTCGGACAGACCAATGGCCTCGATCTGTCCCTCGTCCCGGAGCTCGATGAGAGCGCCGAGCGAATCCGGCGAGCGGGACTTGCTCATCGACGCGATGCAGCTGAAACAGCGGAATGCAGTCCAGGCGAAGCCGGCGCAGTGACATTTCTGCCTGCTGACGCAAGTACCTGGGCCGCGCAACCGGAAACCACGCGTCCGGCCCGGTTCCGGACCAGGCCAGCCTTGCTGGCGATCAGCACGTGCGACGGATAGGGATGCAGCGCTTCGCGGATGATGTCCTCACTGACCGCGCGGTCCGTACGAATCTGCGGTATCGATGAGATCGACACCCAGCTCGACAGCACGGCGCACGACGGCCACGCATTCGGCCCGGTCGACCGGCTCACCCCAGATACCGGGTCCGGTCAACCTCATCGTGCCGAACCTGAGCCGATGCACGGTCCGCTCGCCAATAGTGAACGTTCCGGACGCGTGGGCGGGAAGCGTGGGCGACATGGCACGGTCCTACCACTGCGTTACTCGCGAGTTGCTGTGAGTCCGGAGGCGCGGCACGCTCGCCTCATGTCGTTGATCTCTCCTCCCGCCCTGCGGGCTGGTGACACCGTGGCCATCGTGTCGCTGTCTGCAGGCGTCAGTGCCGCTGTCCCACACCGCCACGACGCCGGCATGCGTCAACTGGAGCAGACCTTCGACGTGCAGGTTGTCGACGCGCCCAACGCCCGCCGAGACGACGCGTTCCTGCGGGCTAATCCGGCGGGCGCGAGCCGATGATCTGCATTGGGCCCTCGCCGAGAATGCCGTGGCGGGCATCCTGACCAGCATTGGCGGCGACGACTCGATCCGAATGATCCCGTACCTCGACTTCGACATGATCCGCGACCATCCCAAGGTTTTCATGGGCTTCTCGGACACGACTGTGCAGCATCTCCGCCAATCGGGTCGCGGGCGTCGTTTCGTTTTACGGGCCCGAGCCTGCCGACCGCGTTTGCCGAGAACGGTGGCATTCCACCCTTATGTCGAGGAATGCGTGCGCGATGCGCTTCTTCCGGTCCGAGCCGCTTCAATCTGCGGGCGGCGCCGGAGTGGACCGATGAACGGCTGGACTGGGCCAATCCGCTGCTCGCCAGTCGTCGCCGCCGCTGGTGGCCGAAACTGGCTGGGCGTGGCTACAGGGCTGCGCGAACCGGTCGAAGGCAGAGCTCATCGGCGGCTGCGCCGACACGCTCTGAAACCGTGAAGGGCACCGCCATCTGGCCGCCGCCGTCGACCTGGGACGGCGCCGTTCTCCTGCTGGAGCTTTCGGAGGAGGCACCGGCGCCGTACACGGGTCGGAGCTGTGGCTGCAGAACTACGGCGCCACCGGCATTCTCGGCCGACATCGGCGCGCTGCTGCTGTCCCGGCCCGGAGACGTACACGCTGCAACGGATGTTCGAGCTGTGGGATCGGGTCCCAGCGGGTGCTGGGCCGAGATGGGGTCGAGCTGACCTCGTGGTCGTCGCCAATCTCGACTACTGGCCATAGCTCGCCGATGGGCGTGCTTCCGCTGGGCGGTGAGCTCGGGTCGACCCGATCGAGCGCACGATCCGCACACTCGCAGCCCGGCGGTCGACGACCGCCTCGGCTGATGATCTTGGACTTGTCACGTCGAATCCCGGGAGCGGTGACTCCAAGACCGTTGACGACCTTCATGGTCGCAGCTGCGCCGAGGTCCTGGGGTGATCCACGCGGCAGCAGTGCGAACGCCCTAACCGATGAGTTCCTCGGCGACTAGCAATACGTAACTGAACGAAGTACAAT
>ERZ1370068.1534-contig-1144_pt1 | contig 58027 bp, 69 predicted proteins | sample MGYA00561227_ERZ1370068 | MGnify/ENA primary metagenome ERZ1370068 (study PRJEB38410, sample SAMEA6850437) | metagenome | study: Metagenomic assessment of the ecological functions of the soil: analysis of the soil microbiota associated with the... | reverse complement strand
TATTGCTTCGTTCAGTTACGTATTGCTCGCTCATCGCGCGCAACACGACGATCCCGACGCGCAAGAGCGAGATCTTCTCGACGGCCGTCGGACAACCAGACGAGCGTCGAAGTGCACGTGCTGCAGGGCGAGCGGCCGCTGGCGCGCGACAACCGCACGCTCGGCAAGTTCCACCTGGTCGGCCTGCCGCCGGCGCCGCGCGGCGTGCCGCAGATCGAGGTCACCTTCGACATCGACGCCAACGGCATCGTCAACGTCAGGCGAAGGATCTCGGCACCGGCAAGGAGCAGAAGATCACGATCACCGCGTCGAGCGGCCTCAGCAAGGACGAGGTCGATCGGATGATGAAGGAGGCCGAGTCGCACGCCGAGGAAGACAGAAGCGGCGCGAGGAGATCGAGACTGCGCAACCGCGCCGACCAGGCGGTCTACGGCGCCGAGCGGCTGATCAAGGACACCGGCGACAAGCTGAGCGCCGCCGAGCGAGCAGGCCGATCGAGGCGGCGATGGAAGCGGTCAAGAAGGCCATCGAGGGCACCGACGCCGCGGCGATTCAGCAGGCGCTCGATCAGCTGACCGCGGCGCAGCACAAGGCGGCCGAGACGCTCTACAAGCAGCAGGCGGCGGCGGCGGCGCCGGGCGCCGGAGCCGCCGGGCGGCGGGTCGGCGCGGCGGGCGCGGCGGCCGGGCGCCGCGCGGCGGCGCCGGCAGGCGGCAGAGCGACGTCATCGACGCGGAAGTCGTCGACGACAGAGTAGATCAGATCGGCGACAGACTAGCTGAAGTCGACTGATGGATTTCTACGTCATCCTCGGCGTCGAGCGCGGCGCGACGCTGGCCGACATCAAGCGCGCCTACAAGCGGCTCGCGCGCAAGTTCCATCCGGACATCAATCCCGGCGACCGGATGGCGGCGGCGCAGTTCCGCCAGATCGCCGAGGCGTACGAGACGCTGAGCGATCCGGATCGCCGGCGCCGCTACGACACGACCGGCCACGCGGCCGACGGTCGACGGCGGCGCGACCTTCGGCTTCGAGGGCTTCGACTTCTCGGTCAGCGTGCAGCGGCGACGACGGCGCCGACCTTCGGCGATCTGTTCGCCGACGTGCTTCAGCCAGCGCGAGGCGCGGCGCAGGCGACGGCGCGCCGGAGCGCGGCGCCGATCTGCACCAGACGCATCGACGCTCGAGCTTCGAGGAGGCGATGCGCGGCGGCCAGCGCGCGCTGACGGTCACGCGGCAGGAGCACTGCCGCACGTGCCAGCGGCCGCGGCGGCTGCACGTCGCGCGAGAGCCGCTGCGTGCATTGCCACGGCACCGGCGTCGTCGAAGTCGGCGCGCGGCGCACATGGTGTTCTCGAAGCCGTGCGCGCACTGCGGCGGCATCGGGACGCCAGCGGCAGACGCGCTGTCCGGCCTGCGGCGGGCAGCAGGTCGAGATGCGCACCGAGACGCTGACGATCAACGTGCCCGCCGGCCTGGCCGACGGCGCGCGCGATCCGCGTGCCGGGCAAGGGACACGCCGGCCGCAACGGCGGCGAGAGCGGCGATCTGTACATCACCGTTCGCGTGCAGCCGCATCCGGTGTTCCGCCGCGAGGGCGACGACCTGCACGTCGTCGTGCCGATCGCGGTCCACGAGGCGGCGCTCGGCGCGCAAGATCGACGTGCCGTCGCTCGACGGCCCGGCGCGCCTGCGCGTGCCGCCGGGCACGCAGTCGGGTCAGCGCTTCCGGCTGCGCGAGCGCGGCGTCCCGTCGCCGCGCGACGGCCGGCGCGGCGACCTCGTGGTCGAAGTCCGGCTGGTGCTGCCGAAGCTGCTCGACGAGCGATCGAAGGAACTGCTGCGCGAGTTCGGACGGATCAACGGCGAGGACGTGCGCAAGACGACCAGCACAGGCGAAGTGAACTCGGAGCTGACTGATCGTCGGTAGCCATGAAGAAGCGGCAAGGCGTATTACATGATCAGCGCGGTGGCGCAGAAGTACAACATCCACCCGCAGACGCTGCGCCTGTACGAGCGCGAAGGGCTGCTGAAGCCGTCGCGCACCGACGGCAACACGCGGCTGTATTCGGAAGAGGACCTCGAGCAGCTCGAAACGATTCTGTCGCTTACCCGAGATCTCGGCGTCAACCTCGCCGGCGTCGAGATCATCCTCAACATGCGCCGCAAGATCGAGCTGATGCAGCACGAAGTCAACGAGTTCATGGAGTACGTCAAGCAGCGAGATGGCGCGCGGCATCGACGACTGGGAGCAGCGCCTGTCGACCGCGCTCGTCAAATCGTCGCCGACCGATCTGGTGCGCGCCGTCGCCGGCCGTGAAAGCCGCAAGATCGAAACTCGAAAACGTCAAAAGTAATCGTCTGCCTTCTTCGGTGTATGCTTGTCGCGTGTCGAGCGACACGCGATGCAGCGACGATGGCAGGCACGCTCGGCGGCGTATCTGCGCGAGATCGCCAAGCTTCCGCGCCTGACCGTCGACGAGGAACGCGCGCTCGGCGCGCCGCATTCAGCGCGACGCAGCGACGAAGCGCGCGGTGTCGCGCTCGGTCGAAGCCAACCTCGCGCTTCGTCGTCAGCTACGCGAAGCGCTACCGCGGCCTCGGCGTCTCGTTCCTCGACCTCATCCACGAAGGCAACCTCGGGCTGATCGAAGCGGCGCGGCGGTTCGATCCGACGCGCAACGTCAAGTTCATCACCTACGCCGTCTGGTGGATCCGCGAGGCGATGATGCACGTGCTCGTCGGACCAGACGCGCGCGTTTTCGTTTCCGCCCGAAGCTGTTCGCCGTGCTCGGCGACGCGGCGACGCGACGTGTCGCTGAGCGATCCGGTCGCCGGCGCGACGATGGACGGTCGCGCGAGCTCGGCGGACGCTGCTCGCGCAGGACGGGTGCCGCCGATCGAAGACGAGATGATCCACCAGGCCGATCTCGACGAGCTCGGTCGGCGCGCTGCGCGATCTCGACGGCAAGAGAGCGCGAGGTCGTCCGCCTCCGGTTCGGTCTCGAAGACGACGAGCCGCGCACGCTGCAGGAGATCGGCGACCGGCTGCACCTGTCGCGCGAGCGCGTCCGGCAGATCGAGTCGCGCGCCAAGGACAAGCTTCGTCGCTCCGCCAAGCTTCGCAGCCATCTCAACTGACCGGACTGACCCTACGCACGAATGGCCTGCCCGCTCTGTCGACGATACCGGCTGGAAGCCGGTCGACGACGCGAGCGGCGTCCGGCGCGCGTCGTGCGCTGCGACTGCTGGCGCGAGCAGGTCGGGCAGCAGCGGCTCGCCGACGCGAACATCCCGAAGCGCTATCAGCACTGCACGCTCGGCAACTTCACGCGCCTACAACGAGTCGCTCGAGACAGGCCGTCGCGCAGGCGCGCCGCGTCGCCGACGCGTTTCCCGGTCAGCGCACGCAGGGACTGTTGCTCGAAGGACAGCCCGGCGTCGGCAAGACGCACCTCGCGGTCGCGGTGCTGAAGCAGGTCATTCAGACGTCCGGCGCGCGCGGCCTGTTCTACGACACGCGCGATCTGCTGCGCGTCATCCGCAGCACCTACGACCCGTCGATTCGCACGACCGAGCTCGAGATCCTGCGGCCGGTGATGACGCGCCGACCTGCTCGTGCTCGACGATCTCGGCGCGGAGAAGACCTCCGAATGGGTCGAAGAGACGATGAACCTCATCGTCAACACGCGCTACAACGAGCGGCGGCTGACGATCTTCACGTCGAACTACCAGGACATCCCCGACGACACCGATCCGAACTCGCTGCTGTTCCGCATCGGCTACCGGATGCGCTCGCGGCTGCACGAGATGTGCGAGTTCGTCGAGATGGACGGCGCCGACTACCGCGAGCTGCCGGCCAACGGCGGCGTGGACGACCTGGTCGACGCTGTGGAAGATGCGCCGAAGAAGATCGCTGCCGTCGCCGCGCGGCGGCCGCCAGGCGCGCGCCCAGCTCCGCGAGCCGGCGTCCGCGACGGCAAGGCCGATCTGAAGTGGCCGGGTGGACGGGCCGGAGCAGAGGCAGTGATCGCCGAGCTCGATTGCCAATGCTCGGCCTCTACATCCACATCCCGTTCTGCTCCGCCATCTGCAACTACTGCAACTTCAACCGCGGTCTCTTCGACGCCGCGCTGAAGGCGCCGTTACGTCGACGCGCTCGTCGCTGAGATCGGAAGCGGGCAGCCGGGCAGGTGCAGGCGCGGCAGGCGCAGCGCGGAGTCGCGCGACACGATCTACTTCGGCGGCGGCACGCCGTCGCTGCTCGAGCCGGACGAGGTCGCGCGGCATCATCGCGCGCCTGCCGACGAGTCGTTCGACGTCGCGCGCCGATCGCGAGGTCACGCTCGAAGCCAATCCCGAAACGGTCACCGAGGCACGGCTCGCGGCGTTCCGGCGACGCCGGCGTCAACCGGCTGAGCTTCGGCGTGCAGTCGTTCCGCGAGGACGAGCTGCGGCGGCTGTCGCGGCTGCACGCGCGCCGACCGCGCCGAGCGCCGCCGTCGGCGAGGCGCGCGCGCGCCGGGCTTCGACAACGTCAGCCTCGACCTGATGATGTGGCTGCCCGAGCAGCGCGTCGACCAGTGGCTGCGAGTCGGTCGACGCCGCCATCGCGCTCGCGCCCGGATCACCTGTCGCTCTACCTGCTCGAGGTGTATCCGAACGCGCCGCTCAAGGACGACATGGCGCGCGCCCGCTGGTCGCAGGCGCCCGACGACGACGCGGCGGCGATGTACTGACGGCGATGGAGCGGCTCGAGGCGGCGCGGCTACGAGCAGTACGAGATCTCGAACGTCGCGCAGCCCGGCCGGCGATCGCGGCACAACCTGAAATACTGGACCGACGGCGAGTGGCTCGGCTTCGGCTGCGGCGCGCACTCGACGCGCGGACGGCGTCGGACTGGAAGAATGTCTCCGGCGACCGACGAGTACATCGAGCGCATCGCAGCGGCGGCGACCGCCGGCGCGTCGACGTCCGCCGGCTGTCGGCGGACGAGCGCCTCGGCGACGCCCTGTTCACGGGCCTGCGCTTGACTGACGGCATCGATCTCGACGGCAATCGCGCACGCGCTACGGCGTCGACGTCTGGCAGACGGTACGGCGCCGACCTCGAGCCGTTTCGTCGACGACGGGCTGTCCTGCGCGCGATGGCGACCGCCTCCGGCCTGACGCGCCAGGGAATGCTCCTGGCTCACGAGGTGATGACCGTTTTCGTGTAGCCCGGAAGTACGTTACAGTAACCGCCTTTCGCGAAGGAGGCCGTGATGTTTCGAACTCCGGGTTGCCGGCTGCCGCAGGCCGGCCGTGTGGATTGCCCTCGGATTGCTAGTCGCGTGTTGTCGGCGACGGCTGCGCTGCACGCGCAGCAGGCCGCGGCGCCCGCCCAGGCCAGGCCCAGGCCGCCGTCGAACGACGCGAGTGTTTTCCGGCGACGCCGGCATGGTGCTCAACTTCATCAAGCCGGACAAGATCGCCGATTTCGAAGCGGTGATGGCCAAGCTGAAGGAAGCGCTCGGCGAAGAGCGCCAAGCCCGAGCGCAAGCAGCAGGCCGCGAGCTGGAAGGTCTTCAAGTCGCCTGAACCCGGCGCCGGCGGCAACGTCCTCTACGTGTTCATCATCGACCCGTCGGTCAAGGGCGCCGACTACACGGTGTCGAACATCCTGGCCGAAGCGTTCCCGCCAGCCGAGGTCAACGAGACTCTACAAGCAATACGCCGAGCGCGTACGCGACAGGGCAGAACATCGTCAACCTGGCGCTCGTGTCGGATCTCGGCAAGTAGCTCAGAACTTCAGATTCAGTCCTGCGTAGATGCGGTGCGCTGGCGAGTCAGCGCACCGCTTCCCAGCTTGAACACCCGATAGTCCACGCGCAGCCGCAGCGGACCGAGCGAGCGACATCTTCACGCCGCCGCCGGTGTTCAGCGCGACGCTCGTGTCGCTGTGCGTGCGCCGAGCGTCTTCGCGATAGAGCCGCCGCCCGTGTCGTGAATACGGCTGGAAGCCGAAGAACGCGACAGGCGTCTGCAACAGGACGTTGCCGGTGCCGGTCGTCAGCGACGGCGCCGGCGGCCTGCAGGATCGTCGGGCGTGTAGGCGAATACTCGAACTCGAACGCCGATCAATCAGCAGGCCCATGCCCGCAGCCGCGCCGCCGGACCTGACGGTTGGCCGGTGTCGTGTTGGCGCCGAGGAAGCCGGTGATGTCGGCGAAGGCGCGGCGTGGCCATGCCGCACACGAGCGCAGACAGGGCGATGCGCGCGCGAGCTTCATGGCTCTCATGATGCGGACTCGGGGTCCGGGATTCGGGATTCGCGGGGTTCGCGATCGCGGCAGTCGGGATTCGGTAGGCATCGGCTGGGGTCTCGAGCATCGCAGCGAATCCCGAGCCCAAATCCCGAACCCATAGCTAGTACATCGCCCTAAGTCCAGTGAAGAGCCACTTCATTACAGCCAGCACGCGACCGCGCTGCGCGCAGAGCTCGCGCATCGGTGCTGTCGCCGCGACGACGCTGCAGGCGTTCCATGCACAAGAGCGGGGCGCGCCACCTGCGCGATCGCGGCGCGCCAGTTCGCTGATCCGTGCTCGCCACGTGGGGACTCATCGCGATCACGAACCCGCTCGATCTGGATCCCGCTCGCGTTCGTGCAGGGCTTCACGGTCTTCAACTTCACGGTGCTGCTGCACGAGGTCGTGCACCACACGATCTTCGAGCGGCGGCGTCCGCGGCGCCGAGCGCGCTGCTCGGCTGGCTCTACGCGATCCCGAGCGGCATCTCGGCGAGCCAGTTCACGCGCTGGCACCTCGATCACCACGCCGAGCTCGGGTCCGACGAAGACGACCCGAAGCGGCACCATCTGTCGCCGAAGGTCAACGCGCGCTGGTATAAGCTGCTGTACTGCACGCCGGCGCTCTTCCCGATCTATTTCCGCGCCGCGCGCCAGCGAGAGTCGCCACCTATCCGCGCCGACTGCAGCGCGCGCATCGCGCGCGAGCGCAAGCGTGTCGATGCGTCGCGCACCTGACGGCGCTGGCGCTGATCTGGTACGCTGTTCGGCGTCGCCGCCGCGCTGCGCGCCATGCATCATCCCGGTGTTCTTCGTCTTCCCGATCGCGTTCACGCTGAACCGGCTCGGCCAGCACTACGACATCGATCCGACCGATCCCGGCGAAGTGGGGCACGCTGATGCGCGGCCACTGGTTCTGGGACTTCGCGTTCCTGAACTCGAACTACCACCTCGAGCATCACTACTTCGCCGGGCGTGCCGTTCTACCGGCTGCCGGCGCTGCAGCGCGCGCTGCGTGCCGTTCTACGAGCGGCACAGCATGCGGTGGCAGACCTACTCGGTCTGCTGCACGGCTGGCTCGTCGAGAACCGCGCGCCGCACACGAACTGGAGGCCTGACGATGCCGTCAGTGCTGTGTCTCCTGCCGACGCTGCTCGCTCCTCCCCAGGGGTCCTCGCGGGCGATCGACGTGTCGTCACTCAAGGTCGGCCCTCCGACCATCGTCACCGAGCTTGATCTGGGAAGCTCAAAGGCGAGCTTCGGCAGCTCGCGTGGTCGCCCGACAACACTCGGATTTACCTGCAGACCGCCGAGCCGCAGAACGGCGGCAAGGAGAAGCCGTTCCACTATGTGGCTGACGTGGCCGGCGGAGCGCTGACGAGCGTGTCGGAGCGCCTCGGCTGGGCCACGATATACTGGGACGTCAAGTCCGATCGATCAGCGCCGGGCGTGCCCGGGTTGAAGATCGACACCAGCAAAGGGCACCGAAAAAATCACCGGCTTGCCGCGCGACGGCTATCCGGCGGTGGCGTCGATACGGGTCAGCCTCGCCGCGGCGAACGAGACGACCAGCTCGATGAACGTCGTGACGCTGCGCCTGCTCGGAGAGTCGTGGGTCAGGTGTCCGCGAATCAACCGATCCCCTGGCCTGACGTTCGGCTGGGGACCCGAATCGAGCGGCGCGATCGTTACACCGACCGCGACGGGCGGTTGACGCTCCTCGACCAGCAGAAGCACAAGCAGACGATCGCCGGCGTAAAGGATGCGCTGCTGCCTGCCTGACCACCGACGGGGCACGACTGGCGCACGTGCAGAAGATCGGACGCCGGAAGTATGCGCTCGCGTGGTCGCCCGTGACGCGCTGATCGATGCCGCCTCTGCGGCGCATGGCCCGCTACGCTCAATATTCCATGGACTTCCGGCCGACGGAAGAACAGGCAGCTGCTGCGCCGGACGCGTGCGCGAGTTCGCCGAAACCGAGATCCGTCCGCACGTCGCGCGAGTGGGATCGAGGCGCAGCACTTTCCGACCGAGCTCGTGCCGAAGCTCGCGGCGCTGGGCCTGCTCGGCATCCAGTTTCCCGAGCAGTACGGCGGCGCCGGCGCATGTCGGCGATCGACTACTGCATCTGCATCGAGGAGCTCGCGCGCGTCGATCCGTCCGTCGCGCTGTCGGTGGCCGCGCACAACGGGCTCGTGCTCCGTCGCACATCTTCCTGTTCGGCACCGAAGCAGCAGAAGCAGCGGTTCCTGCGCCGCTCGCGCGCGGCGAGAAGATCGGCGCGTGGGGGCTGACCGAAGTCGACCTCCGGCAGCGACGCCGCCGGCGATGCGGACGACGGCGACCCGCGCCGGCGACGTGCTGGGTGCTCAACGGCTCGAAGACGTTCACGACGCACGGCCGCGTCGGCGACATCACTGGTCGTGATGGCGGTGACCGATCGCGCCGCCGGCACCAAGGGCATCTCCGCGTTCATCGTCGAGCAGGGCACGCCGGGCCTGACGCCGGGCAAGAAGGAAGACAAGCTCGGGATGCGCGCGAGCGACACGAGCGAAGTGCTGTTCGACAACTGCCGCATTCCCGGCCGATCAGCTGCTCGGCGAGCGAAGGCCAGGGCTTCGTCAACACGATGCAGGTGCTCGACGCCGGACGCATCGGCATCGCGGCGCTCGTCGGTCGGCCTCGCGCAGGGCGCGTACGAAGCGGCGCTGCGCTACGCGCGCGAGCGCAAGGCGTTCGGCAAGACGATCAGCCAGCTTTCAGGCGATTCAGTGGAAGCTCGCCGACAACGCGACGCGCATCGAGGCCGCGCGGCTGCTGACCTACCGCGCCGCGTACCTGAAGGACCAGCGGCGCGGCGGACGACGCTCGAGTCGTCGATGGCGAAGCTGTACGCGAGCGAGATCGCCGTGCGCGTGGCCGACGACTGCGTGCAGATCCACGGCGGCTACGGCTTCGTGAAGGACTATCCGGCCGAGAAATACTTCCGCGACGTGAAGCTGACGACCATCGGCGAGGGCACGAGCGAGATCCAGCGGCTCGTCATCGCGCGTCAGCTGCTGGCGCGATGACGCCCACGCCGCTCGCCGAGCGCGTGCTCGCCGGGCGATCCGCGCGCCATCGCCCGCGCGATCTCGCTCATCGAGGACGAAGACCCGGCCGGCGCCGACCTCGTCGCGCGCGATCTTCGGCCGGACCGGCCGCGCCTATCTCGTCGGCGTCACCGGCCCGCCCGGCGCGGGCAAGAGCACGCTCGTCGATCGGCTGATCGCCGAGCTCCGGCGCGCAGCGGCCGTCGACCGTCGGCGTGCATCGCGGTCGATCCGACGAGCCCGTTCACGCGGCGGCGCCGTGCTCGGCGATCGGCTGCGCATGCAGGCGCACGCCGCCGACGCAGGCGTGTTCATCCGCAGCATGGCGACGCGCGGACATCTGGGCGGCCTCGTCGCGCGCGACCGGCGACGCGGCGCTCGTGCTCGACGCGGCCGGCAAGGACGTCGTCATCATCGAGACCGTCGGCGTCGGACAGGACGAAGTGGACATCGTCCGCACGGCCGACGTCTCGATCGTGACGCTCGTGCCCGGGCACGGGCGACGAGGTGCAGGCGCTCAAGGCCGGCATCATGGAGATCGCCGACATCTTCGTCGTGAACAAGGCGGACCGCGAGGGCGCCGGACCGGCTCGGTCGCGTCGGTGGAGGCCAACCTCGTCGCTGCAGACGTATGGCGCCGGGCGAGTGGCGCCCGCCGATTGTGACGACGGAGGCCACGAGCGGGAAAGGCGTGCCGGAGCTGGTGGACACGATCTGGCGCTTTCGCGAGCACTCGGCGCGGAGCCAGGCGGCGCGGCGCCGACGCGGAGCGATGCCGCCTCCGCGAGCTCGTGTCCGCGCGCTTCATGGATCTCCTGGAGCGGGAGGTGCTGGCGCCGAACGAGCTGAGGTCCGTCGTCGATCGCATCGCCGCCCGCGAGCTCGATCCCTACCCGCCGCCGACGACTTGCTGCAAAGGGCCCTTGCTGGCTCGCGGTAACACCCGAGGCCGAGAGTCCAGGCTCGAGGCCGAGGTCTTCAGCGCGTGTGGGGCCCCACGCGCCTTGAAGAGGAGCGTCTGGGGGGGGGGCCCCAGACGCGACGGATAAAAAATGACAGCTCGATTGGATCACGTGGGCATTGCGGTGAGGACCTTCCGGCCGCGCTGGCGTTCTATCGCGATGCGCTCGGCCTCGACGTTCGGGCCTCCGAGGACGTCGCGTCGCAGCGCGTGCGCGCGCATTTCGTGCCGGTCGGCGAGTCGAGCCTGGAGCTGCTCGAAGCGACCGCCCCCGATTCACCGATCGCGGATACTCTCGAGACGCGCGGGCCGGGCTGCATCACATCACGCTGCGCGTCGACGACATCCATGCCGCGCTCGCCCGGCTCGTGGCCCGGGGTGTGCGCCTGATCGACGATCGGCCGCGGCCGGGCGCGCGAGGGGGCGCTCGTCGCCTTCATCCATCCATCGAGCGCCCACGGTGTGCTCGTCGAGGCTCAAGGAGATCGGTCACCAGTCGTCAGTCGTCAGTCCTCAGTCGGCGGTGACGCGCTGATGCCGTGGGCGAGCTGGAACTGATCTCGCTCTGCGACGGCTTCATCCATCCCGACGGCGGGTCGATGTTCGGCGCGGTGCCGAGAGCGCTGTGGCAGACGAGGCGCCGCGCGGACGCGCGCACCGCGTCAGGCTGGCGATGCGTCCGCTCGTCGTGCGCGGCGTGCGGACGATGATCATCGACGCGGGCTGGGCGATCAAAGAGAACCGGGACGATCGAGGACTATATGGCGTCGAACGCACGACGTCATCTCGATCAGCACGCTGGCCGAAGCCGGCCTCGCGCCAACGACATCGACCTCGTCCTGGCCACGCACCTCCACTTCGATCACGCAGGCGGCTTCACGCGGCGCGACGCCTCGGGACGCGTCGCAGCCGCGCGTTTCCGCGCGCGCAATATCGTGGTGCGGCGCGGCGAGTGGGAGGGATGCGACGCATCGAGCGAGCGGAACGCGGCGATCTCACCGGCTCGACGATTTCGTGCCGCCTCGCCGCCGCCGGCGTAGCTTCAACTGGTGGACGACGATCGGACGATCATGCCCGGCGTCCGCGGTGCGGCGCACCGGCGGCCATCACGACGCATCACCAGATGGTGCTCATCGAGTCCGGGGGCAAGCCGCGGCAGTTCGTGGCGGACCTGATGCCGACGGCCGCCCATCTGCGTCCGACCTGGATCCCCGGCTGCGACCTGTATCCGATGGACACGCTCGCCGCGAAGCACGCGTTCGTGAAAGAGGCGGTCGACCGCGATATGCTCGTCTTTTTCGAGCTCACGATCCGTCGATGGCGGCCGGCCGGATCGTGGAGCAGGACGGGAAGCAACGCCTGGATTGCGGTCACGCGAGCACGCACTGCCGATGGCCGGGATGCGCCGCGGGGCGGCCACCACGGTGCTGGTTCGGTCAGGCGGGCTCGCCGCGCCTCCGGGCCGCAGCGCGAGTGTCGCCGATTCGTGGTCCTCGCCTCGGCAACCGACCCGGTTGCGAGGCCGGTGCGTATCCCGTGATGACGTCATCCTCGAAGCACGTTCTTCCGGCAGGTACCGAAGAGCGGCGGCGGCCGACCTCGGCATCGGGGCCCTGGTCTCGCGGCGCCGGGCCGCGCACGAGGCTCGAAGGCGTTCTGCGACAGGAACCCGTGCGGGCAAGGGCCCCCTGCGCATTGCCATCTGGCTCTGGCCGGCGGCATTGCTGGCAGGCGGAGCCGCAATCGCGGTAATCCGGCGACAGCGGCGCGCTTCGGGCTCGCCAGAGACCGCGCCTATCATTGCCTCAAATGTCGCGCTACTACCTGACAACCCCGATCTACTACGTGAACTCGACGCCGCACATCGGGCACGCGTACACGACGATCGCCGCCGACATCCTCGTGCGCCATCACGCGCCAGCGCGGCGACGACGACGTTCTTCCTGACCGGCGTCGACGAGCACGCGTCGAAGGTCGCCCGCGTCGCGGCGGAGCAGGCGGCGTCGACCCGAAGGCGTTCGTCGACCGGATCGTCGAGCGCACTGGCGGCGCGCTGCCCGCGCCGGGTCAGCGCGCACCAACGACTTCTTCATCCGCACGACGCGATGAGGGCCACAAGCGCTTCGTCCAGGAGTTCCTGCAGCGGATCTACGACAACGGGCACGTCTACGAGGACGTCTACGCCGGCCTGTACTGCGTCGGCTGCGAGGCGTTCAAGACCGAAGCCGAGCTCGTCGACGGGAAGTGCCCGGAGCACGGTGATCGAGCCGGAGTGGATCGAGGAGCAGAACTGGTTCTTCCGGCTCTCCGCCTTCCAGGAGCAGCTGCTCGCGCTCTACGACGAGCGGCCCGACTTCGTGCTGCCGGGCTTCCGGGCGCAACGAGGCGCGCAGCTTCATCGAGGGCGGTCTGCAGGACTTCTCGCATCAGCCGCGCGCGGCCAGACCTGGGGCATCCCGATCCCGTGGGATCCGGATCAGGTCGCCTACGTCTGGGCCGACGCGCTCGATCAACTACCTGAGCGCGCTCACCTACGCGCGTCCGGGCGAGGACCTCGTGCGACACGTTCTGGCCCGAGGTGCACCACCTGATCGGCGAAGGACATCCTCCGCTTCCACTGCGTCTACTGGCCGGCGATGCTGCTCGGCGGCCGGCTACGACGTGCCGAAGCAGCTCTTCGTCCACGGCTGGCTGCTGCTCGACGACCGGAAGATCTCGAAGTCGCGCGGCAACGTCGATCGATCCGCTCGAGCTGATCGACGTCTACGGCGTCGACGCAGTCCGTTTCTGGTGCGCGCGCGCGTGACTCGCTTCGGCCAGGACGGGAACGCCTCCGTCGACGACTTGCACGAGCGCTACGAGCGCGAGCTCGGCGAACGACCTCGGCAACCTCGCTCTCGCGGACGACGGCGATGATCGCGCGCTACCGCGACGGTCGAACGTGCCGCGCCGTGGCGAATCGCCTTGCCGGGCCGAGCCGGCTGAGCTCGCGCGGCAGCGAGCGTCGCCGAGCGGCTGGACGCGTACGACCTGTCACGGGGCGCTCGAGCGATCTGGGAGCGTCGTCCGCGCGCTCAACCGCTACGTCGAGCGAGCGCGCGCCGTGGCAGCTCGCGAAGGACGACAGCGCGAGGCGGACGAGCTCGACCGCGGTGCTCTACGACCTCGTCGGACGGCCTTCGCGTCGGTCGCGATCGCGCTCGCCGCGTACCTGCCGGAGACGCGGCGGCGATCCTCGAGCGCACTCGGCCAGCCGGAACGACCTCGCCTGGGAGCGGTCGCTTACGGCCGGACGGCGGCGGCGGACGGGATCGTGCCGGCCGCAGCCGCTCTTCCCGCGGATCGACGCTCGCGCACCGCCGTCGCGCGTGATCGACACCCACGCGCACCTCGACGCGCTGCGAGGAGCCGCCGGACGCGCTGCTCGCCGCGCGCGCGTGAGGCCGGCGTCGAGCGCGTGATCACGATCGGCACGGGCATCGATTCGTGCCGGGCCGCGCTCGCGATCGCCGAGGCGAGCAGCGGCGTCTTCGCGCGCGCTCGGCATCCATCCGCACCAGGCGGGCGGACCGGAGGCGCGCGGCGGCTGTCGACGAGCTGCGCGAGCTGCTCGGGCACGAGCGCGCGGTCGCCGTGGGCGAGACCGGGCTCGACTACTACCGCGACTACGCGCCGCACGACGCGCAGCGGCGCGCTGTTCGAGGCGCAGCTCGAGCTCGCCGCGCGAGCGTCGGCATGCCGGTCGTCATCCACACCCGCGAGGCCGAGACGACGACACGCGGCCGCGCTCGCGGCTTCGACGGCACGCGTCGTCCTGCACTGCTTCTCGTCGCCGGCACTGCTCGACGTCGGCGCTCGAGCGCGGCTACTACGTCTCGTTCGCCGGCAACGTCACGTACCCGAAGCGCCGACGAGCTGCGCGACGCGGCCGCGGCGTCCCCGCCGACCGGATCCTCGCCGAGACCGACAGCCCGTACCTGGCGCCGCAGCCGCTGCGCGGGCAAGCCGAACGAGCCGGCGAACGTCGTCCACACGCTCGCGGCGCTCGCCGACGCCCGCGGCGAGGACGCGGCACGAGCTCGCAGCGCGGATCGACGTCAACGCCGACCGCCGCCTTCGGCTGCCCGTCGCCTCGGCTCCGTGAGCACGAGCCGAAGAAGCAGCTCGGCCAGCACTTCCTCGTCGACGAGAACATCCTCGGCGTGATCGGCCGGCTCGCCGAGCTCGACGCCCGACGACGTCGTGCTCGAGATCGGCCCCGGCCTCGGCGTCCTCACCGCGCTACCTCGCCGAGCGCGTCGCGCACGTCCACGCGGTCGAGCTCGACCGCTCGCTCGAGCCGCAGCTCGCGGCGCGCTCGCCGGCGCGACGAACGTCGAGCTGCACTTCGGCGACGCGCTCGCGCTCGACCTGGCGGCGCTCGAGCCGCGCGCCGACGAAGCTCGTCGCGAACCTCCCGTACAACGTCGCGACGCCGCTCGTCGCCGAGAGCCTCGACGGCCTGCCGAGCGTCGAGCTCTGGTGCGTGATGGTGCAGCGCGAGGTCGCCGACCGCTTCTTCGCCGAGCCCGGCGACGAAGGCGTACGGCGCCGTCTCGGTGCTCGTCCAGCTCGCGGCCGAGCGCACGGGCTTCCATCCCGTCTCGCGCAACGGTGTTCCGGCCGCGGCCGAACGTCGACTCCGCGCTCGTCGCGTTTCGCCGGCGCGGCGGCGCTGCCCGCCGACTATCCGCGCTCAAGGCCGTCGTCGGAGCCGCGTTCGCGCACCGGCGCAAGACGCTGCCGAACTCGCTCGAGCTCGCCGGGCTCGCCGTCGCGCGAGCAGCGCGGCCGCGGCGCTCGGTGCAGATCGGCCGCGCAGCCTGTAGACGCGCGCCGAGGCGCTCGCGCCCGAGGAGTTCGTGGCGCTGGCACACGCACTCGCAATGACGCGCGCGCCCGCGACCGCGAAGCTCAACCTCGCGCTCGTCGTCGGGCCGTCCGCGACGACGGCAAGCACGAGCTGGCGACGGTGCTACCAGCGTCTCGACCTCGTCGACCGGATTGCGGTCGCCGCCTGCGCCGCGCCTGACGTGTTACCGGCTTTCCGACGACACGCTCGTTCGGCGAGGCGCTCGCAGGGCTGGCGGCAGCCGCAGGCGTTCGCGCCCGCGCTGGGAGGCGCGGCTGACGAAGCGGATCCCGGTCGCAGCAGGCCTCGGGGGCGGCAGCTCCGATGCCGCGACCGCGCTCCGCCTCGCGAACGAGACGCCTCGACGAGCCGCTCGCTGGCCGAGCGAGCTGCGCGCGCTTGCGGCGAAGCTCGGGGCCGACGTGCCGTTCTTCCTCACCCAGGGACCCCAGCTCGGCGAAGGCGACGGCACGCCGCTGACGCCGCTCGATCTTCCCCAGGACTATTGGGTCGTCCTCGTGCTTCCACGCGGCGCAAGCAAGCAATCGAGCGGCGCGGTCTACGCAGCGTTCGACGAGCGCGGAAGGCCCGAAGGGTTACCGTGCCCGGCGCGCCGCGCTCAAGCGCACGCTCCGGGAGACGAGGCGGGCGCGTGATCTCGCCAGGCTGCCGCCGAACGACCTCGCGAGCTCACCTCTGGCCGCCGACCTGTTGGCCGAGGGGGCTTTCAGGCCGACGTCACCGGCGCGGGCCCGGTCGTCTACGGCCTCTTCCAACACCTCGACGCCGCCCGCGCGGCCCGGGCCGCCTTCAGGGGCCGCGGCCGTACCTGGCTCACCGCCCCCGCTTGGTACGGTTGATGCCGATGGAGTACGACAGGTCATTAGGAGCGGGCCGGCCCTCGAGCACGGGTCGAGCAGGATCGGACGCTGGCTGCGCGCGCGCCGGATCCGGATCGCTTTCTGGATCGCCGTCGCCGAAGGAATCCTGATCGTCTTCCACGCGATCTCGTGGTGGCTCGCGGTTGCGGTTGCCGCGCTCGTCGTCGTCGGCTGGTTCAGCCTCTGCTCATCGGGTTCGCTCCGACACCACGCGACAGGCCTGGTGGATCGCTGCCGTTTCGCAGGCGCTCGTGGTGCTCGTCCCGATCTTTGTGCTCATCGTCGGCACGATGGCGCTGATCCTCGTCGGGGTTCTTGCGGTCGTTGCGCTGGTTTTGCTGTTCAGCTCCCGCGACTAGCGCGACTAGACTCCTCGGGTGAGCGCCAGACGGAAGTTACGCTTCCTGCGGTGGGGCGTAGCTAAGTGCTGAGGCGTTGCTTGCAACGCCGACTTAGAGGCCGTGCGGGCTTGCCTGTGCGGCCGTATTAACCCCGGTCTTGGATGATAGACGTACCCGTGGTGGGGCGTAGCCAAGTGCTGAGGCGTTGCTTGCAACGCCGACTTAGAGGCCGTGCGGCTTTGCCCGTGCGGCCGTATTAACCCCGGTCTTGGGTGATAGACGTACCCGTGGTGGGGCGTAGCCAGTGCTGAGGCGTTGCTTGCAACGCCGACTTAGAGGCCGTGCGGGCTTTGCCCGTGCGGCCGTATTAACCCCGGTCTTGGGTGATAGACGTACCCGTGGTGGGGCGTAGCCAAGTGGTAAGGCAGCGGGTTTCGGTCCCGCGATCCCAGGTTCGAATCCTGGCGCCCCAGCCATCTCGCTCCGTGACGTGACCAGACACTCGCAGCCGTCGTCATGGCCGGCGGGCTCGGCACGCGCATGCGCTCCGACGACGCCGAAGCATCTCCACCCGCTGCTCGGCAGGCGTCATGGTCGACTGGGTGATCGACGCCGCGCGGGCGCTCGGCCCGAACCGCTCGTCGTCGTCACTTCGCCCGAGACACGCGACGCGATCGCGGGCGACGGCATTACGGTCGCCGTGCAGCCGAAGCGCGCGCGGCACCGGCGACGCCGTCGCGGCCGCCCGCGGCGCTCTCGACGGCTTCGACGGCGACGTGCTCGTGCTGTCGGGCGACGCGCCGCTACTGACCCCGGAGCTACTTCGAGCGCCTCGTCGCAGCACACCGGGAACGCCGGGCCGCGGCAACGGTGCTCTCCTTCGAGCCGGTCGGACCCGCGGCCCTACGGGCGGATCGTCCGCGACGACTGAAGGCAACGTCCGCGCGATCGTCGAAGCGGGCGACGCGACCGAGCAGGAGCGCGGCGATCCGCGAGCTCAACTCGTCGATCTACGTCTTCGACGCGCTCGAGCTCTGGCGCGCGCTCGAGCGGCTCGAAGCCGCACAACGTTCAGGGTGAGCTCTACCTGACGGACACCGTGCGTGGCCGCTCGCCAAGGCGGGCGAGCCGGTCGCGCACGTACAGGTCGGACGACCCGCGAGGCGCCGCTCGGCGTCAACACGCGCGTCGAGCTCGCCGCGGCAGCCGCGGTCCTCCGCGACCGCATCAACGAGCGGCACATGCTCGCCGGCGTCGACGATCGTCGATCCGCTGTCGACCTGGATCGACCCGCAGGTCGAGCTCGAGCCGGACACGATCGTCCACCCGTTCACCGTCTTGCGTGGGCGACGCGCGTGCTTGTCGGCGCCGAGGTCGGGCCCGCACGTGGTCGCGATCGACGCCGAGATCGGCAGCGCGAGCGCTGGTTGGCCCGTTCTGTTACCTTCGCCCCGGAACCGTGCTCGAAGCCGGAGCGAAGGCGGGCACGTTCGTCGAGACTGAAGAACTCGCGGATCGGAGAAGGGACAAAGGTGCCGCACCTGTCCTACATCGGCGACGCCGAGATCGGCGACGGAGACGAACGTCGGCGCCGGCGGCGATCACCGCTAACTATCCGCATCGAGCCGGGCACGCCGAAGGGGCGGACGAAGATCGGCCGCAACGTCAGTGACCGGCGTCCACAATGCGTTCGTTGCACCAGTCGAGATCGGCGACGACGCGTGGATCGCGGCCGGCTCCGTCGTCACGGATGACGTTCCGCCGGGCTCGCTCGCAGGCTTCGCGCCGCGCCAGGAGACGAAGGAAGGCTACGTCTACGACAAGCACGGAAGGCCAGCCGATGACTGAGACCGCGACGCTGCCGGGACTGGAGACCGTCGACGCGCCCGTGCCCGAGGGCGAGCCGAGCGCTGGATCGAGCGCGGCCCGCAGAAGCGGCTGATGCTGTTCGCGGGCAGCTCGCACCGCGAGCTCGCCGAGCGCATCGCCGAGCACGCTGGGCGTCGAGCTCGGCGAGGTCCGAGCTGAAGACGTTCGCGAACGGCGAGACGTACTGCCGCTACGAGGACTCGATCCGCGGCGCCGACGTCTTCATCGTCCAGACGCGGCGATCCGCCCGGTGAACGACCACCTGATGGAGCTGCTGATCATGATCCAGGCCGCCAAGCTCGCGTCCGCGAAGCGGATCACGGCGGTCGTGCCGTGGTTCCCGTACTCGCGCCAGGACAAGAAGTCGGCGCCGCGCGAGCCGATCACGGCCAAGCTCGTCGCCGACGTGCTCGAGCTCGCCGGCGTCGACCGCGTCGCTCACGATGGACCTGCACGCGGGCCAGATCCAGGGCTTCTTCAACGTCCCCGTCGACCACATGACGGCGCTGCCGCTCTTCGCCCAGTACTTCCGCGACAAGGGCCTGCACGGCGACGGCGTCGTCGCCGTCTCGCCCGATCCCGGCCGCGCGAAGATGGCGCGCCGCTTCGGCCGAGATGCTCGAAGGCGACCTCGCGATCCTGAACAAGACGCGGCCCGAACACGACAAGGCGGCCGTGACGGAGGTGATCGGCGACGTCCAGGGCAAGATCGCGATCATGAGCGACGACATGATCGTCACCGGCGGCACGCTGATCGCGGGTGCGGAGGCGCTGCTAGGAGCAGGCGCGCTCGAGGTCTACGCCTGCGCGACGCACGGGCTCTTCTCCGGCGACGCGTTCGAGCAGCTAGCCGCGAGCGAGATCACGCAAGTCACGGTCACGGACACCGTTCCGGTCGACCCGATCAAGCGCCCCGACAAGATCGACGTCCTGCCGGTCACGACCCTTCTGGCCGAAACGATCATGAACGTCTTCAGCGACGACTCGGTCTCGGCGATCTTCGCCGGCGAGAACCAGCTCTTCTAGCTCGGCCCAAACGGCTCCTCTGCCTGCGCCCACCAAGCGCGATCAACCAGGTCGACGAGCAATTAATTTGGCCTTGGCACTCTCGGCTTCCAATGGGACACTGGTTATCAATGAAGCTCTTAGTAGTGGCCCTGATCCTCCCGGCCGCAATCGTGCTCGGAATCGCGGCCTTCGAGACGCGGATTTTTATCAGCCGCCACGACCGCGCCGGCAGCGGGAATCGTGTGGCACGGCCGCACCTTTGCGGCGCGCGATGATTTCGCCCGCTGGCTTCGATCTCGGGGTGTCCGTTACGCGGTCTGGGCCCGCCGCCATCAGGCGTTCCTCAGTTCCAGACGCCGTACCAGGGCGCAGTACGCAGCCGGTTCCGAACGAGCCGGCCAGAAGAGTCTCGACGGGAACGTCGGGCGCCTTGGCGTCGGCCTTGCCGCCTTTGCCGGCTTCGGCCTCGTCGCTGTCTTCCTGCGCCGTCGTCGGCCGGGCGGCCTTGGGTCGGCGAAACAGAATGTCCAGCTCGAGGCCGGTCGAGCCGCTCCGGTGGCGAGGAAAGGAACTGGACTGATGCCGCGCCGGGCCAAAGCAGCGCCTGTGCTGTCTTCAAACACGGTCGAATCGTTGGCCAAGTTCTCCGCGAAGGGACCGAATTCGCCCGGTCTTTCGCTCAGCGAGCCGCACCAGCAGCAAAGCGAGGAGTCGGACTGATGCTGAGCTTGGCCACTTCGGCCGCGCTCGTGTCTTCGAGCCTGGCTGCGTCTTCGGCCAAGACGATTTCCCGCCGACGAAGCGAGTTCGCGTGGTATCTCGCCTCGGCGCTACTTAGGCCGGCATCGGCGTCGTGGCGACCGTGTGACAGAACGTAGGTTGACCGCCTTTTCGCAGGCGGTGCAGTGAGTAACTCCAACTCGCGCTCGCATCGGAGAGACTCTGCCCCCGGCGCGAACCAGTTCCTTTAAGCGCTCCCCAGGTCTTCGATGCGGTCGGCAAGCAGGTGAAAGGACCGCTGCGCCGCCACGACTAGGCCCATCAGCAGCTGATTCATCTCGTCCACCGGTGGTGCGACCCCGGAGCCGGCCGCCGCCTGCGCTTTCGCGTAAGCCGGTAGAGACTTCACTTCGCGTCGAAAGATCTCGTCGATTTCGTCACCTAGTGCCATTGCCATCTCCTGTTCCGAGTTTGTCGGCAACAGTAGAGGCCATCGGCGACGAAGGAGGCCGCGGGCGGCGCGGCCTCTCCGCCGATTCCCGGGCCCGGTATGCCTCGGCCGAGCGCCCGAGCGACGCTCGCTACACTTCGCCGCCGTGGCCGGCGAGCGAGTGAAACTGTCCGTGCGCGAGCGCGAGGGCCGGGGAACCGGCGACGCGCGGCGCCTGCGGCGTGAAGGAATGATCCCCGGCGTCCTCTACGGGCGCGGGAAGTCGCCGCATGCAATCTGCGTCGAGGAACGTGAGCTGCGGCGCGTGCTGACGGGCGATCACGGCCTGCACGCGATCCTCGACGTCACCCTCGACCAGCAGAAGACGACGCACGCCTCGATCCTCAAGGACTACCAGGTGCATCCGGTCGCGGATACGTCACGCACATCGACCTGCAGGAGGTGCGGCTCGACCAGCCGATCCAGGCGCAGGTCGTCGATCGAGCTCGTCGGAGATCCCGAGGGCGTCAAAGAAGGCGGCGTGCTCTCCCAGGTGCAGCGCGAGATCAACGTCGAGGCGCTGCCGCTGGAGATCCCGAGCGACCTGGAGCTCGACGTCAGCGGGATGGCGATTGGAGACACGCTGAGGCTCGCTCGACCTGCCGCCCGCGCGAGGGCGTGACCTACCTCGACGACGCCGAGGAAACGGTGCTCGCCACGGTCGACGACGCCTACGCAGATCGTCGAGCCTGAGCCCGAGGAAGAGGAGCTCGCGGAGGGCGAGGAGCTGCCCGAGGGCGAGGTGCCGGAGGGCGAGGAGGCACCGGAGGCGCCGCCGAGGCTCCGGCCGAGGCCGGAGGCCGGACGCCGCCGGCGAGCAGGGCACGACCGAAGGCTAAGAGGCCGTGCGGCTGTTCCGTCGGGGCGACTCGGCCTCGACGCTCGACCTGCTCGTCGTCGGGCTGGGAACCCGGGCGCGAGCACGAGCGCGACCGCCACAACGTCGGTTGGATGGTGGCTGACGAGCTCGCGCGCCGCACGGACGGCCGCTGGCGGGCCGAAGTTCTCGGGTCAGCTCGCCGAGGTTCGGCTCGATGCCCTGCGGCTCGCCTTGCTCAAGCCCGAGACCTTCATGAACGACTCCGGCCGCTCGGTTGCCGCTGCGACCCGCTTCTTCAAGGTCGAGCCCGGAGTCGCTGCTGGTTGTCCACGACGATGTCGATCTCGAGCCGGGGCGCCTGCAGGCTCGCGCGGGCGGCGGCCTCGCCGGTCACAACGGTTTGCGTTCGCTCGCGCAGACGCTCGGGACGCAGGAGTTCCTGCGGCTGAGGATCGGCGTCGGCCGGCCCGGCCGCGGCGATCCGCGATCGGTCGCCGACTACGTGCTCTCGCCATTCGAGCTCGACGAGGACGTCGGGGCGCTCGTTTCCCGAGCCGCCGACGCGGTCGAGACGGTCGCGCGCGAGGGCGTCGAGGCGGCCCAGCAGCGCTTCAACTAGGCGGGCTCACACGGCTACGATTCGAGCGCGGAACCGCCGGTTCCGTCTTTCGCGATGGACCGAACCTGTCTTGCACGCATTCGTCGACGAGCTCTCTCGAGGACAGAGCGGCTCGCAGCCTTCGCCGAGGCGCTGCCGACGCGCTGCTCGCGTCTCCGAGCCGGCGCTGCCGCTGCTGCTCGCGTCGCTGCACGAGCGCCTCAGTCGCGGTCTCGTTTGCGCTGCTGCCCGAGGACGCCGACGCGCGCGACGCGGCCGAGGCCGCCGCCTGGTTCCTCGGCGAGGAGCGCGTGGCGCTGCTGCCGAGCCGAGGCAGTTCACTGGGCATCGGGCCTCGAGCCGCCGCCGCACCTCGTCGGTGAGCGGGCGCGGGCGCTCGACGTGCTCGCTCGCGGCGGGCTCGTCTGCGCCTCCGCGACCGCACTCGCGGAGCCGCATGCCGCCGCCGGGCGAGCGGCCTGAGCCGATCGAGGTCGCCCAGCGGCCAGGAGCGCCGGGACATCGACTTGCTTGCCGAGCGTTTCGCGCTCGCCGGCTACGAACGCGTCGAGCGGGTCGAGGAGCGCGGCCAGTTCGCCGTGCGCGGCGGGCTGGTCGACGTCTTCCCGACCACAGGCCGGGAGCCGCTGCGAATCGAGCTCTTCGGCGACGAGATCGAGTCGATCCGCGCCTTCTCGGCGTTCACGCAGCGCGCTCTGCATCCAGGTCGAGAGCGCGGTCGTCTACCCGGCGGCCGAGCGGCGGCTCGGACCTGCAGCGAGCCGACCCTGCCCGATGACGACGAGGCCTCGCGAGCCGTGCCTGCGGACCTGGTCCCGCCGTTCGACAGGTGCGCCCGATCTCGTCTGGGAGCCCGAGCGAGGTGCGTGCGGTCTGGGCTCGAGGAGCTCGAACGTCGAGCTGAACCTCGCCGGGCTGCGACCGAGCTCGATCCGCTTCCCGCGCAGCCAGCCGTTCTCCTTCGAGGCGCAGCGACCGGCGCTCGCCGCGCGCGGGCTCGCCGAGGCCGAGAACGAGCTCGGCCGCGCTCGTGCGTGCCGGCCAGCCGCGTCGTCGTCGCCTTCCCACACCGCGGCGAGGCGCTGCGGACGGCAGAACCTGCTGCGGCGCGTCGAGGCGCGGCTGCTCGAGCCGGGCGAGGCGCTGCCCGACGAGGCCGGAGCTCGTATTCGCGGTAGCGCCTGCGCGCCGCGGCTTCGTCTGGCGTGAGCTCGGGCTCGTCCTGCTCGCCGGACACGCAGGTCTTCCGCAAGCGCCCGCCCAGCCGCTGCTGCCCGGCTGGGACGTGCGCTCCAGAGCTTTCGCCGACCTCCGCACCGGCGACTACGTCGTCCACGAGGACCACGGCGTCGGGCAGCCTGCTCGGCCTTCGAGACGAAGGACGGTCGCCGGCGTCACGCGCGACTACCTGCTGCTCGCCTTCCGCGGCGACGACCGCCTCTACGTGCCGCACGAGCAGATCGGCAAGGTGTCTCGAAGTACATCGGCGCCGATTCGCGGCTCGCCCGCGCTCTCGAAGCTTGGCGGCAAGGCCTGGCAGAACCTCGAAGAGCCGGGCTCGTGCGAGCCTGCGGGAGCTCGCCGGCGAGCTGCTTGCCCTCTACGCGCGCCGCCAGCAGGCGCCGAAGGCCACGCCTACGACCTCGCGGAACGAGTGGCTCGAGCGCCTCGAGGCCGAGTTCCCGTACCGGGAGACCGAGGACCAGCGCGCCGCGATCGAGGCGGTCAAGGAGGACCTCGAGGCGCCGCGGCCGATGGACCGGCTCGTCTGCGGCGACGTCGGCTTCGGCAAGACGGAGGTCGCCGTTCGCGCCGCCTTCGCCGTCGCCGTCAACGGCAAGCAGACGCTGATGCTCGTGCCGACGACCGTCCTCGCCGAGCAGCACTGGAACACGCTTCCGCGAGCGCTACCGCGACTTTCCGGTTCGCGTCGAGATGATCTCGCGCTTCCGGTCAGCCGGCCGACGCAGAAGCAGGTGCTTGCCGACTTCGCGGCGGGCAAGGTCGACGTTCTGATCGGCACGCACCGCGTGCTCTCAGCCGCGACGTGATCCCGAAGGAGCTCGGCCTCGTGATCGTCGACGAGGAGCAGCGCTTCGGCGTCGCGCAGAAGGAGCTCCTGCGGCAGCTGCGGCTCGAGGTCGACGTGCTCTCAGCCTGACCGCGACGCCGATCCCGCGGACGCTGCACATGTCGCTCTCGGGCCTGCGCGACATCTCGGTGATCGAGACCCCGCCGGAGGGCCGCCGCCCGATCCGCACCTACGTCGGCGAATACGACGACGAGCTGGTTCAGGCGGCGCTCGAGCGCGAGCACGCGCGTGAGGGCCAGGCCTTCTACCTGCACAACCGCGTCGAGACGATCGACGAGGCGGCGGAGCGGCTCCGGCAGCTCGTGCCCGGGCCTGCGCGTGCATCGTCGCGCACGGCCAGATGCGGGAGCGCGAGCTCGAGGAGCAGATGCACGCCTTCCTCGCGGGCGACGCGGACGTGCTCGTCTCGACGACGATCATCGAGTCCGGCCTCGACATCCCGCAGGCGAACACGCTCGATCGTCGAGCGCGCCGACGCGCTCGGGCTCGCCCAGCTCTACCAGATCCGCGGGCGCGTCGGCCGCTCGGACGTGCCCGCGCACGCCTACCTCTTCTACCCGGACTCGCGCGAGCTGACGCCGGAGGCGCGCGCGCGGCTGGCGACGCTCGCCGACCACACGGAGCTCGGCGCCGGGTTCGCGATCGCGATGCGCGACCTCGAGATCCGCGGCGCCGGCGACCTGCTCGGCGCCGAGCAGTCCGGCCACGTCGCCGCGCTCGGCTTCGAGCTCTACGTCGAGCTGCTCGGCGAGGCCGTCGCCGAGCTCTCCGGGCGAGCGGCGGCCGGCGGCGCGCCCGGTGCGCGTCGACGCGACGCGTCGACGCCTACGTGCCGGCGACGCTACATCGAGGCCGAGGCGCTGAAGATCGACCTCCACCGGCGGCTCGCGCTGACGCGAGTCCGAGGACGAGCTGCGCGAGCTGCGCGCCGCGACCGAGGATCGCTACGGCCCGCTGCCCGGAGCCGGTCGAGAACCTGTTCGCGATCCAGGAGGCGAAGCTGAAGCTCGCACGCGCTCGGCGCCGACTACCTCGTCTTCCGCGGCGGCAAGGCCACAGTCGGGCCGCTCGTGCTCGGCTCGGGCGAGCTGCGCGCACTGCCGCGGCCGAGGTCGACACGGCGGTCTACACGAGCGCCCGGCGGGAGGTTTCGTTGCGTGACGAGAATTTCGTCGGAGCTATCCGACTTAGTCGATGCTATACTCGGAGCGCGCCAAGCAGCCTGAGCAAAACCGCTGCACTTGGCGCTTTTTCCATGAGACGACTTCGTCTTGATTCTATCTTCGCGCGGCGCTGCGTTCTGCTGGTCGCGGCCTGTGGCGGCAGCGAGCGGCGCCGAGGACAGTGCCCGAGCGACTCGGTCGCGGTCGTCGGCGACCAGCACGATCACGAAGGCCGACTGGGACGCGCTGATCGGCGCAGACGCGCCGCAACTTCACCGCCACCAAGCGCAAGTTCCCGAAGCCGCCGGCACCGTCGACCTCGCGAACCTGCAAGGCGCAACGCGACCCAGTTCCTGATCCAGAGCAGCGAGTACCAGCAGGAGGCCGAGAAGCTCGACGTCACGGTCGAGCGACAAGGACGTCGACGCGCGGCTAGACCAGATCAAGAAGCAGTACTACGCGCAATCCCGCCGGGCCAGAAGCCGGCGACGCACGGCGCAGATGGACAAGCGCTACCAGCAGGCGCTGAAGCAGCAGGGCTTCACCGACGAGGAGGTTCGCGCAGGGATCAAGCTCCAGCTCGATCCGCGAGAAGGTCTTCGAGAAGGTGACCGCGCGACGTCAAGGTCTCGGACGGCGACATCAAGAACTACTACGACAAGCACAAGCAGCCAGTACGAGACGCCGGCTCAGCCCGAGAGCCGCGACGTCCGCCACATCCTCGTCAAGTCAGAAGGCGGCAGGCCGACAGCCTCTACCAGCAGCTGCAAGGCGAACCCGGCAGAGTTCGCGCAGCTCGCGAAGAAGTACTCGACCGACACCTCGTCGCAAGGCAACGGCGGCGAGCTCCGCCGGGCACGGCAGCGGTCAAGGGCCGCTCGGTGCCGCGCCGTTCGAGAAGGTCGCCTTCTCGATCAAGACGAACGCGATCTCGCAGCCGGTGCACTCGCAGTTCGGCTGGCACATCATCCAGGCGCATCGGGCCCGATCAAGCCCGGCAAGCCCGCGACGCCGACGCCCCTCTCGCAGGTGAAGGAAGCGATCCGCCAGCAGCTGCTCGCCTCGGACAAGCGGAACACGGAGATGCACAAGCTGGCTCGAACGGGATGAAGAAGTACGTACTGCAAGAAGATCGGCTACGCGACAGGGCTACGCGCCCCCGCCCGGGCAGGATCCCTGCAAGACAGCGCTCGACTCGACCGGCGCGGCGACCACCACCGGCTAGCACGTGGCCACTCGCCGACGCGCTGCTCGAGCTGCAGCAGCTGACCGAGCGGCTGCGCCGTGACTGCCCCTGGGACCGCGAGCAGACGGCTCGCACGATCGTCCCGCACACGGTCGAGGAGGCCTACGAGGTCGCAGACGCGGCGCTCGCCGGCGATCGCGCGAAGCTGCTCGACGAGCTCGGCGACCTGCTCTTCCAGGTCTACTTCCTCGCGCTGCTGCTCGAGGAGCAGGGCGAGGGCGACCTCGAGCAGGTCGCGCGGCGGGTCCACGCGAAGCTCGTCCGCGCGCCATCCGCACGTCTTCGGCGAGGTCGAGGCGCCGGACGGCCGGCCGCGTGCGCGAGAACTGGGAGCGGATCAAGCGCGAGCAGGAGGGGCGCGAGGGCATCTTCCACGACGTTCCCGGAGGCGCTGCCCGCGCTTGCTCTACGCGCGGAAGGTGCAGCGCCGCGCCCGCGACGTCGGCTTCGAATATCCCGGATCTCGGCCGGCGCGCTCGCCGATCTCGACGACGAGCTCGCGCGAGCTGAAGGCAGAGCTGACGCGACGACCCGGCGCCGGAGACGCGAGGCCGAACCGAACGCATGTTCGAGCGAGCTCGGGCGATCGTGCTCTTCGCGGCCGTCAACGTCGCGCCGCCGGCTGAACGTCGATCCCGAGCTGGCCCTGCGCGCCGCGACGCGACCGCTTCCGTCGCGCGCGTCGAACGAGCGCCGAGCAGCTCGCCGCGGACGAGGGCGAGCGCGTGGACCGAGCTGCCGCTCGACGAGCAGGATCGGTACTTCGACCGCGCCAAGGAGGCGCTGCGCTGAGCGGCGATCGCCACCGTTCACGCGCGGCAGATCCTCGACTCGCGCGGGCAACCCGACCGTCGAGGTCGAGGTCGCGCCTCGAGTCGGGCGCGCTCGGCCGCGCCGCGGTGCCGTCCGGGGCCTCGACCGGCGTGCACGAGGCGCTCGAGCTGCGCGACGGCGGCGAGGCCTGGGGCGGCAAGGGCGTCATCGAACGCCGTCGCGAACGTCGAACGGCGAGATCGCCGACGCGGTGCGTGGCCACGACGCCGCCGACCAGCGCGGCGCTCGACCGAGCGCTGATCGAGCTCGACGGCACGCCGAACAAGGGCCGGCTCGGCGCGAACGCGATCCTCGGCGTCTCGCTCGCCGACGGCGAAGGCGGCCGCCGCCGAGGCAGGGCGTCTCGCTCTTCCGCTACCTCGGCGGCGACGAGGCGCGCGACGCTGCCGGTGCCGATGCTGAACGTGATCAACGGCGGCGCCCACGCCGAGAACTCGATCGACCTGCAGGAGTTCATGGTCGTGCCCGCCGGCGCGCGACACGTTCGCCGAGGCGCTGCGCGATCGGCGCCGAGGTCTTCCACGCGCTCAAGGCGCTGCTGCACGAGCGCGGCCTCGCGACCGGCGTCGGCGACGAGGGCGGCTTCGCGCCCGACCTCGGCTCGAGCGAGGAGGCGATCGAGGCCGATGCTCGAGGCGCGCCGAGCGCGCGGGCCACCGCGAGCGCGTCGCGATCGCGCTCGACCCGGCCGCGACGCGAGCTCTACCGCGACGGGCGCTACCGCGTTCGAGGGCCGTGAGCGAGGACGGCGACGAGCATGGTCGGCGCTTCTGGGCGGAGCTGGTCGAGCGCTACCCGATCGTCTCGATCGAGGACGGCCTCGCCGAGGACGACTGGGACGCCTGGCGCGCGCTGACCGAGGGCTCGGCGATCAGCGTCCAGCTCGTCGGCGACGACATCTTCGTCACGAACGTCGGAGCGCCTCCGGCGCGGCATCGAGCGAGAGCGTCGCCAACGCGATCCTCGATCAAGGTGAACCAGATCGGGACGCTGACCGAGACCGCTCGACGCGATCGACGCTGGCGCGAGCGAGCGGCTACGGCGTCGTGATCTCGCACCGCTCGGGCGAGACCGGAGGACACGACGATCGCCGACCTCGCGGTCGCCACCAACAGCGGGCCAGATCAAGACCGGCGCGCCCTCGCGCGGCGAGCGCGTCGGCGAAGTACAACCAGCTGCTCCGGATCGAGGAAGAGCTGGGCGGCCGGGCGCAGTATCCGGGCTGGGACGCCTTCCTCGCTTCCGCCGGTAGGGTCGGGCGATCGTGGCACGCGCTAGCTACCCTGAGCGGGTGGCCGAAGCCACGCGTCGCACCAAGATCGTCGCCACGATCGGCCCCGCGTCGGCCGACGCCCGAGGCGCTGTCGCGCGCTCGCCGCGCGCCGGGATGGACGGCGCGCGGCTCAACCTCTCGCACGGCACGCACGACGAGCACCGCGAGCGCGCGCGCGCTCGTCCGCGCGACCGGAGGCGCGAGCTCGGCCGGCCGATCGCGCTGATCGCCGACCTGCAGGGCCCGAAGCTGCGGATCGGCGACCTCGACGCAGCCGGTCACGCTCGCGCGCGGCGAGGAGGTCGTCGTCGCCGCGGCCGAGCTCGCAGCGAACGGCGAGCTGCCGGTCAGCCCGGCGGTGATCAGCGAGGTGCTGCAGCCGGGCCACGACGTGCTGATCGACGACGGCCTCGTGCGGCTGCGCGTCGACGAGCGTCGAGTGCCGGCCGCGCCCGCTGCGCCGGTCGTCGTCGGCGGCGTCGTCTCGCTCGCACAAGGGCGTCAACCTGCCCGGCGTCCCGATCCCGATTCCGTCGCTGACGCGCAAGGACATGGACGACCTCGAGCTCGCGCTCGAGCTCGGCGTGGACTTCGTCGCGCTCTCGTTCGTGCGCTCGGCGGCCGACGTCCGCGACCTGCGCGCGCTGATCGAGCAGGCCGGCTCGCACGCGCACGTGATCGCGAAGATCGAGAAGTCGGAGGCCGTCGACGCGCTCGACGACGATCCTCGAGGACGCCGACGCGGTCATGGTCGCGCGCGGCGACCTCGGCGTCGAGATCGGCGCCGCGCTCGTGCCGCTGCGTGCAGAAGCGGATCATCATCGCGCGCCCTCGAGCGCGGGAAGCCGGTGATCACCGCGACGCAGATGCTCGAGTCGATGATCGCACCAGGCCGAGCCGACGCGCGCCGAGGCGAGCGACGTCGCCAACGCGATCCTCGACGGCACGCTCGGCGCTGATGCTCTCCGGCGAGACCGCGATCGGCGAGTATCCCGGTCGAGTCGGTCGCCTACATGGACCGGATCGCGCGCGCGGTCGAGCCGAGCCTCGGCTACCGCCATCGAGCTGCCGGAGGCGGCGAGGAGCCGACGGTCGGCCAGGCGATGTCGAACGCGGCCTGCGACCTCGCCGAGGCACTGCGGGCGAAGGCGATCCTCGTGCCGACCTACACGCGGCCGCACGGCCTCGGTGGTCGCGCGGCTGCGGCCGCGGCGGCCGATCATCGCGCTCACCCACCACGACTACGCGCTGCGGCAGATGGCGCTCGAGTGGGGCGTCACGCCGCGTCCTGATCCCGGAGTGCGCCGACGTCGACGACCTGCTCGACGACCTCGCATGCGGCCGCGCGAAGCGGCCTCGTGGACGAGGGCGACCGCGTCGTGATCACGGCGGGCACGGCGGTCAACACTCCCGGCACGACCGAACCTGATCAAAGTCGACGTCATCTAGTCGGTCGTACGCGAAGTCGAGCACCGCCGCGGCGAGAGGATCGCTGCGGTCGCGCGGCGAAGCCGCCCGCGTGGCAAGCGGCCCGCACGCCCCGGCGTTCGCGCTCGCGCTGCGCTGGCTCGGCCGTCGGCGCGATCGTGCTCGTCGGGCTGCTGTACGCGCGGCCGCTGCAGAGCTACTTCGAGCACGAAGCACGACCTCGCCAGGCGGGCCGCCGACGTGCGTGACGCTGAAGGCGGAGCGGCGCGAGCTGCAGCACCGGCTCGCCGAGTCGATCGCACCGGCAGAGGCGCTGACCGAGCAGGCGCGGCGGCTCGGGCTCGTGCGCCCGGGCGAACGGCTCTACATCGTCAAGGGCGTCTCCGCCTGGCTCCACGGCAGGCTACGATCGCGCGCGGTGGACGATGACCGCGCGATCGTCGAGCGGCAGCTCGGCCGGCCCCCGCGGCGCTCCGGTCCAGTCGCCGTCCGCTGCCCGTTCGGCCGCCCGGCGGTAACCGAGCAGGCAGCCTTCGACGAGTCGGGCGAGCCGTTCCCGACGACCTACTACGTCACCTGCCGCCATCTGGTCGGCGGCCATCGCCCGGCTCGAGGCCGCGGGCGGGGTCGGGCGCTGGAGCAGACTCGCGCAGGAGGATCCGGCGTTGCGTGAGAGCCGCCGAGCGCGCCCACGACGGAGCAGCGGCGCCTCCGTCCGAGCTGCCCGGCGGGATCGGCGGCCAGACGCGCGCCGGCGGGCTCAAGTGCCTGCACGCCCACGCGGCCTTCGCGCTCGCGCGTCCGGGCTACGAGCTCGGCGAGCGGATCGTCGCCGAGGTCGAGCCGCTCTGGCCGGCTCGCTGCTGTTGCGTGTCCAAGTAGCATCGCCGGCGATGCCGACGGTGCTCGAGACCACGCGCCACGAGTGGCAGGAAGGCCATCGCCGGCTCCAGGCGGCGGCCGCCGACCGCCCGCGCTACACGCGCCTGCTTCGCGAGGTGGACATCGTGCTCGAGGAGCTGCGCCGTCGCGTCGGTCAGACGTTCACGCTGGACGAGCTCGCGGCGGCCTACGGCCAGTCCGACCGCTGGGTGCAGGAGGCGCGTCGCAGAGCGTGATCCCGCGCCGGGGTGGCCGGCCCGGGTCGACAACCGTCCAGGAAGCCGCCTTCCACCTCTACTCCCGCGGCGCGGCCGACTACCGGCCATGAGCAGCATCGACCGCCGCGCGCAGGCGGCGACCGGCGCGGCGCAGGCTCGTGTGGTGGCCTCGCGGGCGTCGCTCGTCTTCGCGGTCGGGGTCGCGCTGGGCCAGGCCCTGAACGACAACCCCCAGCCGGGCTCGACCACGACCCACGACCAGACGTTCACGCTGCCGCCGGAGTCTGCGACCGTCACCGTGACGACGCCGTGAGCCGGCGATGTTAGAAAACAATGAGCTTTGGGTAGATTCGCGGCCGGATGGTGCGAGACCTCCCCTCAACATCGTCCTGCGGCTTCCGGCGAGCCGGATTGGCTCACGCTCGGACAGGCCGCGAAGTACCTCGGCGTCGCCCAGAGCACGATCCGCAAGTGGTCCGACCAGGGCCGTGTCCGGCTTTCTACACACCCGGCGGGCACCGGCGGTACCGTCGCGGCGACCTCGACGTCTTTCTCGAGCGCTCGGGCCCGGGCGGCGGCGTCGGACCGACCGTGTTGATCGTCGACGACGACGAACAAGCTCCGTGAGTACGTGCGCGGTCAACCTCGAGATGGAGGGCTACACCGTCAGCGAGGCGGGCAGCGCCGGAGGAAGGGCTCAGCGTGCTCGAGGAGGCGACGCCCGACCTCGTGCTCCTCGACGTGATGATGCCGCGAGGTGGATGGCTGGGAGATGCTGCAGCGCGTGCAGGAGCGACACGGCATCGGCACGATCCCGGTGATCATGTTCAGCGGCAAGGTCGACGAGGCGAGGCTGCGGACGAGGCGGCCTCGCGCGGCGCGCAGGGTTCATCGGCAAGCCCTTCAACCCGCAGGAGCTGATCGACCAGACCAAGCAGCTGCTGCCGACCTGCTGATCACGCTCGACCGGCACCTCGAGCGCTGGGTCGTCCAGCACCGCGTCGGGCTGGCTCAACTGGCTCGTTCGTCGACCTCTCCTCGGATCGGCGCAGATGGGCTCGTGTTCGTCGTGGCCGGCGCGGTGCTGGCCGTTCTCTGGCGTCGCCCGTGGCTGTTCGTGTTGGTGCTGACGGCTGATCTCGCCGCCGACGGGCTCTGTCCTACGTGCTGCGGCAGTGGATCGGCCGCGACCGCCCGCCGCTCGTCTATCCGGAGCCGAAGCCGCTCGTTGACGTCCCCACACCGGGTCATTTCCGTCCGGCCACGCCGCGACCGCATTCGCCTGCGCCACCGTCCTCGCCTGGGCCTCGCCGCGGCTGCGGGTTCCGGCGTTCGTGCTCGCGGCGCGCGATCGCGCTGCTCGCGCGTCTACGTGGGCGTGCACTGGCCGCTGGACGTCCTCGGAGGCGCGGTCCTCGGCGTGGCGGTCGCTACAGCTCTTCTGACGCTCGTAGCAGGCCGGCCACGATTACGCCCAGCGCGGCCAGCAGGCTGATCCAGATGCCGATCCCGCGACCGGCCGGGGCGGGATCGAGATCCGGGATCGAGATCAGTCTGACCAGGACGAAGATCGTCGCCAGCGAGCCGAGCGCGATCACGATCAGGCTCTCCGGAATCGAGGGCGGGAGCTCGAAGCCGAACTCCCGCGCCGCCACGAGGGCGAGGATGGCGAGCCCGATGAAGAACACCAGCTTGCCGAGGGTGCCCGTGTGCCAGCCGATCACGGCGAGCGTGGGGCCGGCCAGTGTCGGGCCCCGAGTACCAACCCGGTGAACGGCGCAATCGTGAGGACGAGCGCCGCGACCCAGGTCAGGCGGCCGCCGAGAGCCCAGAAGCCGGTCGCCGGCCTGACGAACGCGTCCTCGTCCGGCTCGAAGTACGGCTCGTCCTGCTCGGGGGCGGGAAGGACTCGGGCGACTGCAAGGCGCCAAGTATGACCGTTAGAGACCGAAGAGCCGCTGGATCTGGTTCCAGATCACGATCGAGAGGCCGATGCTGGTGGCGATCACGGCGGTCAGCGCGAGCCAGAACCGCAGGCGCGCGAGGTGCCGCTCGCGGGTCCGCTCCTCACGCACCCGCCGCTTGATCCGCTGGCGCCGGTAGTTCCGTTGTACCGCCGTCGGGTCGAGCAACTCCTCTTCGACCGGCTTTCGCTCCGGCAGTGCCATACCGGGAGTCTAGAGGCCCTAGGCCCCGGACGACTCCGCTGTCGCCATACTTCGGCGAAAGGGGCAAGGATGGCTGTGGCCAGGGATATCAGCGACGTTGCCGGCCTCGACCAGGCGCTTGCCGAGATCGTCGAGCAGGCCGCCCTGCTGACGGAGGCGGACGTCGTCGTGGCGCGGCTCCGGAGCGACGGCGCCGGCCTGATCGCGCGGCGCCGTGCACGCGTCTTCTGCGGCGCTGCAGGCCGAGCTCGAGGGTCGCGGATCAGCGCCGATTCGCTTTCGGCGGACGGCGCGGACGACCTCGTGCAGCTCTCACGGCCGCTGCGCCTCGTCGCGGACAAGCTCGGCGCGACCGCGGTTCTGCAGCTCCCGATCCGGGCCGGCGACACCCTGATCGGCTCGCTCGAGCTCATGCGCCGCCGAGGCGCCTTCGACGATCGGGAGCGTGCGCTTGCCCACACTGCGGCCGGCCAGGTCGCGCTGGCCCGCCGGGCCTTCGGCGAAGAGCCGACTTGCGCGGATCGCCGCCCGACCCGCTCGAGCTGGCAGGCGACGCGCTGGCGGCCGGTTCGGACGAGGCGCGGGCTGCCGACCAGGTGGCGGCGCTCGCCGGCGAGGCCACCGGTGCACAGGCCTGCCTGCTCTGGCGCTACGAGACCGGGAGCACCCGTGATGGTGGCGCTCTGGGGCCCACCGTCACTGCCGCGCCTGTGGTTGCACACGACGCTCTTCGGCGGGCGCGTGCCTCGACCGATCCGATCTCGAGCGAGCGGCTCGAGGGCCGGCTCGGCGGCGGTTCGCTCGCCACCCTCCAGCTCGGCCAGCCTCCTCTCGGGGCGCTCCAGCTCGCCTTCGGGGCGGAGCGGGAGCCGGACGAAGCTCAGCTGGCGAGGCTCGGCACGTTCGCCGTCCGTGCCGCGCACGCGCTCCGCGCGAGCGAGCGCAGGCGAACCCTCGCGGTCGAGCTCGTCCGCACCCGGGCGCTGCTCGACCGTCGTCGGCCAGGCGATCGCGCAGCTCTCGCTGGCCCACACGCTCGAGACCGCGGTCGAGCGTGTGTCCGAGCTGCTTCGGCGTCGACCGGTTGGCCGTCTACCTCGTCGAGGACGAGGAGGTGCGCTCGAGCCGGCGGCCGCACGCGGCCTCGCGGGACCGCACGCGCCCGTCGGCCAGCGGTTGCTCGAGCTCGCGCTCGGGCCGGCCCGAGCGCACGGCATCTTGCACGTCCCCGACACGGCGCGCGACCCGCGCCTGGCCGGCGTTCGCGACGCGCTCGAGGAGGTCGGGCTGGAGGCGGCGGTCGCCGTGCCGCCTCGAGCACGCGACGAGCTGGTCGGGCTGCTGGCCGTCTATCCCGAGCGCGGCCGCGACCTGACCGAGAACGAGGAGTCGCTGCTGCGCGCGCTGGGCGCTCAGCTCGCCGTCGCGGTGCAGAACGCGGCCCTGCACGAGAGGGCGGAGCGACTCGGCGCCGAGCGCAAGGAGGCGCTGGATGCCGAACGCGAGGCCGCCAAGCGCCTGCGCGCGCTGTACGAGATCTCCGCGCGCGTTCGCCGAGAGCCTGTCGCTCGACGCGACGTTCGAGGCCGTGGCGAGGACGATCGTCGAGTCGCTCGACGTCGATGCTGCGGCGCTGCGCATGCCCGACGGACGCGGCACCTCGCTCGTGCCGGTGGCCGTCCACGTGCGGGACGACCGCCTGACCGAGCCGCTGCGGGCGGTCCTGTCGCTGCCTCAGCCGCTCTCGCCGCTCCTCACGAGCGTCTTCCGCAACGGCCAGGCGCGCGTCCTCGACCCGGAGAGCGCCGGTGCGCTGGGCCCGGCGCACGAGCCGCTCGTCCCGTTCCTCGAGAAGGGCTCGTCCGCCGCGATCATCCCGCTGACGACGCAGGCCGAGATCCTCGGCACGCTGACGCTCCTCTCGCTCGACCGCGGATCGCCCGATCGCCGGGGACACGCTCGACGCCGCCGTCTCGGTCGCCGGCCAGGCCGCGCTGGCGATCGACAACGCGCGCCTCTACCAGCAGCAGAAGGAGTTCGCGGACTCGATGCAGCGCTCGCTGCTGCCGCGCGCGCGTCCGCAGCTGGCGGGGCTCGAGGTCGGCGACGTCTACGAGTCGTCCGCCCGCGTCGACGTCGGCGGCGACGTCTACGACTTCCTCGAGCTCGCCGACGGGCGTCTCGCCGTCGTGCTCGGCGACGTCACCGGCCACGGCATCGACGCGGCCGCGGACATGGCGATGGCGAAGTTCGTCTTCCGCTCGCTCGCGCGCGAGCATCTCGAGCCCGGCGGACTTCCTCGCGCGCGGCGAACGAGGTCGTCGTCGAGGAGATCGCGCCGGGCAAGTTCATCACGATGCTCTACCTCGACCGTCGACGCGCGGAACGGTGAGCGTCGCGTGCGCGAGCGCCGGCCATCCGCGCCGCGGCTCGTCGTCCGCCGGACGGCACGCGTCGAGCCGCTGGCCGTCGGCGGGCTCGCGCTCGGGATCGACGGCGGCCAGCACTACGAGGAGGCGCGTGTGCGGCTCGAGCCCGGCGACGCCGTCGTCCTCTTCACGGACGGCGTGCGTCGAGGCGCGCCGCGACGGCGAGCTCTACGGCGAGCGAGCGGCTCGACGCACGCGCTGCCGCCGAATGCGGGGCCTGCCGGCGCAGGAGCTGGCAGAGGCGCTGCTCGCCGATTGCCGCGCCTTGCGGCGGCGAGCTCGGCGGACGACTGCGCGATCGTCGTCGCTCAGAAGCGCACGTGATCGACCTCCGCCGGCGCGACGGCCGGCTGCTGCGGGTCGGTCATCGCGGCGCGGCCGCGCTCGCGCCGGAGAACACGCTCGAGGCGCTGCGGCTCGCGCGTCGAGCTCGGCTGCGACCTGCGTCGAGTTCGACGTGCACGACGCTCGACGGCACGCTCGTGCTCGTCCACGACCGGCCGACCGGGCCTGTCTCGGGACTGCCGACCCTCGACGAGGCACTCGAGCTCCTCGCCGCGGACGGACGTCGGGCGTGCACCTCGACCTGAAGGCGCCGCGGCGCGGAGGAGGCCGTCGCGGACGCGCTCCGCCGGCACGGGCTCGTCGGGCGCACGGTCGATCAGCTCGTTCCGGCCGGAGACGCTGCGCGCGCTCGCCGCGACCGAGCCCGGGCTGCGACTGGGCTGACCTACCCCGAGGATCGGCGTGGGCTCTCGCCAGCGGCGGTCTGACGCGCGCCTCTCGCCGGCGCGGGCCTCGCGCTGCTCAGGCGCGGCGCTTCCGCCCCGGTGTCAGCGGCCTGCTCCGGCGGGCAGGCGCGAGCGCCGCGATGCTGCATTTCTCCGGTGGCCACCAGATCGGTGATCACCCGCTGCCATGCGCAGGAGTGCCCGTGCTCGTGTGGACGGTGGACGACCGTGCCCAGGTGCCCAGGCTCGACGCGCTGGGCGTCGACGGCGTAATCACGAACGATCCGCGGATCTTCCGAGGCTAGACTTCTCGACGCGATGAGGAGGATCGGTCTCGCGCTGCTCTTCGTGCTCGGACTCGGTGCTGCCGGCGGGCTGTCCGCCGGCGTGGTCGCAGCCACGGGCACGACGACGGGAACGACGACGGGAACGACCACGACCGCGCCGCCGCAGACGATCGCGCCCGGCGTGACGATCGGCGGCGTGGACGTCGGCGACCTGACCTCGGCCGACGCGCTCGCCAAGGTCAGCACGTGCTTCTCGAGCCTCTCGTACTCATCGTGCCTCGCTCCCGACTGGTCGTGACGCCCAAGACGGCTCGGCGCAGTCGCCCAGGTCCGCCCGGCCGCGGCGCGGGCGCTCACCGCGGCGGCGGGCACCGCGATCAAGCTGCGGGTGAAGCTCAATCGCGCGCGAACGGCGAGCTACCTGGCCGTCGTCGCGCGCAGATTCGACCGCACGCCGAAGGACGCAGCTCGCGCTCAAGCATCTTCGTCCCGTGGGTGAGCAAGGACCAGTCGCGGGCCGCGTGCTGCGCCGGGAGCGGGCGATGGCAGCCATCTTCACGGCCATCGCGGCAAACGAACGCCGCCCGCTGTCGGCTGGAGTTCCGCGAGCTGAAGCCCGCCGTGACGCGCTCGTCGATCGGGCCCGGTGATCGTGATCCACCGGGGCTCGAACCGCCTCTACCTCTACGAGGGCATGCGCTTCCAGCGCGTCTTCGGCGTCGCAACGGGCCAGTCGATCTACCCGACCCCGCTCGGCCGCTGGTCAGATCGTCGTCAAGTGGCGCAACCCGTGGTGGTACCCGCCGAACTCGCCGTGGGCGAAGGGCGAGAAGCCGATCCCGCCCGGGCCCGGGCAACCCGCTCGGCACGCGCTGGATGGGCCTCTCGGCCGCCGGCGTCGGCATCCACGGCACGCCGGACGACGCCTCGATCGGCTACTCGGCCTCGCACGGCTGCATCCGCATGCACATTCCGCGACGCCGAGTGGCTCTTCAACCACGTCGACATCGGCACGACGGTCTTCATCGTCTCGGCGTGACGATGACCGTCGCGACTCAAGCTCGGCGCGCAGGCACTCGCGGTCGCGCTCGTGCTCGGCGCTGCTCGCGCTCCTCGATCTGGAAGGTCGCGCAGGGATCCGCAAGGCGAGGCCGCGCGCCGGCGAAGCTCCGCGCCCGACTTCACGCTGAGCCGCATCGGAGAGCCCGGCGAGCTGCAGCTGTCGTCTCTTGCGCGGGAAGGCGGTCGTGCTCAACTTCTGGGCCTCCTGGTGCTAGCCGTGCAAGCAGCGAGGCGCCCGCGCTCGCAGGCCGCCGCGAAGCGCTGGCGGCAGGCCGGGTCGTCGTGCTCGGCGTCGACGTGAACGACTTCCAGCGGCGACGCGCGCGGGTTCATGCGCAAGTACGGCCTGACGTACCCGGTCGTGCACGACAACAAGAACGTGACCACGCCGAAGTACGGCGCTCACCGGCCTGCCCGAGACGTTCTTCGTCGACCGGCACGGCACGCGTCGTCGAGCACGTGCCCGGCGAGGTGACGCGCGCCGACATCTGAGCAACGGCGTCGAGAGGGCGCTGACGCGCGTGAGGCTGCGCCGCGCTCGTCGCTGGCGCGCGCTGGTGCTGGCCGCTCCGGCGGCGGCGAGCGAGCAGCATCCGACGCCAGCGCGAGCTCGAGGGCCAGCTGATGTGCCCGATCTGCGCAGGCGAGACGCTCGACGCAGTCCGACTCGCCGGCGGCGCAGCGGATCAAGGCGTACATCAGCGCGCCGGATCGCCGCCGGGGCCGACGACGAGCCAGATCATGGACGAGCTCGTCGACGCAGTGGGGCCAGCGCGATCCTCGCCGCGCCGCCGCGGCACGGCTTCGACCTGCTGGCGTGGGCTGCTGCCGCTCGTCGGGCTCGTCGGCGGCGCGGCGGTCATCGGGCTGCTGGCCTGGCGCTGGAGCCGGTCGCGAGCGCGGCGCCCGTGCCGCGGCACTGGGCGCTGACGGGCACCCGCTCGAGCCGGAGGAGGAGCGCCGGCTCGACGAGGAGCTCGCGCGCTTCGATGCTTGAGCGGACTGCGCGTCGCGTTCCTCGCCGGCCTCGTCTCGATCGCCTTCCCCTGCGTGCTGCCCGCTCGTGCCCGGGCTACCTGTCGGCGATCTCGGCGGTCGAGGTCGACCGTCTCGGCGAGCGCGGCGTCGCCCGGCGGATCGTCGTCGCGAGCGTTCCCGTTCGTCGCTCGGCTTCACGGTCGTCTTCGTGCGTGCTCGGCGCCGGCGCGCGGCGCTCGGCGGCGCGGTCGACCAGCGAGACGCGGACGAAGATCGCCGGCTTCGTGCTCGTCGTGCTCGGGCCTGGCGTTCGCGGGCCTGCTGCCGTGGCCGGAGCGGATGCGTGGCGCCCGGCGCTCTCGGCGCGCGCGCGGGCGAGCGGCTCGCGCGCGCTGCTCGGCGGCGCGTTCGCGGTCTGCGCGGCGCCGTGCATCGGCGTCGTGCTCGGCGTCGATCCTCGTGCTCGCGGCCGACTCCGGCACGGTCGTGCGCGGCGTGCGTGCTGCTCGCCGCCTACTCGCTCGGGATCACGCGTCGCCTTCGTCCTCGATCGGGATCGCCTTCGCGCACGCGATGACGCGCCTTCCGCTGGGTGCGCGACCACTACGACTGGATCCGCGTCGCGTCAGCGGCGTCACGCTCGTCGCGCTCGGCCTGCTGCTCTTCTTCAACCGCGACTGGTGGCTGCACGTGCTCCTGAACCGCGCGCTCGACGCGATCGGCCTCGACCAGCTCTAGATTCGCGGCGCGGCAGCTCGAGCGAGCCCCGACGCGACGATCCGCGCCGCCTCGTCACCTGCGCGCAGCACGGCGCCGACGTCCACGCCGCGGTGCTCGGGCGCGAACGGCCGAGCCGCCGCGGCGCCTTCTCGAGCTGCCGCTCGCAGCCGACGCGGTTGCCGCGGCCGGCCTGATACCAGGCGACCGCGACGTGGACGAGCCCCTGGTAGAAGTCGCGCTCCTCCGGCTCGGCGCGCCCGCCACGCGTCCTCGAGCTCCTCGTGCGCCGCGAAGAACTCGCCGCTGCGGATCAGGTCGAGCCGGTATCGAGCTTGGTCATGCGTTGGAGCCTAGCGCTCGACGATGGTACGTTTGCCACGTGGCGACGATCCTGCTGGTGGGGGTCGATCTCTTCTTCCGCGGGAAGCTCGGAGGCGCTGCTGCCCGAGCCACCACCTCGATGACGGCCGACAGCGTCGACCCGCCGGATCTGCGTGATCGCCGACATCGCGCGCGTCGATCCGGACGAGGTCGCCGACGCCTATCCGGACGTCCCGATCCTCGGCTTCACCAACCACACCGACACCGCCGGGCTGCGCCGCGCGCACGCCGCCGGCTTCGACCAGGTGGTCGCGAAATCGGCGCCTCGACGAGCGCGCGCACGAGAGCTCGATCGAGCCGACGCCTGACCGCCGTCGACTAGACTGACTGCCGCCGTGACGTACATCATCGCCGAGCCCTGCATCGACATCAAAGACCTGCTCGTGCGTCGACGTCTGCCCGGTCGACTGCATCCACGAGTTCGAGCGGATCCTCGATCATCGACCCGGAGGAGTGCATCGACTGCGGCGCCTGCGAGCCGGAGTGCCCGGTCGAGGCGATCTTCCCCGAGGACGCGCTGCCCGAGAAGTGGGAGCCGTTCGTGAAGATCAACTACGCGTACGGCGACGGCGCTGGACGTCGATCAACAAGCTCACGGACGAGTACGCGACCGAGCACAACGTCCAGAACCCACCGCTGGAATAGAAACCGCGCAGTTCGGGCAAACCTCCCTCGACAACCGACCGAGGAGGGTCTGTAATGCCTCAGCAAGCCTGGAGCAACAAGCGCGAACGGCAGTACGAGCACATCAAGGACAGGCGAGAAGAAGCGCGGCGCCTCGACCAAGCGCGCCAAGGAGATCGCGGCACGGACCGTCAACAAGGAGCGCGCCCGCAGCCGGCGAGGCGCGGACGAGTCGTCGCGCTCGTCGACGGCGCGACATGTCGTCGAGCCGCCGCGGCGGCCTGCGCTCGCGGCACGAACGCGCCAAGGGCCGCACGACGAAGAGCAGCTCTACAACGAGGCCAAGCGCATGAACATCCAGGGCCGCTCGAAGATGAACAAGCAGCAGCTGCCAGCGCGCGGTCGATCGGCAGGAAGTAGCGCGCTGGGCTATCGCTCGCGGCAGTGAAGCCGGAGACAGCTCGACCACGTCGCGCTCTGGGTCGCCGACCGCGATCCGATCGCCGACTTCGTCACCGAGCGGCTCAGGATGCACGTGATCGACCAGACCGACGCAGTTCACGCTCGTCGGCTCGGACGCGCGGCGCGGGAAGCTGACGCTGTTCGAGGCCGAGGGCCCGCGCGAGCGCGGGGCGCTCGAAGCACGTCGCGCTGCGGGTGCTCGAGCCTCGACGACGCGCTCGCGCGAGCTCGACGGCACGCAGGTCGAGCGGCCGCGCGAGGGCGGAGGCGTACTTCGACGTCGCACGAGGGCTTGCGGCTCGGGCCTCGTCGAGGCGCCGACCGAGGTCGACTACGACCTCGATCACGTCGCGCTCTGGTCGCACTCGCCCGAGGAGACGGCCGACGAAGTACGCGCGAGCTCGGCTTCCGCGCCGCGCCAGGCCGCCGGCGCGCCGCGCGTCGAGGTCGGCGGCGCGTTCGTCGAGTTCCACCCGGGCGAGCCGGGCGACCCGGAGCGGCCGCTGCTGAACCACCTGGCGGTCCTCGGTCGACTCGGCGGACGAGCACATCGCGGAGGCGCAGCGAGCTCGGGATCGAGATCGCCGACATCGTCGACGCGGCGAACACGCTACGCGGTCTTCGTCTGGGGCCCGGAGCGCGTCAAGATCGAGTACGTCGAGCACAAGCCGACGTTCTCGCTCGACCTAGCTGACCTCGTGATCGCGGGCGCCGGGATGGCCGGCCTGTGCGCGGCCGCGCGCGCGCGCGAGCTCGGCGCGTCGCCGGTCGTGCTCGAGAAGGGCGACCGCGGCCGGGCGGGTCGATGCTGCTCTCGAGCGGCGTCATCTGGCGCTACCGGACGTTCGACGAGTTCCGGGCGCGAATGCCCGGGCGGGGATCCGCGGCTGCAGCGGCTCGTCTATCGAGCGGCTCGACGAGGGGCTCGAGTGGCTCGAAGTCGCTCGGCGCGCCGGTGGTCGACGCGCGAGACGGGCAACCCGCTCACGATCGGGCGTCCGCTTCGACACCGCGCGGCCTGACCGAGGCGCTTGTCCGCGCCGCGGGCGACGTGCGCTCTCGGCGAGCCCAGCGCCAGTCCGACTGGCGAGGCCGCTCGTGCTCGCGACCGGCGGGTTTCAGGGCGATCGCGGGCTCGTCGAGCCGGTTCGTCAAGCCCGCGGCCATGCTGCGGCTGCGGGCAAACCCGTGGAGCGCCGGCGACGGCCTACGCACTCGGCGCTCGAGCGCGGCGCCGCGACTCACCGGCGGCCTCGACGAGTTCTACGGCCGCGAACATGGCCGACGTCGACTTCGGCGAGGCGGAGTTCGTCCCGCTCGCGCAGGTCTACGGCCGCTATTCCCGGATCTTCAACGAGCGCGGGGAGGAGTTCGTCGAGCACAGCGAGGTCTCGTGGTCGGAGATCGACCTCGTCCAGGCGACGGCGCGCCAGCCGGGCGCGCGGGCGTGGTACCTGCTCGACGAGCGAGGCGCTCGACGAGCGCGTCCGCGAGCGGATCGGTCGCGCGAGCTCGTCGCGCGAGGCGCCGACGCGCACCGACTCCGGCCGAGCTCCGTTCACGGCGCCGGAGCAGGCCGTGGTCGCCGTTCGGCGTCGCCGCCGCGATCACGCACACGATCGGCGGCCTCCGAGTCGACGAGCGCAGCCGCGTCCTCGACGAGGCCGGGTCGCCCGGTCGACGGGCTCTATGCGGCCGGTGCCGACGCGGGCGGGATCTCGACCGGCGGCTACGCGAGCGGCCTCGCCTCGGCGCTCGTCCTCGGCCGCATCGGCCGCCGAGGACGCGCGCTCAGCTGAGCGGCTGCAGGTAGGCGCAGCGCCGGTTGTCGCCCGGGAGCGGCGAGGGGGCGACCTTGCGTCACGAAGCAGCCGCTCGTCGTCCTCCTCGACCTGCTCGCCCGACCGGGCGAGCGCTCGCCGTCGCGCTCGCGCAGCTCGTAGCCGGTCGCGCGTCCAGACGAAGCGCAGATGCGTCAGTGGCGCTGGCCGTTCTCCATGCAGCGGGCCAGAGCTTATCGGCGCGCCACGTAGGACGGGCAGCACGACGCGGACCGCCCGTGCCGCCGTCCTCGCCCGCCTCGACGTCGAGTCGCCCGTTGAGCGTCCGCGCGCGCTCTTCGATCTCCTCGAAGCTCGCCCGCCGCCGCTCGCCGGCGCCGTCGTCGGCGATCACGGTCTCGACGCTGCCGTCGCGCGCGCTCGGCGATCGCTGATCGAGATCCGCGTCGGCGGTCCCGCGCCTGAATCGCCTGGTTCACGCGCCTCGCGGATGATCTGGTAGATCGCCGACCCGCGCGTTCTCCGCCAGGCGCGTCGGCGGCGTCGACGTCGAGGTCGACCTGGATGCTGTTCGCGATGCCCGACCTGCTCGGCGAGAGCCTGCACGGCCGGAGGCGAAGCCCTGGTCGCGCAGCACGACCGGCTCGATGTTGAACGAGAGGTCGCGCAGCGAGCGGATCGTGTCGCCGCGTGGCGCTCGAGCGCCGAGCTCGAGCACGCTGCGTCGCCTCCTCGAGCCGGTCCCGCCTCGATCGACGTCGATGCGCGGCGTCGAGCATGAGCGCTGATCCCGGCGAGCGACTGCACCGGGCCCGTCGTGGAGGAAGAGCGCCAGCCGCCGGCGCTCTTCCTGCTCGGCCGTGATCAGCTGGTCGGAGAGCCGCGCGCGCTCGGCCTCGCGCACCTGCGCCTCGGCGAGCAGTCGCGCGTTCTCGACGGCGCTGGCAGGCGAAGTCGGCCAGCGAGCCGCGCGCGCGCGAGCTCCTCGCGATCGAGCGGGTGTGACCGCACGAGCCGCAGCGAGCCAGATCTCCTCGCCGCGGATCCGCAGCGGCAGCAGGACGGCGTTCTCGCCGGCGCCGCGCTGGCCCGGGCGCGAGCAGCGATGCCTTGGCGCCGAAGAGGCTGCTTCGCCTCGCGCCTGGTCACGGTCGAGCACCTGCTCCGGGTTCGTGGGTTGCCGTGATCGAGCCCATCGACTCGATCAGCGACTCGAGGAAGCTCGACTGCGCCGTCAGCTCCTCCTCGACGACCTCGTGGCGCCGCCGCTCGGTGACGATCAGGTGAAGGCGAAGCCGCGCGGCGCCGATGATCGCCACTCAAGGCCCAGCGAACGCCAGCCAGCTCGAGCCCAGTGCCAGCCCGACGACCGGGCGACCGGCGGCTGCCACGACCGCGACGATCAGCGCCGCTCTAGTCGATGATCGCGTCGCGCAGCGCAATCGCGACCGCGTGCGTGCGCGTGTCGGCCTCGAGCTTCGTGAGGATGTGGCGCACGTGGCTCTTCACGGTCTCCTGGCTGATGAAGAGCTGCGCCGGCGACGTCGGCGTTCGACATGCCGTCGGCGAGCAGCTGGAGGATCTCGCGCTCGCGCGCGGTCAGCATGTCCTCGCGGTCCTTGCCGGAGAGGAACGCCGGCATCAGCGCCGGGTCGACGAAGCCCTCGCCGCGCGACGACCTTCTCGATCGCGCTGCAGCAGCGTCTGGTGCGGCGCCTCCTTGAGGATGTAGCCCTTCGCGCCCGACTCGAGCCCGCGGCCGAGCAGGCTGCGCTCGCTGTACGCGGTGAAGATCAGCACCGCCGTGTCCGGGCACCTTCTCGCGTCGAGCAGCTTCGTCGCCTCGAGCCCGTCCATGCCGGGCATGCGCACGTCCATGATCACGACGTCGGGCTTGCGCCGCTCGGCGAGCGCGACCGCGCTCGCGCCGTCGGACGCCTCGCCGACCACGCGGATGTGCGGCGCGCGCGAGAGCGAGAGGCGCAGGCCTTCGCGGACGACCTCGTGGTCGTCGACGATCAGGCAGGTGATCTCTGCCGTTGGTTGCGCTCTGCGCGCCTGCTCCGTCACGGCACGCGGATTGTATTCGGCGAGTCGGCGTGCGCCTAAAGCGTCGGGGCAGCGCGATCATCTCGGTCACCCCTATCGTGGAATGAACGGAAGTCGACTGCAGGCCGGTGGAGCGCGAGCTGGGCCGGCGTGCCGAAGGTTCAGGCGGGCGATGCCGGGGCGCCTCGTGGCTCTCACTCAGCTCGCGGAGGTCCGGGCCGGACTCACGGAATGGGCGATCTCCACCGAGCCGCCGGGGAGCGCATGTCAACCGGCAGCCAAACGCCGCCGAGATCACGGTCGGGGTCGATCCGCTCACGGCGGCTACCTGCGCCGCTGGTGCCGCGCCTACGCGTGGTGATGCTGAACGGCGGCGAGGCGAAAGCGCAGTGGCGCTTTCAGGCAGTACCCGGAGGAGGCGGAGGGTACGACGTGCTCCCGACCTAACCACACGTCGCGGCAGGCGTTCATCGGAGCACGCGAGGTTCGTCACAGCGCACCTGGCCCATCTGCGCGGAGACCTTCGCCGCAGCCACCAGCTCTTCTCCCGCTGAGGCTGCGGCAGCTCAGACCGTCCGCGCCTACACGGCTAGCGCCAGCTGCTCCCGCGATCACGGGAGGCTCCGGCTCGAGCCGGATCGCGCGCCGGTCGCGGATGCCGTGCTTGCTGCGCCAGCTCGGCGACCTGATCGCACGACCGGCTTCGTCTCCTCGGCGCTGCAGGTAGGCCCGGCGCGCGTAGAGGCGTTCGTAGCGCGGGCAGCTGCTCCGGGAAGTCCTCCGGCCAGCGCCTCGAGGAAGTGCTCGCGCGTGCCCGGCCGCAGGTAGAGCAGGTTGGCCCAGACCCGCAGGCGCCGGCCTCACGTGCCTCGCGGACGACCTGCTCGAGTCAGCTCGGACGGCTTGTCGGAAATCCCGGCAGGATCGGCGCCATGCCGACGCTCGCCTTCACGCCCGCGTCGACGAGGGTCTTCAGCGCTCGTAGCCGCTGGCGCGGGTGGGCGGTCCCGGGCTCCGTCTTTCGCCAGACCTCGTCGTCCAGGGTCGGCACCGAGAACGTGACCGAGACGTCCGCGCGTCGAGCCGCCGTCCGCGAGCACGTCGACGTCGCGGACGATCAGCGGCCCGCGGGTGATGATGCTGAACGGGTTGCCGGCCTGCCCAGCGCCTCGATGCAGCCGCGCGGTGAGCCGGTAGCGGCCCTCGGCCGGCTGGTAGGGGTCGGTGGCGGCTCCGATCGCCACCGGCTCGTGCCGCCACGACGGCCGGGCGAGCTCGCGCCGAAGCACCTCGACCACGTTCGTCTTCACCCGGATCGAGCGGCCGTAGCGGTCGTCGTAGGGCCGGTCGGCGCGCAGCTCGAAGGCACGGACGTAACAGAAGGTGCACTGGTGGACGCAGCCCATGTACGGGTTGAGCGACCAGTCGAACGGCATGCCCTTGACGCGGTTGAGCGCGACCTTGCAGGGCTCCTCGCGGTACTCGACCCTCACGCCGGAAGTATAGAACATACGTTCGCTTCGGCGCGGTGCGACACTGCCGCCGATGCAGGAGCTGCCGACAGGGACGCTGACCTTCGTCTTCCAGCGACGTCGAGGGATCGACGCGGCTGCTCCGGCAGCTCCGCGACCAGTACGGGGCCGTCCTCGCCGAGCACCAGCGGCTCCTGCGCGAGGCCTTCGCCGCCCACGGCGGGCACGAGGTCGATTCGCAGGGAGACTCGTTCTTCGCCTCGTTTCGCCGCCCTCGCGACGGGGTGCTCGCCGCGGTCGCCGCCCAGCGGTCGCTGCGGGAGCATCCGTGGCCGCCCGGCGCCGAGCTGCGCGTGCGGGTCGGCCTCCACACCGGCCCGGCCGAGGTCGCCGACGGGCGCTACGTCGGCCTCGCAGTCCACCGGGCCGCGCGACTGTGCGCAGTGGGACACGGCGGGCAGATCCTGATCTCGCAAGCGACCGTCGCGCTCCTCGAGGACGACGCAGACGACCTCTCCGGCATCGAGCTTCGCGATCTGGGCGAGCACCGGCTGAAGGACTTCGACCGCCCCGTCCGGATCTACCAGCTCCTTGCGCCGGGCTTGGAATCCGACTCGCCGCCGTTGCGTGCGGCCGGTCGAGCCGGAGCCAGCGTCGGTCACGGCGATCCGCGCGTCGGATGCCGACCGGGAGCGGACGATGGCGGCCCTGCGAGAGCACACAGCCCTGGGTCGCCTGACGCTCGAGGAGTTCTCGGAACGGGTGGAGAAGGCGACGACAGCCACCACCCTCGACGAGCTGGATCGAGATCGGGCTGGATCTTCCTCCGTCGGCTCAGCCGGAGCGTCCGCGGCGCCGTCCCAAGCGCTTCACCGGCGTCTTCTTCAGCGACACCGAGCGCACCGGACGCTGGCGGCTGCCGAGGTTCAGCTTCGCGCTCGTGTTCGTGGGCAACGCCGACCTCGACCTCAGGCAGGCCGAGCTCGAGGGACTCGGAGGTCGTCGTTCACCGCCTTCATGCTCTTCGGGAACATCGATCTCTACGTGCCGGAAGGCGTCGAGGGTGGACTTCGGCGGGGTCGCCGTGATCGGGCACCGCCGGGAGCACGGCCGGGACGTTCCCCGCAGCCGGGCGCGCCGTTGCTGCGTGCCCGCATCTTCTCGCTGTTCGGCACGGCCGACCTCTGGCGTGTCCCGACAGAGCTGGGCGGGCAAGACCTTCAGCGGAGATCATGCGGGCGACGAAGCGGGGCGAGCACCGCAGAGCTTCCTCGCCGACAGAGCCTGCCCGCCGGGCATCCGCCGCCTGACGTTCCCCTTGCCGCTCGGGATCGGGCACGTGCACTGCTACCTGCTGCCGGGCTCGGACGGCTGGACGCTCGTCGACACGGGTCTCGGGTTGCCCGACGCCGAGTCGCTCGCTGGGAGCCGGTGCTCGAGGAGCTGGACGCGCCGGTGGCCCGGATCGTCGTCACGCACTTCCACCCGGACCACGCGGGCGGCGGCGCGGATGCGCAGGCGCTCACCGGCGCGCGCGTCCTCCAGGGCGCGCACGACTATGACCAGTGCGAGGCGGTCTGGGGCAGCTCCGACTGGTCTGAGCGGCTCGCCGACTACCTGCGGGCGCACGGGCTCCCGGAGGCGCAGGCGAACGAGCTACGGACGAGTCGCGGCTCTTCGCGCCTTTCATCCGCTACGCCCGCGACCCGGAGCGCCTGGCCGAAGGGACGAGGTCGACGGCTGGACGGTGCTCGAGCTGCCCGGCCACGCGGACGGGCACATCTGCCTCCTGCGCGACGGCGATCCTCGTCGCCGGGGATCACCTGCTCGACCAAGATCACGCCCGACCGTCGGCCTCTATCCGGACTCCCGCCCGGACCCGCTCGGCGACTATCTGGCCTCGCTCGAGCGCACGATCGAGCTGGCGCCGACTGTTGCGCTCCCGGGCCACGGCGAGCACGGTCGAGGACCCGGTCGCGCGCGCCCGCGAGATCATCGAGCACCACCGGCGCCGCCTCGACGAGGCGGTCGCGGCGCTGGGGTCGGAGCCTCGCAGCGCCTACGAGGTGTCGCTTGCGCTCTTCGGCGAAGGGCTCGACGCCAGCAGCCGCCGCTTCGCGCTCGCCGAGACGCTCTCGCGCACCTGGAACGGCTTGTTCACGACGGGCGCGTTGCGCGCACTGGCGACGACGGCGCCGTTTCTATACTGCGGCGTAGATCCAGTTGGACGACGAAAAACCGCCTAGTACACGCGCCCCGGAGAGCGGGGCGTGATCCTTTTCTGCGAGCTCCTCGGCGTCGCGGCGCTGATCCTGCTGAACGCGCTACTTCGTGGCGGCCGAGTACGGCGCTCGTCACGGCGCGCCGGACCCCGGATCAGCGAGCTCGCGCGACGAGGCGACCGCCGGGCGCGCGCGGTGCTCGAGATCGCGGCCGACCCGCCGCGGTTCATCGCGGCGATGCAGCTCGGCGTGACGGCTCACCAGCCTGGCCATCGGTGCGCTCGGCGAGCAGGTGCTGGCCAGGGTGTTCGACCCGATGCTTCGCGTCGGTGATCTCGCGTTCACGCTCGCCTTCCTGATCATCACGTTCCTGCACGTCGTCGTCGGCGAGCTCGTGCCGAAGGGCGATCGCGCTCGAGCTACTCGGAGCGGATCGCGCTCGCCGTGTCCACGCCGGTGCGCGGCGTTCTTCGTCGTCTTCAAGCCGCTGATCTGGGTGCTGCAGCGCTCGAGCGAGGTCGATCCTGCGCGCGCTCGGCCTCGCAGCCGCCCGGGCGCCGAGGTCGACGTCTACTCGGAGGCCGAGCTGAAGATGCTGCTCGCGCGCTCGACCGAGGAGGGCGAGATCGAGCAGCAGGAGCAGGAGATGCTCTACAAGGTCTTCGACTTCGCCGACAAGGAGGTCTCGGACGTGATGGTGCCGCGGCCGGAGGTGGTCGCGCTCTCGATCGACCTGCCGCCCGAGGAGGCGCTGCCGCGGTGATCGAGTCGCCGTACACGCGCTACCCGGTCTACCGCGAGATCGCTCGACAAGGTCGTCGGGATCCTGCACGTGCGCGACCTGTTCTCGGCGCTCGTACGACCGCGGGATCGCCGGCGGTGCAGCTCGAGCACCTCCTGCGGCCGGCGCTACATCGTCCCGGAGACGAAGGACCTCGCGGCGCTGCTGGCCGAGTTCCGGCGCACGAACCAGCACATGGCGATCGTGGTCGACGAGTACGGCGACGCTCGAGGGGATCGTCACGCTCGAGGACGCTGCTCGAGGAGATCGTCGGCGAGATCGAGGACGAGTTCGACCTCCCGGACGAGTCGATCGAGCAGCGTCGACGACGACACGATGCGCATCGACGGGACGTTCCCGATCGACGACTTCAACGAGCAGTTCGACCGCGCGCTGCCGATCGAGGACTACCACACGGTCGGCGGCTTCGTCTTCGGCGCTGCTCGGTCGCGCCGCCGGAGCCCGGCGACGAGGTCAAAGCCGACGGCACCCGGTTCAAGGTGCTCGAAGTGGAGGGCTCGCGGATCGAGCGGCTCGAGGTCGAGCTGCTGCCGCAGGAGCCCGGCGAGCACCGGCTCGAAGAGGCCTCGTAGCCAGGTATCCTCGGCGAAGGAAGGGGTCAACAACCTGTGAGGAGATCCATGAAGCGCATCGTTTCCCTGCTCGCGGCCGCTGCCGTGGTCGCCGCCACCCTCTTTGTCGTCGTTCCGTTCGCGAGCGCGCGGACTGCCGCAACGACGATCAAGGTCACCGCCAAGGACTTCAAATTCGCGCTCTCGAAAAGAGCGCGACGGCACGGCAAAGGTGACCTTCAAGGTCACGAACAAGGGCCACACCCAGCACGACTTCAAGATCGCCGGCAAGAAGACGACGCTGCTCAGCCCCGGCAAGACGCGACCCTCACGGTCACGCTCAAGAAGGGCAAGAAGTACACCTACATCTGCACCGTGCCCGGCCATGCCAGCTCGGCATGAAGGGCAGCTTCAAAGGCGACCTAGGTTCGAGGGGCTCCAGGGCGAGAGGCGAAACCTCGCCGCCGGCGATCCGCCAGGCGGCGAGCTCGCCCGTCCCGAGCGACAGGATCAGGTAGGGCCGGCCCTCCCAGAGGCCGATGTTCTCGACGTCCGTGCGCGACGGGCGCGGCGGGCGACGAGACGTGCGAGTGGAAGACGGCGAGCTCGTAGCCCTCGTCCTCGAGGAACCAGTTCTCGGGCTCGATCTCGAGCTCGAAGCGGTACGGGCTCGCGGCGGCGTTCGCGGCCGCGATGTAGCGCTCGGCGACGCCGTCTCGGAGCGACGACGAGCCCGCAGGCCTCGTTCGGCGCCTCGGCGCGCGCGTGCGCCGCGAGCTGCCGCGCGGACCTCGGCCGGGATCACCACCAGACGGACTCGCTCCATCGCGACGCTCCGGCGTCGGCTCGCGTCCCAGAAGTCGGCGCGAGAGGTACTTCCAGCCGGCGTCGGCGAGGACGCAGACGACGACGCCCTCGTCGAGCTCCGCCGCGAGCTTGCGCGCGACGTGGACGACGGCGCCGGCGGAGACGCCGGCGAAGATGCCCTCTCGGTCGAGCAGCGCGCGCAGCGCCGGCGACCGACTCGGCGTTCGAGACGAGCACCTTCCGGTCGAGCTTCGAGACGTCGAGGATCGGCGGCACGTAGCCGTCCTCGAGCGAGCGCAGGCCCATCACCGGATCGCCGGGCAGCGGCTCGGCCGCGGCGACGACGACGTCCGGGAACGACTCGCGCAGCCGCGCGCCGGCGCCCATCAGCGTGCCGCCGGTGCCGAGGCCCGGCGACGAGCACGTCGACGCGGTCGAGCGCCTCGGCGATCTCCGCGCCGGTGCCCTCGTAGTGGGCGCGCGGGTTCGCCTCGTTCGCGTACTGGAACGGCATGAAGTAGCGCGGCTCGCGCTCGGCGAGCTCGAGCGCCAGCCGGACGGCGCCGTTCGAGCCCTCGCCGGCCGGCGACTCGACGATCTCCGCGCCGTAGAGCCGCAGCAGGCGGCGGCGCTCCTCCGTCGCGTTCGCCGGCATCACGCAGGTCAGGCGGTAGCCCTTGAGCTGCGCGACGAGCGCGAGCGAGATGCCCGTGTTGCCGCTCGTCGGCTCGAGCAGCTCGCGGCCCGGCTCGAGCTCGCCGGCGCTTCGGCGGCCTCGACCATCGCCTTCGCGACGCGGTCCTTGATCGAGCCGGTCGGGTTCTGCCCCTCGAGCTTCGCGTAGAGCCTGACCTCGGCTTCGGGCGTCAGCCGCGGCAGCTCGACGAGTGGAGTGTCGCCGACGAGGTCGAGGAGGCGACGGTGCGAGACGGTCTTAGCTACGCCGCCGGCCATGGCCGGCAGGAGGATCACGGTCGAGCCGTCGTCGACCGGCGTGTCGAGGCCCGTCCGAGCGTGCGGACGTCCTCGCCGTCGACGTAGACGTTCACGAACGGCGCGATGCTCGTCGTCCTCGAGCAGCTGCGCGCGCGAGCGCCGGGAAGCGGCGCCATCAGGTCGTCGAGCAGCTCGCGCACGGTGCCGCCTCTGGCCGTCGACCTCGCGCTCGCCGCCGACGTCTCGTCGCGCAGCGTGGGCGGGATCCGGACGCGCTCATGCGTGCGCGACCCCCGCGCAGAACTCGACGTAGTCGACGTACTCGGTGATCGTCGGGTGCTCGCCGCAGACCGGGCAGTCCGGGTCGCGGCGGAGCGTCACCTCGGTGAACTCGCCGTCGAGCGCGTCGAAGAGCAGCAGCCGGCCCGACGAGCGGGTCGCCGATCCCGAGCGCGAGCTTGAGCGCCTCGTTCGCCTGGAGCGAGCCGATGATGCCCGGCAGCACGCCGAGCACGCCGCCCTCGGCGCAGCTCGGCGCGAGCTCCGGGCGGCGGCGGCTGCGGGAAGAGGCAGCGGTAGCACGGGCCCGTCGCCCGGCTTGAAGACGGTCACCTGGCCCTCGAAGCGGAAGATCGAGCCGTGCACGACCGGGATGTCGTGCCAGACCGACGCGTCGTTGACGAGGTAGCGCGTCGGGAAGTTGTCGGCGCCGTCGACGATCACGTCCCAGCCCTCGGCCGAGGATCCGCTCGATGTTCTCGGAGGTCGAGCCGCTCGTCGGTACGGTCACGACCTCGACGTCGGGGTTGAGCGCCTCGATCGTGCGCTTCGCGCGAGTCGACCTTCGGCTCGCCGAGCGCGTCGGTCGAGTGGAGCGATCTGGCGCTGCAGGTTCGACTCGTCGACGACGTCGGCGTCGACGATCCCGAGCGTGCCGACGCCGGCCGCGGCGAGGTAGAGCGCGGCGGGCGAGCCGAGGCCGCCGGCGCCGATCAGCAGCACGCTCGAGTCGAGCAGCCGCAGCTGGCCCGCCTCGCCGACCTCCGGGATCAGCAGGTGACGGCTGTAGCGGGTCGTGCGCGCCGGGCCGAGCGTGCGCGGCAGCTCGGTCGGGAAGCCGCTTGCGCTGCCAGTCCGTGAAGCCGCCCGCGAGCGAGATCGCGCGCTCGTAGCCGAGGCTCGGTCAGCGTCTTCGCGGCGAAGACGGAGCGGTTGCCGGCCGCGCAGTAGAGGAGCGACCGGGCGCGAGCGGTCAAGCGCCGCCGCCTCGATCCTGCGACTCCAGGTGCCCGCGAGGCACGTGCACGGCGCCGCCGATGCGGCCCTCGCCCACTCGTCGCGCTCGCGGACGTCGACCAGGACGGGCGGGTCGCCTCAGTCCGCGAGCGAGGCGCTGCGCGCCTCGTGGCGTCGATCTCCTCGATCTCCGCCCGGGCGGCTTTGCAGCAGCTCTCGGTAGGTGGTCACGGCACGCTTTTAGCACCGATTGTATAGCGGGAAGCGCGGGAAGTGGCCACCGCGCGATGGCGGCGCGGCTATCGTCGCCGCATGAGCCCGCGCGGCCGTGTCTTCTTCTTCGTCGCGCTCGCCGCAGTCGTCGCCTCGGGTGCGGTCGTGCTCGGCGTGGACGCGACGCACGTGACCACGTCGCGGCAGCGCGCCAGAGCCGCGCCGGCCGTCCGCCGCTCGCGCTCCGACTCTCGGCGTCCGCACCGATCCCGACGCCCCGCGCCCTGGAACGGGCACAGCGGCTCCATCGAGAAGAGACAAGCGGTTCGGCGAGGCAGAGAGGCGATCTTCGGCCGCTACCACTCGCTCGAGGCGCAAGGTCGGCTCGGCGCTCGCGTCCTGGCCCGGCGGCAGCCTCGGCAAGCTCAGTCGCTGGCCTCCGAGCACCCGCGAAGCTCGTTGCTGGCGCTCCATCTCGGGCTCGCCACTACTACTGGACGCGCCGCGACGCGCCTGAGCCCCTTGACTGCCTGGCGCGCCGCGCGCACCTTCTCCCAGCCCGACACCTCCTACGCGGTGCGTGCGGGCGACTTCACTCCACCCCCCCGAGTACGCGCCCGGCCTGCCGATCTTCGCGTGCCGTCGTTCCGCTGCCCTTGCGGATCAGGTGCTCAAACTCCTCCCGGCAGCTGCCGGCGCTTCCCGCAGGCGGCCGCGCGGCGGGCGCGGGTCGACGAGAAGCCTCTCCTCTACGGCGCAGCGCTGCAGCGGCACGGGCCATCCGCGCTCCGCGGAAAAGCAGTTCGCGGACGCCGCGCACCTGGCCGCCGACGCCGCGCGGCGCTGCCGCCGTCGGCCTCTTCGACAAAGCCAAAGAATCCCTCGCGCGCATTCGGTCGCCTCGGGCCGCTCGTACGCGTCTTCCGCATGCCCCGAACGGTCGGTTCCACCTCGGCGGGTGTGCTGCTGTGGTCGGCGCGAGGTCCAAGCCGCCCGCAGGCAGTTGACCCTCGCCCGGAACGGGCCAACGTCTTTGCTGGGCAGGAAGGCGGGGAGGTACCTGGCAGCCTGAGAGTTTGAGCCCGTTGAGCGAAAAATGAGCCGTTCGGCCTATGGCGTCCGTCCGGCCGCGCATGCGAGTGCCGCATCCCGCAGCGCCGCGTGCGTGACCTGTGCCACCGCTACGGTGAGGAGGATCGCAGTGAGCGAGCAGGGGGGACAGCTGAAGCGAGCTCAGATGAGCCATCGCCGAGGTGCTGGAAGACCGGACGAGGCCAAGGGTTGCTCGGAGCAAGGCCGCGGCACGGCGTCGCTGAGCATCGGAGGAGATCGCGCTTCGCGTTCGGCGGAGCTCGAGCCTGGATGCCGCAGCGCAGCATCGCGAGTTGACTTCTACCACGCGCTCGAGGAGGCGCAGATCGAGTCGTGACGACCGCGGAGGCGGGAGGAGGCGCGAGCCGGCGGGCCGAGCCGCGCGCGGTCAGCCGACGCGCTGCAGCTCTTCCTGAAGGACATCGGCAAGGTCGACCTGCTCACCGCCGCGCAGGAGGTCGAGCTGGCGAAGCGGATCGAGCGCGGCGACCACCGCGCGAAGCAGGAGATGGTCGAGGCCAACCTGCGCCTCGTCGTCTCGATCGCGAAGCGCTACCGCAACCAGGGCCTGCCGTTCCTCGATCTGATCCAGGAGGGGACGATCGGCCTCGTGCGCGCCGCCGAGAAGTTCGACTACCGCAAGGGCTTCAAGTTCTCGACCTACGCGACCTGGTGGATCCGCCAGGCGGTCGCCCGCGCGCTCGCCGACAAGGCGCGCACGATCCGGATGCCGGTGCACGTCGTCGAGAAGCTGAACAAGATCGTCCGCTCGGAGCGCAAGCTGCGCGCCGAGCTCGGCCGCGAGCCGACGCCGCTCGAGATCGCGCGCGACCTCGAGCTGCCGCTCGACGAGGTCGAGCAGATCCGCGCGCAGCGCGCAGACGCCGGTCTCGCTCGAGAAGCCGGTCGGCGACGAGGAGGAGTCGGAGTTCGGGCACTTCCTCACCGACGAGAACGTGCCGCTGCCCGACGAGGCCGGCCGAGGTCGCGCTGCGCAAGGAGACGCTGCGCGAAGATCCTCGCGCACGCTCTCGCACCGCGAGCGCCGCGTGCTCGAGCTGCGCTACGGGCTCGACGGCGAGCACCCGCGGACGCTCGACGAGGTCGGCCGCACGTTCAACGTCACGCGCGAGCGGATCCGCCAGATCGAGAACCAGTAGCCTGAAGAAGCTGCGCGCGCGCTCGCCGACGCGGCAAGCCTTGCGCGCGACGTCGCTTAGTAACGGCACTACGGCCTAGCCCGCCGCGGGCTTCACGGGTGTCCTGGACGCCAACCGATCCGGGAACTGCTTGATGATCCGTCGCTGGGCGGGTGCGACATCATCAGGATCTCCGCCTCGACCTTGTCGTAGTCGGCGACCGATGCGGCCCAGCGGCCGCACCGGGCCGGACCGCGCCGGGTGCTGTCGCCGTTGCGTCATTAGGCTGCTGCGCCGCGCCGATGAGCGCCGCGTGGTTCGACGAGCTGGCTCGAGCTCCTCCGCATCCCCAGTCGATCAGCGCCGACCCCGGCTCCGCGCCGGGGACGTATCCAACGACGGCAGGCGAGCTGGGTCACCGCACAGCACTTCGTCCCGCGCGCGCTCGGGCGGCCGGGCCGACGCTCGTCAGACCGGCAGGGCGCACCCGCCTTGATCGCGGTCGGCGACCTCCCCGCCTCGAACGGGTCCACGGGGTCAGACCCGGGGCAGGTCCCGACGGTCCTCTGTCTACGGGCACGTCGACGTCCAGCCGCCGGACCCGCTCGAGCTCTGGGACAGCGACCCGTTCGAGCCCGAGGTGCGCGCGGCGGCGTACCTCTACGGCCGCGGCGCCGCCGACGACAAGGGCCAGCTCTACATGCTGCTCGCTGCCGCGCGCCGCACCGCGCAGCCGGGCGAGCTGCCCGGTCAACGTGCGCTTCGCCATGCGACGGCGAGGAGGAGACCGGCGGCCGCTGATCGTCGACTTCCTCGCCGCCGACGACCAGCGCGCCGACGCGGCGATCATCTTCGACGCGGCATGATCCGCCGCGGCGTGCCCACGTTCGACGTCGCACACGCGGCCTCGTCTACTTCCACGTGCGCGTCCACGCGGTGAGCGCGACCTGCACTCCGGCATGTACGGCGGCGCGGCGCTCAACGCCGCGCATGCGCTGATGCACACGCTGGACCGCAGCTGCTCGCGCAGGACGGCGCGCTTGCCCGAGCCGCTGCGGGCGGGCATCGCGCCGCCGACCGAGAGGAGGCTCGCCGGGCTGGCGCTCGCTACCGGCCGGCGTGCGACGAGCTCGCCGGGAACGGCGCACGGCCGACCGATCCGCGTGCGGCCGACGAGTTCTACCTGCGCACGTTCGCCGAGCCGGCGCTCGAGGTGAACGGGATCGTGAGCGGCTCGCCGCATGCTCGCAGAAGACCGTGCTGCCGGTCGTGGCGCGCGGGCGAACGTCTCGATCCGGCTGGCGCCGGGCCAGGACGCCGGCCGTGATCGCGCGCCGACGGTCGAGCGGCTCATGCGCGAGGCAGCGCCGGAGGGCGCCGAGCTGACGTGCGACGCTCTCGTCGGCGCCGGCCGGGCCTCGTGCCGCCCGGCAGCGCCCGGCGATCGCAGCTCGGCCTCAACGCGTTCGAGCGGCGCTCGGCGCGCGGCCGGCGCTGATCCGCTCGGGTCGGGACGCTGCCGATCGTCCCCGCGCTGGCACCGGAAGGGCATCCCGACGCGATCCTGACGCGGCTTCGGCCTCCCGGACTGCGCAGTCCACTCGCCGAACGAACGGCTCGTCGCCGAGTACATCCCCCTCGGCATCGAGGTCTCTCATGACTCTTCGCAGCCTGGCGCGCCTCTGGGCCTTCCGGCGCCTTCTGCCACGAGGGCCGAATTCGACAGGCGCGCCACGAGCATGATCAGCCCGAGGAGCCCAAGGAGCAGGGGCCACCACGCCGAGAGCGAGGTCGACTGCGAGCCGGGCGAGAATCGGACGGCGGAAGTTCGTCTCTCGCTGACCGAACGCGAGATGGCCTTGCCGCGGGTAGTCGATCAGCAATCCGCTCGTCTTCCTGAGCCTCATCGCGAGCAGGTCGACCAGAGCTATTGTGGGGGCTGGTGTGTTGAAGCTCATGACCAGGCCGACGAGCTTCGGCCCCGGGGGGCGACAGTCGCCCACGGGGACGACGAGCATCTTCCGGAACCGACGGAAAGCAAGGAGATCTCGTCCGCACGCGATCCGGAGAGCGAGTAGCGCGAGCCCAGCTCCGGGATCAACAGCGAATGTGCGGCCGCGAGATCGCGCAGGCGGATCACAGCGGTCACGGGCGTGCCGCGAGCGGGCGTACCCTCGCTACGGCTTTCGTCCTCGCCCGTTCGGTGGCCGCATCCGGGCGCTCGAGCAACGGCGATTCTCCGGAAGCTCCGTGGAGTCAGGAGGGCGCCGGGTTTCGCCTCCGGGCCCCGCGGTTCGGCAGAGCACGGCGACGAGCGCTAGAACCCCTGCGCTGCCGAGGATCAGCGCAATCAGGAGAGACGGCGCCTGCATCCTCGGCGACGCAAAAAGGCTCATCCCGGTTGTTCTCACGCGGTCTTGAAGTCGGGCTACAGGCGCTCAAACCGAGGGCCGGCTCGTCCTCGACGAGCACGCGTGGCCAGCGGCGCATCTCTTCGATGATCGGGGAGCAGACCCTCGCCCTTGGCCGTCAACTCGTACTCGACGCGGCGGGGACTCGGCGTAGCTGCGCCGAACGAGGATGCTCCCTCCTGCTCGAGCGCGCGCAGCCCCTCAGTGTCGCGGGCTGATCCCGGGCACGAGTGTTCGAGCTCGGTGAACCGGCGCGCGGGCCCTGCCGGAGATCGTGCACGAGCACCGCCGTCCACTTCGCCCCGAGGATCTCGGCGCACGCCACGACCGAGCAGGTCAGTCGTGGATGAGTACGTAACT